>Ga0209515_10003694_pt1 | contig 21440 bp, 34 predicted proteins | sample Subgroupgradi54m_FD_187454 | JGI IMG/M metagenome (GOLD analysis project Ga0209515, IMG submission 187454) | Subsurface groundwater microbial communities from S. Glens Falls, New York, USA - GMW60B uncontaminated upgradient, 5.4 m (SPAdes)... ... | reverse complement strand
CACCGGGATTTCGATTGGGAAAGGTTTTCAAGGCGGTATGAAGCGCTGGCATTGGGATGGAGGTCCGGCCACCCACGGTTCGATGCATCATCGACGGGTAGGGTCCATTGGTTCGAATACAACTCCAGGCCGAGTCTTTCGTGGTAAAAGTATGCCTGGGCATATGGGAGCGGGCAGAATCACAACCCAGGGTTTGAGAATTATGGGTGTCGACAATGAGAAAAATTTTCTTCTGATTAAAGGAGCTATTCCAGGTTATTCGAACGCGTTGGTTACGATCAATCGATCTCAAAAGAAAGCTTTTAAAGCGCTGGATGAACAGAAGGTGGTTGTCGCTCATAAAGTCAACCCCATGAAACAAAGCAAAGCTAAAGCCGGAGGGAAGGGGAAATAGCCCTTCGACTTCGCTCAGGGTAAAAGGATTTATGGCTAAGGTTGTCGTTTACAATAAAGAAGGCAAAGAGCACGGAAGTATTGAAGTCCCTGATGAAATTTTTGCTGGACGGATCAATCAGGATGTTCTTCATCAAGCCGTTGTGATGTATCAAGCCTGCCTTCGCCAAGGAACAGCTTCGACTAAACAGCGAGGAGATGTTTCCGGAGGCGGGATAAAACCTTTTCGTCAAAAAGGGACAGGCCGGGCGCGAGCCGGGTCTAGCCGTTCTCCGCTGTGGAAAAAGGGTGGAGTTGTGTTTGGGCCTACGCCTCGAGACTTTAGCTACGCCATTCCCAAGAAAATCCGTCGAGCGGCGCTGCGAGAAAGTTTGAAGGCGAAATATCAGGCTGAAAATTTATTGTGCGTGGATGAAATGAAAGACGCTTTAAAGAAGACAAAAGATTTTGCCAAAATTTTGAAAGCGTTAAAGCTTCAAGGACGGATTGTCGCTGTTCTTGACGGCAGTGATAAAAGTATCCCGCGAGTTTCGCGCAATATCCCCTCATTTGTTTTGAGGCGGGCGCAGGATATCAATGCTTACGATATTTTACGATACAAAAATTTGTTGATCACGAAGACAGGTTTAAATAATTTATTAGAGAGAATTTAAACGATGAAAACGTCTTACGACATGATTAAAACACTGGTTCGCACGGAAAAAGGAACGGCCTTAGAAGCTAAGCGCCAATACCTTTTCGAAGTTGATCGAAACGCTAACAAGATTGAAATTCGTAAAGCGATTGAAGACATTTATAAGGTGAAAGTCCAGGCGGTCAACACGATTATTGTGCCGAGCAAACCCAAACAAGTCCGCCGGGAACAAGGATACACCTCAACTTGGAAGAAAGCGGTTGTGACGCTTCAAGAAGGACAAAAGATTGACGTCACGTAAAGGTTGTGATTATGGGAATTAAAAGATTTAGACCGACAACCAGCACTTTAAGACATACGGCCATCTCGGATTTTAGCGAGATTACAAAATCCACGCCTGAAAAATCTTTGCTTCGACCTTTAAAAAGCAGCGGCGGGCGGAATAATAATGGCCGTATCACGATGAGATTTCGCGGCGGTGGGCATAAACGGATGTATCGCTTGATTGACTTTAAGCGAGATCGTATTGATCAAGAGGCGACAGTGTTGGCCATTGAATATGATCCTAATCGTAACGCTCGTATTGCCCTCATTGAATATCCGGACAAGGCAAAATCTTATATTTTGGCTCCGTTAGATTTGAAAGTGGGAGATAAAGTCATCAGCACGTATGAAAAGGAAATTGATTTTAAACCAGGCAATTGTTTGCCATTAAGCCGGGTTCCGCTGGGTTCAGCGGTTCATAATGTGGAATTAAAACCAGGTAAGGGCGGGAAAATTGCCCGTTCCGCGGGAACATCGATTCAATTGACCGCTCGAGAAGGTGAGTTTGCTTTTTTAAGAATGCCTTCGGGTGAGTCGCGCAAAATTCATGTGAATTGCCGATGCACGATTGGACAAGTCGGTAACGTCGAACATGAAACGAAGTCGATTGGGAAGGCTGGACGTAATCGATGGATAGGCCGCCGGCCTCATGTCCGGGGAGTTGTCATGAATCCGGTGGATCACCCTCACGGCGGCGGGGAAGGAAAGTCTCCTCAAGGAAACCCTCATCCTGTGACACCCTGGGGCAAACCAACAAAGGGATTTAAGACGCGTAATCGAAGAAAATATTCGGGTCCCTTTATCGTTCGTCGAAGGCGATAAAAAATAAGAGTTAAAAACAATGCCACGTTCTATAAAAAAAGGTCCTTATGTTGAAGAATCATTGATGAAAAAACTTCATCGCATGATTTCTTCTGGTCAGCGTCAACCGATTAAGACATGGTCAAGACGATCAACGGTCACCCCTGATTTTGTGGGATACACATTTGCCGTTCATGACGGTCGAAAACATGTTCCTGTTTTTATTACCGAGGAAATGGTTGGATATAAATTAGGCGAATTTGCCCCCACGCGTCTCTTTAAAAAACACGGCGGGGTCAAATCGAAAAAGGCTGCTGAGAAGACTTAAAAAGGTTTAACAATGATTGCTCACGCTCAAGGAAAATTTTTAAGAGGTTCACCTCGCAAGGTCCGGTTAGTCCTTGATCTTATTCGAGGAAAAGGTGTCTCGGAATCCGCAAGCATTCTGACACATGTCCATAAAGGTTGCACCGCGATGATCAGCAAGGTTCTTCATTCGGCGGTCAGCAACGCTAAACAAAAGGGATTGACGGAAGAACAGCTTTTTATTTCGAAGGTGACGGCCGATCAAGGGCCAGTATGGAAACGGTTTCGCGCCGCGAGTTTTGGGCGGGCCGCGCCAATTTTAAAAAGAACGACTCATTTAACGATTGAATTAGATTTAAAGGTAGGAGCAAGCAAAAATCCTTTGCCCCGCCTTGGTGGCGAAGCCAAAAACGAAGTCAAGGGCGAAACCAAGATCGCAGTTCCCAAGCCCGTGGCTAAGAGCGGTCAGAAAAAACCGTCGAAAAAACGACTCGTCGCAAAATAGGAGATTAAAACGTGGGTCAAAAAGTTAGTCCTCTGCTTTTAAGAATCGGTTACATCGAAAATTGGCGAAGTCTTTGGTTCGCGGATAAAAATGAGTTTCGTAAAAATGTCATTGAAGATAAAAAAATCCGAGATTTTATTAAAAATCGTTTTGCCCAAGCCGCGGTTTCGAAAGTGGTCATTGAACGCTTAGCGGATAAAATTAAGATTATTATTCATACCGCGCGTCCGGGTGTCATTATTGGCCGGCGAGGCGCTGATATTGACAAATTGCGCAGTGAGTTGGGGAAGATTACTCCGAAAGAAATCGCGATTACGCCCAAAGAAGTCAAGAATCCTTCAACGGAGGCCCAGCTGATCGCTCAAAATATTGCCTTTCAATTGGAAAAAAGAGTGGCTTTCCGCCGGGCAATGAAAAGGGCGATAGATCAGGCGATGAATAACGGTGCTCAGGGGATTAAAATGCAATGTTCGGGACGTTTAAATGGGGCTGAAATGGCTCGTAAAGAAGCTTATCATGAAGGGAAGTTACCACTACATACATTCAGAGCGAATATCGATTATGGTTTTTGGGAGGCGTCGACGACCTACGGAATTATTGGCGTTAAAGTTTGGGTTTATAAAGGGGACATTCTCAAAGCCAAACGACAAGGTTCTCAACCTGAAAATATTCAACAACAAGAGAACGCTTAAGAGTTAATTTTATGGTTTTAATGCCACGAAAAGTTAAATACCGCAAATCTCAAAAGGGAAAAATCCGCGGGCTTGCCACGTCGGGTAACCGGCTTCATTTTGGCGAATTTGGTCTTAAAGCGCTGGAAAATGGTCTTGTGCGCGCCAACCACATCGAGGCCTGTCGTGTCGCGGTCGCTCGGAAACTTAAAGGGGCTGGAAAAATGTGGATTAATATTTTTCCTCACAAACCGGTCACGAAAAAGCCCGCTGAAACCCGCATGGGAAAAGGTAAAGGAGATTTGGATCATTGGGTCGCTGTCGTTAAGCGCGGGAAAGTGATCTTTGAAATCAGCGGGATCCCGGAAGATTTGGCGAAAATGGTCTTTCGTCTGATTTCATTTAAACTGCCTGTTAAAACAAAATTTGTTTCCCGAGCGTCTTAACGCGAGGCGACATAATATGAAAATTAAAGAATTTAAAGAATTAACAACGGAAGAATTGGTGAAGAAGCAACAAGGGTTTAAAAAAGAACTTTTTGACCTCAATTATCAGCGCAAGATTGGTCAAGTGGAGAAACCTTCCCGTTTTGGAATGCTTCGACGAGATATTGCTCGAATATTAACGATTATTAGGGAAAGAGACCTGCCTGCCGGCAGGCAGGATTAGACAATGAACGAAACGCAAAAAAGAATTAATCGGCGAAAGACTCTTGAAGGCAAGGTCATTAGCGATAAGATGAACAAAACCCGCGTCGTGCAGGTGCATTGGTCGGCGAAACATTCGGAGTATCAAAAAGTTATGCGATTGGCTTCAAAATATAAGGCCCACGATGAAAAGAATGAATCGAAAGAAGGAGACCTTGTTCGGATTATGGAAACACGGCCGATTTCTAAAGATAAACGTTGGATGATTTTAGAAATTCTTCGAAAGAGCAAAGCTTAAAAGTTGAGGCTATTATGCTTTATATGAAAAGTATTTTAGATGTCGCGGATAATTCGGGAGCTAGAAAAGCTTCGATGATCGGTGTTTTGCAGGGTAAAGGACGCCGATGCGCTCATATCGGGGACATGATTCGCGTCAATATTAAAGAATCGGCGCCGGATTCTCCCATAAAGAAAGGCGAGAAAGCCAAAGGGATTGTCGTGCGCACGAAAGCTATAATCGGACGGGCGGATGGAACCTATGTCCGTTTTGATAGCAATGCGATAGTGATTGTTGATGATACGGGTAATCCTAAAGGCACACGTGTCTTTGGACCTGTGGCGCGAGAACTCAGAAATTTAGAATACATGAAAATTATTTCATTGGCTCCGGAGGTTATCTAAATGTTTCGCATTAAGAAGGATGATCAGGTTATCGTCATTGCTGGCAAGGACAAAGGAAAAACAGGTAAAGTATTAAAAGTTTTTCTTAAGGAACAACGCGTGCGTGTTGAGAATATCAATGTGGCTAAAAAGGCCCAAAGACCGACACAGCAAAATCAGCAAGGCGGCATGGTGGATATTGAGCTTCCTCTTCACATCTCAAACGTCATGTTGATTGATAAGAAAACGAATAAGCCTACGCGCGTGGGAGTCTCTGTTTTGAAAGATGGATCACGGGTACGGATTAGCAAAAGAAGCAATGAGGTGATTTAAATGGCTCCTAATTTGCAAAAAAAATATCGTGAAGAATGTGTTCCAAAAATGAAAGAAAAATTTGGGATTAAAAGTTCCATGGCGGTGCCTCGTCTTGAAAAGATTGTCATTAATATGGGAGTAGGGGAAGCGATTGCCGATGCCAAAATTTTGGATGGCGCCGCGAAGGATTTATCGATGATTACTGGACAAAAACCCGTGATCACTCGATCGAAAGAGGCCATTTCTAATTTTAAATTGAGGGAAAAAGCTCCGATTGGCTGCAAAGTGACATTGCGACAGGCAAGGATGTATGAATTTTTGGATCGTTTAACAAATATTGCGATTCCACGAATCCGTGACTTTAACGGTGTTTCCAAAAAATCATTTGATAGGCAAGGCAACTATACTTTTGGAATCGTAGATCAATCCATTTTTCCTGAGATTGAAACCGGCAAAATTGGTCATACTCAAGGAATGGACATTACTTTTGTTTTTAATAAAGGTCCTCAAGAACAAACAAAGGAATTATTAACTCTTTTGGGAATGCCGTTTACAAAGAAATGAACCCTAAAAAAATCAGGTAAAAAACGATGGCTAAAAAATCATTAGTTTTAAAATCGTTAAAAAAAGCAAAATTCTCGACGCGTCAACATAATCGCTGCAATTTGTGTGGACGTCCTCGGGGATTTTTACGCCGATTCGGTACCTGCCGTATCTGTTTTCGAGAACTTGCATGGAAGGGAGAAATCCCTGGAATTAAAAAAGCCAGTTGGTAAAGAAAAGGATTTAAACACATGTCACAAAGTGATCCTATTAGCAATTGTTTAACAATTTTACGTAACGGCGCTCAAGCTCAAAAAGTGACCGTTGATATTCCGGCCTCCAAATTGATCGGCCGCGTCTTGGAAATTTTTAAGCAGGATGGCTACATTGAAGATATTCGTTTGATGAAGGACAATGTGCAGGGAACGTACAAAGTGTTTTTAAGATATGATAAGAAAAAGCCCGCGATTATGGGAATTAAAAGAATATCAAAGCCAGGGTTAAGAGAATATGTCTCGAAGGATAGCATTCCTCGGGTCCTTAATGGCTTGGGAACGGCTGTCCTTTCGACCTCTAAAGGGATTGTCAGCGATCGGGAAGCGAGACAGCAGCATATCGGTGGAGAAATTTTGTGTCACATTTGGTGATTGACCATCCAGAAATGGTCAATCATTCCGAGTTCGTCAGAGCTCGGAATTACAATTAATAGGTATTAATCATGTCAAGAATCGGTAAAATTCCAGTGAGCATCCCAAAAGACGTTAAAGTCGCCGTTGAAGCGAGTCGCGTCCAACTCGAAGGCCCGAAGGGTAAAGCGGTTCTTAATGTTCCACAGGGAATTAAGGTTGAAAAAGCGGAGACACAGCTTAAGGTCACACGATTAACAGACACCAAACAAAATCGTGCGAATCATGGAACGACCCGGGCAACTTTGGTTAATATGATCGAAGGGATCACTAAGGGTCATCGCAAAGATTTAGAAATTCAGGGGATTGGATTTCGCGCTCAGCCTAAAGGCAAACAAGTTGTTTTTAGTTTAGGATTAAGTCATCCTATCGAATTTGATGTTCCTGAGGATGTTAAAATTTCTGTGCCTAGTCTGACTTCCGTCATTGTCGAAGGTGCTGATAAGCAACGTGTGGGTGAAATCGCCGCTAAAATTCGCGCGCTTAAACCCGTTGAGCCATATAAGGGAAAAGGAATTCGTTACGTTGGAGAATTCGTGAGAAGAAAGCAAGGCAAATCGGTCGTTAAATAAGGGAATGATGCTATGGTCATGACTATTAATAGAGAGTATAAAAGAGTTCTTCGGCATACCCGCATCCGCAAGAAAGTGACGGGGACACCTGATCAGCCCCGGTTGTCTGTGCATCGAAGTCACAAAAATTTTTACGCTCAGGTCATTGACGATACAACCGGCAAGGTTTTATTGTCGATGTCGACGTTAGCGAAAAATCTCCGTCCCAAAATTAAAGATGGAGGCAATGTCCAGGCCGCGGAAATGTTGGGGGAGATTTTTGCTCAAGAACTTAAGAAAAAAGGAGTTCAGAAAGTGTGTTTTGATCGCGGCGGATATCTCTATCACGGTCGCGTCAAGGCATTTGCCGACAGTGCCCGTAAAGGTGGAATGGAGTTTTAAACATTATGGAAAAAGAAGAAAAACAAGAGAATTTAGAACCCGCGCAAGTTGCGATACCCCCTGTGGTCGCAGAGACTCAGGCACAAGTTCCTCTTAAAGATCCGCGAGGGAATAATTTTGAGCGGGCAGAAGAGAAAAAACGAGGGTCACGTCGAGGAGGGCGTTATAAACGACGTGAAGAAGAAACAACCGAAGACGGTGCCGGATTACCGGGGGCAGCTGAACTTATTGAAAAGGTGATCGCGATTAACCGTGTCACCAAAGTGACCAAGGGAGGAAAAAAATTATCCTTTAGCGCTTTGGTCGTGGTAGGGGACATGAAGGGTCATGTTGGTTACAGCCTCGAGAAGGCCAAGGAGGTTTCGATTGCCATTCGAAAAGCTCTTGGTGTCGCGAAGAAAAATATGGTTAAAATTCCTCTTAAGGGAACAACAATTACTCATGAGATTATTGGAGCATGCGGCGGGTCACGCGTGCTTTTAAAACCTGCCTCTGAAGGAACCGGAGTTATCGCGGCGGGAGCTGTCCGTGCGGTGTGTGACGGCGCCGGAATTCGGGATATTTTAACCAAATGTCATCGTTCGAGTAATCCCATTAATGTGGTCAAAGCCACGATGGATGGCTTGATGCGTTTGAAGTCAGCGAAAGAATAAGGATTAAGGAAATGTTATTGAATCAATTAAAACCTCCTGCAGGCTCAACAAAAAGAAGAAAAATCGTCGGGCGTGGACCGGGATCGGGACATGGCAAAACAAGCTGCCGTGGACAAAAAGGGCAAATGTCACGATCAAGTCGCTGGACGGTTAAAGGTTCCGAAGGCGGACAAATGCCGTTGATTAAACGTTTGCCGAAGGTTGGTTTTCGCAGTAAAAATCCTACTTTGTATCAAGTTGTGAATGTCGAAAGTTTGAATCGTTTTGCCAATGGCGCTGTGATTACCGCTCAGTCTCTTAAAGATCAAGGATTGATTGAAAGTCTTTTGAGGCCTTTTAAGATTTTAGGCGATGGGGAATTAAAGAAATCGGTTGTGATCCAAGAAGGCGCATTTTCAAAATCAGCGGAAGAAAAAATTAAAAAAGCTGGCGGCAAGATTGAAATAAAAGAAGTTAAAGAGAGTCAGCCGCAGGCCACTGAAGAGAAGGTTAAAAAAGGAAAAGCAAAATAAAATATGCTTTCCTCTTTTGTCAATTGCTTTAAAATCCCTGAGTTAAAAAAGAAAATTCTTTTTACATTAGGGATAATTGTTGTCTATCGTATCGGCTGTTACATTCCAACTCCCGGTGTTAATGGGGCGATGTTGGCCGAGTTCTTTGACAAAACAAGTTCCGGAACCCAAGGCAGTATTTTTGGGATTATGAATTTATTTTCCGGCGGGGCGTTACATAAATTGACTGTCTTCGCGCTGGGGACGATGCCGTATATCTCTTCATCCATTATTATGCAGCTTTTGACAGCGGTCATTCCTTCGTTAGAAAGATTGGCTAAAGAAGGCCAAGCCGGATATCGTAAGATCAATCAATATACCCGTTATGGGACGGTGGTTTTGGGAGTGATTCAATCATTTTTTATCGCTCTTTGGCTTGAGAGTCCTCAAGCTTTTGGAGGGATTCAGATTGTGGATCATCCCGGTTTGGCATTTCGAGTGATCACCGTGTTAACGCTCTCAACGGGAACGGTTCTTTTGATGTGGCTGGGCGAGCAAATCCAGCAAAAAGGCATCGGCAATGGAATTTCTTTGATCATTACGGCCGGGATTATTTCATCGGCTCCTTCAGCGCTTAAGATGTTGATGTCTCTGTTGAATCCGACAGAGGGTGGAGCCCAGCTTCAGCCTTTGACACTCATGATTATGGTATTTTTCTTGGTGGCGGTCATTATTTCGATTACTCTTGTGACTCAGGCGCAAAGGCGGATTCCGGTTCAGTATGCCCGGCGGATTGTTCATAATCGCGTTTATGGGGGACAAAAAACTTATATTCCTTTGAAGGTTGATACGGCGGGGATTATCGCGATTATTTTCGCGCAGTCGGTCATTTTGTTTCCGGCAACGCTGGCGAGTTTTATTCCTCATGAGGCGTTTCGTTCCATCGCCGCCTTTTTGCAGCGAGGGAACGCAACGTATTATGCTCTTTATGGATTTTTTATTGTTTTCTTTTGTTATTTTTATACGGCCATTGTTTTTAATCCGGTTGATGTTTCGGAGAATATGAAGAAATACGGCGGATTTATTCCTGGCGTGCGTCCTGGAACTCAGACGGCGGATTATTTGGATTTCGTTTTGACACGCATTACGCTCGCCGGAGCATTTTTTATCTGTATCATTGCCATTATGCCGGACGCGATTATGGCGTCCTTTAAAGTGCCTTATTTAGTGGCCTCATTTTTCGGAGGGACAGGGGTTTTGATTACGGTCGGGGTTATGCTGGATACGATGAAACAAATTGAATCCCATTTATTAACGCATCATTATGAAGGATTCATGAAGTCCGGACGGATAAGGGGCCGGCGGTGAAATTGGTCTTGCTGGGACCACCCGGAGCGGGAAAAGGAAGTCTCGCGGCTCTTTTAAAAAAAAGTTTAGGCCTCGCGCATATTTCAACGGGGGATCTCTTAAGAGAAGAGATTAAAAATCACACCGCTCTTGGTCAGGAAGCCAAAAGTTACATTGATCAAGGCGGGTTGGTTCCTGATGAATTGGTGACGCGGTTGGTTGAACATAAATTAAAAACCATTCAAGGCGGATATCTCTTGGACGGTTTTCCACGCACCGAACGGCAAGCGAAAGATTTAGATCAAATTTTAGCGCGGTTGAAGCAAACACTGGATTCGGTTATTTATTTGAATGCGACATTATCGGTGATTATTGATCGTTTGGCGGGTCGTCGGGTTTGTAAAAGTTGTGGCGCTCTTTTTCATATCAAGAATAAGCCGTCTCAAAAAGAAGGCATTTGTGACCTCTGTCAAGGTCAACTTTACCAACGGCCTGACGACAATGAGGCCACGGTGAAAGAACGGATGAGGGTTTATTTAGAGAATACCAAACCGATCATTCATTATTATGAAGAGCAGAATCGATTGATGACCGTTGACGCGGATAAGGACTCTGAGGACGTTGAAAAAATTATTCTTAAGTCATTCGATCTTTGATGAGTAAAACAAGCACGATCGTCATTAAGTCAGATGCAGAATTGCAAGTCCTTCGTGAGGCGGGAAAAATATTAGCGGCTATTATCGCCGATATTAAAAGCTCTGTGAAAATAGGTGTCAGAACGCAAGATATCGATCAACAGGTTGAGGCATTGATCGCAAGGTATGGTGTCAAACCTGCGTTTAAAGGATATCGCGGATTTCCAGCGTCGACGTGTATCTCGGTGAATGAAGAAGTTGTCCACGGGATTCCGGGCAACCGCGTTCTTCTGGAGGGTGATATCGTGAGCCTTGATATCGGGATTCGCCACAAAGGTTACTATTCCGATACGGCGATCACGATTCCCTTGGGGAAAGTTAAGCCCGAGATTCAATCCCTTTTAGACACAACGCGAGAGTCGCTTTATCGAGGCATTGAACAGGCTCAAGTGAATAATCATCTCTCGGATATTTCTCACGCGATTCAAGAGGTGATCGAGGGAAAAGGTTTTTCGGTTGTTCGTGATTTTGTCGGTCACGGGATTGGCCAAAATTTACACGAGGATCCTGAAGTTACAAATTTTGGACCCGCGCATCAGGGTCCGGTGTTAAAAGAAGGTATGGTTTTCGCGATTGAACCGATGGCAAATTTAGGCGGGTGGCAGACAAGAATAAAAGAGGATGGATGGACAGTTGTCACGGTGGATGGAAAAGCATCAGCTCATTTTGAACATACGGTCGCGATTACAAAAGAAGGTCCAGAAATATTAACAAGTTTATAAATTATGAAAGAAGAACTGATTGAAGTTGAAGGTGTTGTGAAAGAGGCTTTACCCAATGCCAAATTTAGGGTAGAGCTTGAGAATGGACATATTGTGGAGGCCCATATCTCCGGTAAAATTAGAATGCATTTTATCCGCATTCTCCCCGGGGATAAAGTGAAGCTTGAGCTTTCACCGTATGATCTTTCGAAAGGTCGTATTACTTTTCGCGGATAAAGGGAAAACATGAAAGTTAAATCATCAGTTAAAAGAATTTGCGGAAATTGTAAGATTGTCCGACGACAGAATGTCATCCGGGTGATCTGCACAAATCCCAAACATAAACAAAGACAAGGATAGAATTATGCCAAGAATTTTGGGTGTGGATATCCCTAAAGAAAAACGGATTGAAGCGTCATTGCCTTACATTTACGGGATTGGCCCTGCCCGAACTCGGGAAGTTCTCAAAGAGGCTAAGATTGATGTGAATCGCCGCGCTAAAGACTTAAGCGATGAAGAGATTGCCAGAATTACGATGCTCATTCAGACTAAATATATTACAGAAGGCGATCTTCGTCGGGAGATCAGTGAAAATATCAAGCGTTTGATGGATATCGGAGCTTACCGTGGTATTCGTCATCGACGAGGGTTACCGGTCCGAGGTCAAAGAACGAAAACTAATGCCCGAACACGAAAAGGGCGAAAACCCATCGTGGCGGCCAAGCTCAAGGCCCCGACGAAGGCCCCTACGGGCGGCTCTAAACCTTAAAAGGAAATTATGACAGAAAAAGAAAAACCAACATCATCCGAAGAGACATCCACGCCAGAAACGGCTCAGACAGGCAAGCCTCTCAAGAGACGCGATAAGTCAAAGAAAAAAACGTTACGAAACGTCACGGCGGGGATTGTTCACGTGAAGGCGACGTTTAACAACACCATGATTACGATTACTGATAAACAAGGTCATGTGCTCGTGTGGTCAACACCCGGTGTCGTCGGATTTAGTGGATCAAAAAAATCCACTCCCTTTGCGGCTCAGGTGGCGGCTGGTGACGCAGCCCGTAAGGCCAAAGAACTTGGGCTTAAGAGTGTTGATGTCTGGGTGAATGGTCCTGGGGCAGGACGAGAATCAGCGGTACGGGCATTACAGGCCAATGGTTTGATTGTGACCACCATCAGAGATGTGACACCGTTACCTCATAATGGATGTCGCGCTCGAAAAAAACGACGGGTTTAGGTTTAGAGAAAGGAAGATAGAGTTTTATGGCAAGGTATACAGGTCCAAGGAGTCGGTTAAGTCGACGCGAAGGACACAATTTACTTCTTAAAAAGAAGTGCGCCTCAGATGTTAGAAATTATCCGCCGGGTCAACATGGCAATAAGCGACAGGCCAAATTGTCCGACTACGGAATTCAGCTGCGAGAAAAACAAAAAGTTAAGCGTCTTTACGGCGTTTTGGAACGACAATTCCGTCGATATTATCTTAAAGCTTCTCGACAGAAGGGTGTCACCGGCGCTTTGTTGCTTCAATTTTTGGAAAGACGTTTGGATAATACAGTTTACCGTTTGGGTTTCGCGACGACCCGTCCTCAGGCCCGGCAGCTTGTCGGCCACGGGTTGGTGTATGTGAATAATAAACGGGTGAACATTCCCTCTTTTCAAGTCAAGGAAAACGACGAAATTTCTTTCACATCGAAAGACAGAATTCAGAAATATCTTAAAGTCAATGCCGAGCTCACAAAAGATTGGACTGTCCCCCCGTGGTTAATCACTGATAAAAATAATCTTAAAGGGACCGTGAAGAGTTTACCAACACGGGATGATGTCCAATTTCCGATTAATGAACAATTGATTGTCGAACTCTATTCCAAGTAACATTTTCAATACGAGACAAGACAACTAGGAGGCAAAGCACATGGGAGTAAAGTGGCGTGATTTTCAAATGCCCAAAAGGCTGGAATGTGATGAATCAACTTATACCGATACCTATGGGAAGTTTATTGCCGAACCTTTTGAACGAGGATATGGGATTACGTTAGGGAATTCCTTGAGACGGATTTTGCTGTCTTCCATTGAAGGCAGTGCCGTCACGTCGATCAAAATTGATGGTGTTCAACATGAATTTTCGACGATTCCTGGTCTTTTGGAATCCGTGTCTGAAATCATTTTGAATGTCAAAAAATTGGTCCTCCGGTCCCATTCCAAAGTTGCGAAAGTCATCTGTATTAAAAAAGACAAAAAAGGCCCGATTACGGCCGCTGACATCATCTGTGATGAAACCATTGAAATTTTGAATCCCAGTTTAGAGATCGCGAATATGACGCGGGATGGTAATTTCTATATGGAGATGGAAGTTTGCCGGGGCCGTGGTTACGTTCCGTCGGAATTGAATAAAAAAGACGGTCAAGACATCGGCACGATGACGGTCGACTCGATTTTTACACCGATTAAGAAAATTAAATATGAAGTCGAAAATACCCGTGTCGGACAACGCACGGATTATGATCGGCTCATTATGGAAGTTTGGACGAATGGCGGGATTAATCCGAAAGAAGCCATCCTTTACAGCGCCAATATTCTCCAAAGACATTTAGATGTCTTCGTGAGTTACGGTCAGCTTCCGGAAGAAGAAGAGGAAGAGGAAGAAGTTTCCGTCGAAGAACAAGCGCTTTATGAAAAATTGCGGCTTCCTATTTCAGAACTCGAACTTTCTGTGCGAAGCGCCAATTGCCTCAAAGAGGCGAATATTAAGACGATTGCCGAATTGGTCAAACATGGTGAAAATGAATTATTAGGTTTCAGAAATTTCGGTAAAAAATCTTTATCCGAAATTGATGATCTTCTGAAAGTCATGGGACTCAATTTGGGCATGAAAGTCGAGATGAAAAAATTAAGGAAAAAGGAACCAGATGCGGCATAAAATGGGTGGGAAAAAATTAAGCCGGAATTCGAGTCTTCGAAAAGCAACCCTTCGAGATTTGGCCAAGGCCACGTTGATTCGACAAAGGATCTGTACAACTCGCGCCAAAGCCAAAGAAGCGAGAAAACTCGTTGACCAACTGATCACGTTAGGCAAAAAAGGGACATTAGCCGCCAAACGGCGCGCGTTTTCTATTCTCTGTGATCACACGTTAGTCAGTGATCTTTTTAAGAAAACCTCTCCGCGATTTAAGAATCGTCTTGGGGGATACACGAGAATTATTCCGTTAGGGTTCCGTCGAGGGGATAACGCGGATTTAGCTTTCCTTGAATTAACGGAAAAGGAAGAAATTGTTATCGCTCCTCCTAAAATAAAAAAGACAAAAGCTCAAAAGTTAGAATCTCCGGATGCTGTCAAGGAGAGTAAAGGCGAGGTTCAGCCTAAGACTGAAAAAATAGAAGAGAAAAAGATTGATCTTAAACCGTCATCTAAGAAGGATCTTGAGAAGAATAAGATCAGTAAGAATTTTATGGGAGGTTTAAGAAAGATTTTTCAGCGAAAAGCTCCGGGACAGTAGTCGTGCGCACGGACAATACCTTGACATTGAAAATTAACCGCCGCGTTAAAGACCTTCTGGAATCTTCCACTTTGGCGATTACCGCCAGAGCGAAAGAGCTTAAAGCCAAGGGAGACGATGTCGTCAATTTTGCGGCGGGAGAACCTGATTTTGACACCCCTGAAACGATCAAAGCCGCTGGCATAGAGGCGATCAAAAAGGGTTTTACCAAGTATACTCCCAGCAGCGGCACCGTCGAATTAAGAGAAGCGATTTCAAAGAAGTTTCAAGACGATAACCACCTCACTTACAAACTTTCCCAAATTGTTGTTTCCTGCGGCGCCAAACATTCCATTTACAATCTGATTCAAATTTTGGTTGATGAGGATGACGAAGTTTTAATTCCCGCGCCTTTTTGGGTGAGTTATCCCGAAATGGTTAAATTAGCCGGAGCGAGTTTTAAAATTATTCCGACGACAGCCAAAACCCAGTTTAAGATTACGGCCAAACAATTGTCTGAAAATGTCAGTGGAAAAAGCCGGGTCCTTATTTTAAATTCTCCATCGAATCCGACGGGGATGGTGTATTCAAGAGAAGAACTTCAGGCGATCGCTGATGTTTGTGTGAAACATCATCTTTATGTGATTAGTGATGAAATTTATGAGAAACTTATTTTTGATACGACTGCCTATACTTCGATCGCGGCGTTGGGAAAAGAGATTTACGATTTAACGTTTACCGTGAACGGTGTGTCTAAAACGTACGCCATGACTGGCTGGCGGATTGGTTATGCCGCCGGGAATGCCCAGGTCATGGATTATATCAAGAAGTTTCAAGACCACACAACTTCCAATCCCACTTCCATTAGCCAGATGGCAGCGTTGCAAGCTTTGAAAGAATCTCCGGAAATGCTCAACACTATGCGCAATATTTTTAAAGGCCGCCGGGATTTAATGACTTCACTGTTTGATAAGATTCCCCAAGTCAGTTACATTAAACCTCAAGGGGCATTTTATTTGTTTTGTGACTTTTCTAAATTAGGGGATTCTGTTACAATCGCTAATAGTATTCTCAATGAAATGAAAGTAGCCGTGGTCCCTGGAGATGGATTTGGCGCCCCAGGATTTATCCGAATGAGCTTCGCGACTTCAGAAGAAAGAATTAAAGAGGGAGTCAAGCGCATCGCGGACTGGATTAACCGGCAGAAATAACGTGAAATCATGAATGTCGATTTAAAGCAATTGTTGAAGCAGACCATTGAAGAGAATGCTTCGGATCTTCATCTCACCCAAAACAGTCCTCCGATTCTTCGTATTGACGGAAAATTGATCCTGACGAGATACCCGCCTTTTGTCAAAGATGATCTTAAGAAATGTATTTACGGGATCCTTTCTGATGCTCAGAAAGAGAAATTTGAGCGAGACAAAGAGCTTGATTTTTCTTTTGCTTTAGAAGGCCTAGATCGTTTTCGCGTCAATGTCCATGTCCAGCGAGGATCGGTTGAGGCGGCTTTTCGTAGAATTCCGACGGATATCCCTGATATTAAGGAATTGGGATTGCCGCCGGTCTTAAATGATTTTTCCAGAAAACCTAACGGGCTTGTTCTTATTACCGGTGTCACCGGATCCGGGAAAACAACCACATTGGCGGCGATGGTGAATTTGATCAATCAAGAGCGCGCGTGCATGATCATGTGCATTGAGGATCCGATTGAATATGTCTATCAAAATAAAAAGGCGGTCATTAAGCAGCGCGAGGTTTATAGTGACACGTTGTCTTTTTCTGAAGCGCTCAAACGGTGCCTGCGGCAAGATCCCAATGTCATTGTCGTCGGTGAAATGAGAGATTTAGAGACCATTTCAACGGCTTTGACCGCCGCTGAAACAGGTCATTTGGTCTTGGCGACATTGCACACCTCCGATGCGGCCCAGACGGTGGAACGTATTATTGACGTTTTTCCCGCCCACCAACAGCAGCAAGTGCGTCTTCAGTTATCGGCTTGTCTTCAAGGAATTGTTTGCCAAATATTACTGCCTCGGATTGAAGGACGAGGGCGGGTGGTCGCGACAGAAGTCTTGGTGGCGACGCCAGGCGTGCGCAATTTAATCCGTGAAAGAGCGGTAGAACAAATTCCAACAGCCATTCAAACAGGCTCTCAATATGGGATGCATACGATGGACGCCTCTTTAAAGATGCTTTATAAAGCTGGAATCATTGCTTTTGAAGATGCCTTAACGCATGTTAAGGATGTTGAAGAATTTAAACAGCTCTTGGGTCAATCGACCGAGATCCGTAAAGGCAAAAAGTAAGATGTCAGAGGATTTTATTGAAAAAGCAAAAGAAAAATTTGGATTCCTGCTTCAAGAACAGCTCGAGCGTGTTCAAGAATTAAAAAAGAACGTTCATCCTACCGATTATTCCAAAATCAAACCTATCATTATCGGCTCATGTTGGGGAGATGGGATTGGCGAAATCATTTCCAAACATGCTCAGCAGATTTTAACTCATCTGTTAAAAGATGAGTTAAAGAGTGGCACGATTGTCATTCGAGACATTCAAGGTTTGACCATTGAAAATAGGGTCAAACATAATAAAGCCATTCCCGATCAAGTCCTCGCCGAAATCAAATCCTGCCATGTCATTTTAAAAGGTCCGACGACAACTCCTCAATCGGGTGATCCTTGGCCTAATATTGAAAGTGCGAATGTGGCCATGCGCCGCGAGTTGGATCTTTTCGCTAACGTCCGTCCGGTCAAAATTCCCAAAGAAGGAATCGATTGGTGTTTTTTTAGAGAAAATACCGAAGGGGCGTATATTGTCGGTTCAAAAGGTTTTGATGTCAGCGAAGATTTAAGTGTGGATTTTACCATCACGACGGAACAAGGCTCAGAACGAATCATTCAAATGAGTTTTGATTACGCTCAAAAAAATCATCTTGATCGAGTCACGGCGGTGACCAAATCTAACATCATCAAGACAACCGATGGGCGATTTTCCAAAGTTTTTGCCCGCATTGCCAAACAGTATCCAAAGATTAAAGCCGATGAATGGTATGTGGATATTGTCTCTGCCAAATTGATTGATCCGGCCCGCCGAAAAGAATTTAAGGTTTTTGTCCTTCCGAATCTTTACGGAGATATTTTAACTGACGAAGCGGCGCAATTGCAGGGCGGGGTGGGGACAGCCGGCAGTGCTAATATTGGCAAGCAGTGGGCCATGTTTGAGGCCATTCATGGCAGTGCGCCAAGGATGGTGAAAGAAGGCCGCGGGAAATACGCTGATCCATGTTCCATGATTCGCGCCGCAAGTATGCTTTTGCGTCATATTGGATACACCGAACAGGCTCAAAAAATAGAAATGGCTTTGGAGATGTGCGGTCAATTTGAACAGAAAATAGTGATCACCGGACGAGAGACGGGTGTTACAGGGGAGGCTTATACCCAATATCTTTTATCGTGGATTGACAATCCTAAACTTAAGTCACGCTGGGAAGAAGAAGTTTATAATTTAAAGAAAATATAAAAAATAATCATCGATTTCAACTTAGCCCCGGCCCCTTAAGAGTACGGGGTTTTTTTACAAATGTCTTATTGTCATTTTAAAGATTTAGGGATTATTGACTATCAGGAAGCGTATCTTATTCAGAAACGTCATGTGGAAGACGTTTTAAAAGGTGAGCCTCAGACGATACTCCTTTGCGAACATTCTACTGTTTTGACCATGGGGCGGATGGCTCGGAAAGACCATATTCTTGTTTCAGAAGATAAAATTCTGCGGCAAGGGATTCAAATCCATTGGATTGATCGAGGCGGAGATATTACCCTTCACAGCCCCGGACAATTGGTGATTTATCCTATTTTAAATCTTAATTTCTCGAGAAGAGATCTTCATGATTATTTAAGGAAATTAGAAGAAGTTGCCATTGATTTATTAAAGCGTTTTGGTATAGTGGCTAATAGATTTTCACCTGCCTCATCTGAAGCAGCTAAAACTGGCGTTTGGATGGGTGAAAAGAAGATTGTTTCGATGGGAATCGGCGTTCGCCGCTGGGTGACTTTTCATGGGTTAGCGATCAATGTCAATACAGATCTTAAGCTGTTTCAATGGATTAAGCCCTGCGGGTTAGATGTTGAGATGACCTCGATGGCCGCCATTAAGGGTAGGGAAGTCAATTTGGATGATGTCAAAAAAACGGTAAAGAAGAGTTTTGAACAGGTTTTTGGTCTAGAGTTTTAGAGGAGTTCTTGGATGGTATCGGTTGTTTTGCCTGAACTTGGGGAAGGAATCAAAAAAGCGGTCGTGGCCTGTTGGCATTGTAAGATCGGTGATAAAGTTTCGGCTGAGGATGATATTGTTGAGGTTGTGACCGATAAAGCCACGTTTAATGTCCCCGCGGGAACTTCAGGAATCATTCAGAAAATTGTGGTCTCTGAAGGACGAGAGGCCAATATTGGGGATTGTTTGGCGATCATTGAAGGATAAAATGGTTCTTAGTGAACAAAAACGAAAAGTTCTCCTCATGTATATCAGTCAAGTTTCTGGCCACAGGCAGGCGACCATGGCCATTCAAGAAGCTTTGAGAAAATTAGGGCCGAATGTCGAAGCCCCGGCGATTAACGGGTTTGGATATACCTATCCTATTTTAGAGAAAGTCGTGAATCGGATTTATATGGGGATGATTAAGAGGACCCCAAAGGTTTGGGATGCCGTTTATGATAATCCTCAATTTTTTAAAAATTCACAAGCCATTAAAAATTTTTTACACAAAACAAGCCATAAAAAAATAGGGTGCCTGTTTGAAAAATATAAACCTGACACGGTTGTTTGCACCCAGGCTTTTCCCTGTGGAATGTTTGCGGATTATAAAAGAGAATACGGCCTTAAGACCACCCTCATTGCCGTCTTGACCGATTTTGCTCCCCATTCTTTTTGGATCAATGAAGGCGTTGATTATTACGTGGTGCCTTCGCTGGAAGCCAAAGAGCGATTCATTAAGAAGGGAGTCTCGGCGGATGCGATTAAAGTTTACGGGATCCCGATCCGCATGAAGTTTGCCGCCCGGCTTAATCCGAAGCCTATCGCCGAAAGTTTAGGACTTGATCCCAATGTTCCGACCATTCTGATTATGGGCGGAGGACAAGGTTTGGGCCCGATGACCAAGGTCTTAAAATCCTTAATTAAGGTTGAGATGAATTTTCAGGTGATTATGCTGGCGGGGAAAAACACGAAGATTTTAAACCGCTTAAGACGTAAAGCCAAAAAATCCGAAAAAAAAATATTGATTTTTGAATACACCAATAACGTCGATGAATTGATGGATTTAGCGACATTGATTATCACCAAACCTGGCGGCATGACAACCGCGGAAAGTTTGACGAAGGGTCTGCCGATCTTGATTGTCGACCCCATTCCTGGACAAGAAATGCGCAATACGGATTTTTTGATTAAAAAAGGGATTGGTTTAAAAATTGATTCCACCCGTGATATTGGAGAAGAGGTGGCATCTCTTCTGAAATCTCCCGCGCGGCTGGAGGCGATGAGTCAAGCCGCTTATGAAAATGCCAAGCCGCAGGCCACCTCCGATATTGTCCGATTAATTCTTGATCATCCCCCAACCGATTTATCCCAAACTGAATTTGACATGTCCTTAAGAGGGTCGTGATGTTTAAATTTGGGATGTATAAACTAGGATTGTTTTTGACGAATCTTTTGTCATGGCCTTTTTCGTATCGGTGCGCCACGTTTATCTCAGATTGTCATTACGTTTTGTCTTTTCGAGATCGATGGGCTGTCAAAAATAATCTTAAAGTGATTTTTCCTGACGCTGATCCTCAAGACATTTCCCGTTTGACGAGAGAAGTCTTTCGGAATTTTGGACGTTATCTCAACGAGTTTTTCCGGATGGCCAAACATATTAACAAAGAGTACGTTCAAAAACATATCAAGGTTGAGCATTTAAAACATATTTTAAAAGCCCTTGAGCGAGGCAAGGGAGGCATTATTTTAACAGCTCACTTAGGGAATTGGGAACTCGGGGGAGTGGTTTTAGGAATCCTGGGGTATCCCGTGACAGCGATTGCCTTGTCTCATAAAGAGCGGCCGGTGAATGAGCTTTTTAATAAACAAAGGGCCGTCCAAGGTTTTAACGTCGTGCCCATGAATTTCGCGATTCGAAAATGCACGGAACTTTTGAAAAAAAATCAGCTTGTGGCCATTGCGGCTGATCGGGATTTTACGCAGAGCGGTGAGGAAATTGATTTTTTAGGACGAAAAACTTTAATTCCTAAAGGGGCGGCGATGTTTTCTTTAAGAACAGGCGCGGCGATTATTCCAACATTTTTTTTAAGAGACAAAGAAGAGGGTCAATTTGTTTTATCTATTGAAGAACCGATTCTGCCGCCTTTAGAGGTTCCTCGTGAAGAAGAAAGAGAAGAGGTTTTAAAATTGATGAAGCGATACAGCAAAATCATTGAAGACAAAATTAGAACTTATCCCGCCCAGTGGTTGATGTTCCGGCCATTTTGGATTCAAAATTCAGACGTTCAACCCGACATTGCACTCCCAAATACATTTCTCCCCAGAGAAACTGTTCTTCAGACGAGAATAAGCGAATGAACATTTGTATTCTTATTCCTGCCC
>Ga0209515_10003692_pt1 | contig 21444 bp, 26 predicted proteins | sample Subgroupgradi54m_FD_187454 | JGI IMG/M metagenome (GOLD analysis project Ga0209515, IMG submission 187454) | Subsurface groundwater microbial communities from S. Glens Falls, New York, USA - GMW60B uncontaminated upgradient, 5.4 m (SPAdes)... ... | reverse complement strand
TTTGTGCGATTTCATTTCATTCAATCGCACTAACCAACTTATTAGGGATTATTCTTACGAGTATGCATTGCTGCAGCCTAATTTGTCAGGGTCGCATCCTGCAGGAACTTGTGAAAATTGTTTGTGGATGTCGCAAATTACTTTTGATGCTCTGATAATTTTTAAAATGCGCTGCATTTCTCTGATAACATCTTCTGATGTTTTTATTTTTGTGACTGAGCCTTTTATCTCGATTAAAACTTCATCAGTTAATTTTGTTAATGAGCCTCGCTTTTGATTGATATACTGGCTCACGGTTGATTCTCTAATGCATAATAATTTTGCAATCTCTTTTTGTGATTTGCCTTCTTCTTTCATGTAGATTGCAAAATATTTTCGTACTGATGGAATGATATACATTACTTCGATTTCTTGCGGCAATGTTAGTTGTAAGTTCATGATTTTTACCTTGTGTTATTTTTTGACATGAGTCAATTTATCGTTAAAGTTCACAATAGTGAATTAACTATAGTGAAGAACGATTAGGGGGTATATAAAGGTTGCTTTGTCTTCTATAGTTTTTTTATAGATAATGGTTATTGATGATAGTAACTATTGTATTTTTTTGATCTTCTTTATGAGTACCTTTTTAATATTTGATTTATTTCCAACATATTATGGTAAGAAAACCAAAAGCTACTTGTCAAGATCTTTTTGACACATTGCGATATCCACCTGTCTATAAAACTTATTTTGAAATCAAGACTGAATTAGAACAGCAAGGGATGAGAGCTAGACATATGGATGGTGTTGTTTACTTAAAATTAGAAAGATGGCAAAAAGAAGGGTTTGTTGTTTCAAGTATCAGAGAGAATCTTGATGCGATGCAAAGAGATGGTGAATATTATGTTGCTTCTTATGAATATGCAAGGGCAGGACCTGGAGTTCCTAAAGAATTTGAAAATTCTGCATTTGGTGAATTGGAAAAAGTTGTGAGGGTATAATTTATTTAATCATATCCTCTTGGTATCATTGCCCAAACATTGTATCCTGGTTTTATGATGCCTCCTTTTTCAACCCAACCTGTTGTTGCTCTTTTGCCTAATGCTGCAGCTGGGAATTGAGATTCTAATTTTTCATTTTTATATGGTTCTACTAATGCTTTGCCTGCTATTCTGCAGGGTAATGCTTGCGCATAGACAACTAAGACTACATCTTCAGTACGTTTTGGTTCAAAGGTATCGTGTGGAGAAAAAACAAGATAGGTCATACTGCCTAATGTTGAAAGATCGTCAATGCCATCTATCAACAGATTAATGCCTAATAATTCAGGTGTTAGTTGCGGAGCAATTCCAAGATTTGCTGTTATTTGCGCAATTTCTGCAGGAGAAATTGCAGACCACATTCGATTGTTTCTTACCAAAGTTCCTTTTTCATATAATGTAGTAAATCTTCCGCCGGATATCGTTTCATATCCAAAATGTCTGTCGTCAACAATTCCTTCGAGAGTAAAGTGGAGCTCTTCTCTTTTTTCTGTAACAAAGTAATCATCTTCTTTGTAGTTTTTATTTTGATGCAGAGAATTGTAAACACTTATGACTTTTAATTGTGTTCTTTCTTTTTCAAATTTCATTGGTTTGAGAAATTAATTGAGGTATATAAATCTTTTGGTTTTGGTATTACTTAAGAGTCGTAATCAATGTTATCGATTTGTATTTTTTATAGAGAACTTTGCAAAATACGTTTTCATAAAAAAGTTCGAAAAATAAATTTTCGAACTCGTCTGAAAATATAAACAATTGCAAAGTTATCTTAGAGAATTTTGACAATTTAGTAATTATTCAAAATTCTCTTAAACTAACTTATTTACCCCAACCAAAATAATATTCCCAATTAATAATGCAGTTAAACTGTTGTCAATTATTGGAACAGTTATTAAGAAGACAACTGCAAGCACTGCAATTATTGCTCCATATATCCATTGTTTTTTTGTTTCAAATGGCGATGTTTTTGGTTCAATGAGCATGAAGCAGGCAAAGAATATATTTACAAGGAGAATTGAATCTAAAATGTTTTGATGTGTTATTATTGCGTAGATTGCAATGATTATGGTATGGCTGAAAAGATACGATGTTGTTAGCCAATAGCGTTTAATTCTGATAATCATTAAGATTCCATAGAGAATTGCAAGATAAATATTACTGATGATCCACCAGTTGCTTGCTGCTGAAAATAGAAATGTAACTGCAATTATTCCTGAAGCTGCTGGATTAAAAATATGTTTATTGCTTGTGTTGTATGTGAACGAAAATGATTTGAAAATATGTTTGACTGCAATTGCAATTGTTGCTGCAACTGCGATTATATACCATCTTGTTCCTGGAATCAAAATGCCTGCAATTAATAATGCTGAAATTAGTGCACTGTACGGAAATTCTATTGCAAATTGTTTTTTTTGAAATTTATCTCGCAAGAATTGGAAGAAAATATCGAGTGCAGCGCAGATCAGGATTGCAGTTATTATTTGTGGAATTGTTGTTTTGCCATTGTTCAAAATTCCAAGTGCGATCAAGGCGAGTAATGAGAAGAGCATGTAATGATACATATTAAAATAGTTGTAATATTTGTGGTATAATTCTTTTAAATCTACGCTCATTTTTAAAATGCTCCATCTTTATTTGGCGAGTTTGGTTTTATTATTTGCCCGCAATCCCACATTTCGATAATCTTTTTATTTTTGATGCGGAATAAATGGAAGGTGATCATATCTGTTTCTCCTTTGTTAAAAATAAGGTTCGAGTGTACTGCTACGAGGTCATTATCACAAAGTACATTTTTGATTGTAAGCTCTTTGATCGGCATTTGCTCATTATTGTCTTTCATTGCTTTTTTAAGATTAGAAAAACCTGCTGAAAAAAAAATGTTATGGTGCTTGCCCTGTAGATTAACGTATTTTTTATATGCTTCATCAATGTTGCCAGCTACAACTTGTTTCATAAATTCAGTTGCAATTTGTTTATTCTCTTCCATATTTTGTTCTTATTTTTTATTATTTATTAAATTTTTCGATTATTGTATTTAAATTATGTTTTTATTCTTTTGATCATCCTATTCTTTAATCATCTTATTTTTCTCATAATTACTACTCCTTAATTAATGTGAACATTATTATAGGTTATTGTAAATAATACCTTTTGTCTTATAACATGGGCTTAAAAAGAGGGTTTAAAACAATATTTGTTATCTTATTTCTTTTTTTACTCAGTATGCTGGCTGTTCAAGCAACTGATTATTCTGTAAGCATGAATACTTCTATTTCAAAAGTGGTGTATGGTTTAGGAGAAAATATTGAGTTAACGGGAGCAATTACTCAAGCAATAAAGAACAGTACAAATATTACAAATGCAACTCCTTTGGCAAGCAAAGCTGTTTCAATTAATATTACTTATCAAAATTTAACGACGCTTGTTTATCAAAATTATACCACTAATTCCCAAGGTGTATTTTATTCAAAAAGTGATACATTTCAGAGCGCAATTGCGCTAACAGCTCCAAATATCTCTGGAAATTATTATTTGATTGTTACTTATACTGATCCCAATGCAACTGTTTGGCATCAATGGCTTTTTTTTAATGTTGTACAAACTGTTGTTGATGGAATTATTGTCAATACTAATAAAGTCAGTTATATTGCAGCTGAGAAATTATCAATAACTGCAAAAGCATGGAAATCAGTTGATAGCAGCGAGATTGTTCAGTCAAATATTACTTTAAATGGTACTATACGAGATAGTTCAGAGGCAGTTCAAATGAGTTTTGGCTGTATTACCAATACCCAAGGAATTTGTGTTCTGAATACAACTGCTCCGAGCACTGTTGGTACCTATCGTGTTGAAATTAATAATTATACTACTTCAACTCTTTTTAATGTGCTTCCTTTTGATACCTATGTTTATATGAAAGATACGACTGGAAAAGTATTAAAAAGTGTTTATAAAAAAACAGATGGGGCAAGTGTTGAAGTGCAGGTAGCTTATAATGGTACAACTCCAACTGGTGATTATATTTTCTCTGGAACAATCAAAGATATTAATGGTAATATTGTTAAATTAATCAATAGCACAACTTTAAATTCAAATAATAGTTATGTTGATCGATTTTCTTTTACTATTGATAGTGGTTTTTCTGATGGCTATTATACAGCTTTTGTTTCTGTTGCAAAGTCAGGTGGTTCAACAGTAACTGCGCAAACAAGTTTTGAAGTGCGCACATGGACATTATTTGTTGATCCAAAACAAGAGCAATCAGGATTTCAATATGGTTGGAGCACATTTGCGAATAAAACTGTTTTTATTGATATTCTTCCTCTTGATACAACTAATGGTACTATCATTACTGGTGTTAATACCAGTACAATGACTATTAATGTGCTTGATTCTGCAGGAAATGTTCTGAATGCAAGCAATGCAACGTGGAATGCAAGCTGCCGAACAAAAGGTTGCTATCGTGCACAATTTATTATGCCAGGTGTAACAGGAAATTATAAATTGCTGGTTAAAGTAGATTATGGCGGCGAAGTACAAAGTTTTGAGCAGCAGCTTAATATTATTAGCACTTTTTTAAGTGCGACTTCAACAAATGAATATGCAGAATTAAAAGAATTGTTTAGTACGAATGAATTTATTTATGTCTATTTAGAGGGAAAAAATACGCAAGGCAATGCGGTTAGTATAACTGATGCTGATATTGAATCAATGACGTATTATAATGGAACTCCTCTTACGTATACTAATATTTCATTTGCAGCAGTTAATGCATCAAATAATATTTCAGAATATGGGTTTAATGTGAGTGCACAATTGCTGAGAATTGACACGCCAAAAGTAGGAGGATCGTATAATATTAAGATTCTTGCTAATAATAAATCATTGACTGTATATGCAACAGTAAAAGTAAATCCGTATGATATTTGCGCTTATCCAAAAAATACTCAGGGGCAAGTTTCTTCTGGTTATTATTATGTTTCTCAATTTAAAACAGAAGACACAATTTATCTTGAGCTCATTGTAAAAGAAGCATCGAATCCTTTAGGCAAGGCAACATCTGCAAATGTTAGTGCAAATGCAACTTATGGAAAAGGTTCTGGTTGCACAATTGATACTGCAACAGCGCAAGCAGTATCAAATGCAACAGTTACTATTGAGGAGGTTGTTAATTCTGATACAAACAGCAAAGCAACTCTCAATACAACTGCTTCAGTTTGTCAAGCTGATGATAACAGCGGAAAATATACTTGTACGATTCAACAAAAAAATAATAAGTGGGATAGCGGCAGATATCAAGTGAAATTAAAAGTTGAGAAAAATGGAATCATTGATATTGATTCTGCATTTTTTGAAGCAAAATCATTTTATCTCTATGCATATTCATCAAATTGGAGAAATAAACCTACGCAAGATATTGCATTTACTTTAAACATGTATCAAGCAGGAAGTAATTGGTGGCAAAGTTCTACTGGATTATCAGGAACAGTAAGTCTTGAGCGTGTTGAATATTGCGGCAGTGAAGGTTCTTGGCTTTCATCCTGTGTTGATATTGGTTATAATACAAGTGGATTAAATGCAAGTACGGTTACTTCTGGTTCCGGCAGTTTAACATTGAATGTTAATAGAACAACGACAAAACAATGGGCTTCAGGCAGATATCAAGCAGTTTTGAAAGCAACTGATTCTGCAGGCACTGTTGATTATGGGAAAGCATTTTTTGAAATTCGTCTTTTTGAAGCATGGGCAAATCCTATTGCAATTCCAACATCAGGCGGATGCACGTATAAAAGTTCATTTGGAAACAAAGAAAATGTTTCTCTTTATGTTCGATTAACAGCAGCAGGAAATTGGAATGATAATGGAGGTACAAGTTTAGGAGGACCTGTGTATGTTGCTGTTAAAAAGATTCTTGATGTAACGTCATGGCCTCCAAAAGAAATTTCTCCAAGCAGTTATAATGCTACGAATTTTACTGTCTCAACATCAAGCGCGCAATATTGGAGTTCTTGCAATGCAGGTTATATTCTTAATATCAGTACTCCGACGGGCAGATGGAATGAAACTGGATATTATAATGTTATTTTTGACATCAATGGCACAGAAACAGGTTCAGGCTGGTTTAATATAAAATCATTTAATGTTTATACTGAGCCAACGAATACTCTTGGAACAAGTTATCTTTATAATACTAATGGGAAGTCAACTATTTATTTTAAAGTATATACGAGCAAAGGTGAAAAATATTATCAAACGTTGACAGAAAGTGATTATTTGAACACGACAATTCAAGATATGGTATTGCGATTATGGGATTCATCGACGCAGCAGACAAAAGAATTAAATTATCCAGAAGATATTAATGTAACTGTTAATGGCAAGACGACATTGCTGATTAATGGAACTAATATTATTAATGTTTCAAAAAAAACAGGCAATTGGCAAACAGGATATTATTATGGAGAAATTACTTTGCTTGATACAGAAAATCAAACAGGTAAAGGCTATATTTATTTTAACGTGCAGCCATTTCGAGTTGAAACATCAAGTAGTCAATATGAAGTTTCTGCAAGCAGTAATATTTCTGCAACACTGACTCTGCGAGATCCTGATTGGTCAACAAATTCATTATTGATTGGCAATTATACAGTTGTTTCTGTATATGAAGATACTTGGTCAAATAGCGGTTCAACACGATATAATTATTCATTTACACCAACAGCTTTATTTAATACAAGCACTAATTTAACGATTATTCCTAACAGTAATAATTGGGGTAGTGGAAGCTATGGTGGTTATCATTATTTGAATGTTGTTGTAAAAGATGTTGATAATGCAATACAATCAGGCTGGCTTTCTTTTAAGACAGTTCCATTTAAAGTAACAATTAGTTCAATTGCAAATGTTGGAATAACAGGAAATCCAGTTGCACCGGTAACATTGCAAAATCCAACCTCAAGTGCAAGTCTTTCAGGAAATATAAGCAAAGTATATAGCTGGAGTAATACTGGACAAAAAACATATATTTTTGGCGTAGGTAGTTGTGTTTCAAATACTTCTTTGAGCTGCAGTATTTCAGGCACAGGAAATGTTACTGTCTATGCTCCTTTAGGTGGTTGGGATGATGGTTATACGTATTTGACATTTGTATTTACTGACGGAACAAATATTGTTGAATCATCGTCTAATTTTCGAGCAACACAAGTTTATACTGGCTGGTTTGATAATTATGATATATCGAACAATTGGAAATATTATGTAGGTTATACTGATAATGTACCTTTTAAATTAAATATTCGGGACAGCAATAATAATCCTGCAACAGTAAATATTACAGCAGTACAATATGCTGAAACTACAGAAAATTGCTGGCAAGAAAGTTGCAAGACTTATGTTACTCCATCGTGGGCTTTGCAAGTGGGAGGAATTAGTTGCACGAGTGGCAGTTGTTTTATTAACATTACTAATCCTGGCGTGTGGAAAAAAGATGGGCATTATGTTCGTGCAACTATTTCTGGAACAGCAGGAACTGCAACAATTAATGGAGGATTTTTTTGGGTGAAAGATTTAACAGCACCGAATCTTACAATTAGTTCTCCTGTAATTGGTTACACATATAATACAAGTTTTGTATTCACTGCAACTACAACAGAAAATACGAATTGTTACATCACTTTATTAAATTATAAAACGTTTAAGAACTGGTTTTGCTATCAAAATAATACTGGTATTTGCAATACTGCAACTTACTCTGGAGATAGTTATTATTATAAATATTTGGGAAAAGATTATTTTTATTTTACTCAGAATGAATCTGGTACAGGATCATATAGTAATGGAGCAACAGGATTAAGCACCGGAACAACAAGCCATAGTTATACATTTCCAATTGATATGAAAAATCAAAGTTATGGCATGCGTGTTTATTGTTATGATTCAGATTGGAATACTGCATCAGGTGATGTTGCATTTAAAATTAATGGAAGTTAGTGTGAAAAAATGAAAATACTTCAAACAAATAAAAATAGCAAAAAAAAAATCATAAAAAATAAAATTATTATTTTATTTTCTCTTTTAATAATGTTATTTTTTATACCAAATTGTTTTGCAGCACTTCGTATTCAATCAAGTTCATTTTCTTGTACAGGGCAAGCAGGTGTAAAATTAGCAGATACTTTTTCTTGTCAAGCAACTGTTGAAAATCCTGATGTTGCTGCTGCAAGCCTTACTGCAGTAACTCTTAATGTGAATGGCAATTGGCTTGAACAAACAGCATATACAGGTTCTGGATTTTCAAGCACAGTAAGTGCAAATGGCGGGACAACAACAGTAACTTTTTCTGGACTTCGTTCAACAAGTTCAGGAGCTAATTCGTTTTCAAATATTGCAATTGATAGTGTTACTGATACAAGCATGAGCAGCACAACAGTCAATGTAATTGATGTTCAAGCATTGAATCTTGTCAATTCTGCAAGCAGTGCAAAAAAAAGTGCGAGTTTTACGGTAACTGCGATTGTAACTGCAGGAGGTAATATTGATGCAACTGCTTCAATTGCCGGTTGTACACTTGCAACAGGCGAAACAAGTTCAAAAAGTTTAGGAAGTTTAAGTCATAATTCGCAAGCTTCAACTTCTTGGGAATTAACGATGGGAACAAGTTCTTGTTCGTATACAGTAACTGTAACTGCTTCAAAATCAGGAGCTTCAACTTCAAAATCAAAATCAGATTCTGTGACTTGTAGTGATTGTAGCTCAGGAAGTTCTGGATCAAGTGGTGGCGGCGGAGGAGGCGGTGGCGGTGGTGGAAGTGCTCCAATTAAAACAACACAAGCAACTGCTCCAATTGTTGTACCAATACCGCCATTACCTGCAGGATTAGGTGGAGCTTCAAAAGCTGCACAAGAACCAGAGAAAAAAGTCGAAACAGAAAAAGGTGAATTGGATAATCAAGATTCACAATATAGCAAAAATGCAATTGCCGCAAAACTGCAAAAAGCATCGCAAGCTGCAGAAGATTTAGCAGGCATGGCATTTGGAGTTATTGGGTTATATCCAAAACAAGGTGCAGTTGTTTTTCTGATTGTTCTTTTAATAATTCTTGTAATCTTTATTTATAAGATTGTGAAATTGAATAAGGGAAAAAAGGAGAAGTAATCCTATGTCCTCTTAGAACTATTTAATCATAATCACATTTTTAAGAATTTTAAAGTCATAATCTCCTGTGACAATATTAGCATTTATCTTCTTAGCCGTTAAAATGATGAAAACATCTGCTAAGCTAATCTTTTTATTTAAACTCCTCATTTGTACATATAACTCTCCAATTTCATCCGCAAATGGTACATCTGGATAATAAACTGTAGAAAGAGAAAGTAATACTTTCTTTGCTTCAGAAAATGAGATATGCAATTTTTGGAAATGGCATGATAATTCTGCAATAGTTATGATATTTGTATGAACAATATTATTTGTATTTTCAACAATTAACTTTACTTTTTCACCTGCATTTGTTCCAGAAAAATATTCTACCCATGCACTAGCATCTATAACAAAGTGATTCATTTTTCCAATTGCCCTTTAAATTTTCCTTCTTTAGAAAAAGGTGTTAATTCTTTATGTAATCCAAAACCACTTTTTCTTATTTTTCCAATTTCTATTTTTACTGTTTGATTTTCTATTAATCCTTCTTCTTCTACAACATTTCTTGGAATAGTAACTACTAATGATCCGCCTATTCTTCTTGTTTTAGTTATAGTTTCCATATAACATGATATATAATTAAGTTATATTTAAAGTTTTCTTTTAAAATTCAAACATTTATCCCTTAAAAGTAATAAACTTAGTTACATTTAAAAAGAGAAATCATTTTCTCATACAAATGGAGAATGATTTAAGCAGAAAACTCATAACATTTGAAAATGATCCTAATCAAAAAGATATTTGTCTCCAGAATGAGTTATCTATATCTGAGTTAACTTTAAAAGAAATCAAACGAAAGAGAACAAAACGATATACACTTTTTGCGGATAAGCTAGTAGATATTGGTACTTTTGTAAAAGATGCAATGCTTGAAACAGATTCTAAAAGAAAATATCCATTAAGTTCTTATTTTACCGGTATGTCATTAGCTGCATTAGCATTTGATGATTGGGATAACCCAAAATCATTATCTACAAAAGTGAGTGAAGCAATTGTTAAGAGGTATAAAGAAGATAAAAAAGGTTTAGAAGCATTTCTAGGAATGAATGTTCCATCAATGCATCTCTTTAGGCAGGAGATAGGTTTATACACAGGAAATTTAGAAGATGCAAAGATGATTTGGAAAAATATTGATATCTCTGCTGATGATTGGATGTATAATATTCAATTGCCAATGAAATTTGATGAGAAGCTTGCATTTATTTTAGGAGTAATTTGGGCAGATGGTTGTTATAATAGTGGTACTAAAGAAATTCAATTAAGTTGTTGTGAAGAAGATACACTTTTTTATACAACTGTAGTTAATCCTTTGTTAGAATATCTTTTCAATAAATCATTTAAAATTGATGATAATCGTAAAGATAAAAGCCGTAAAGATAAAAGAGAACCACGGGATACAACAAGAATTCATATGCAATCAACAGCAATTTGCAGTTTTTTAATGAATGAATTTGGATTTCCGAGAAAAAAAGAAAAATATTCTATTCCAAATTTTGAAACAATTGATTGCTATAATGAACTATCTTCAAAAGACAAATTAACAGTTAAAAAACAATTCTTCGCAGGAATTATTAGTGCTATGGGCACTTATCAATATAATATTTCTAGAAATTCTCATTCTCTTACTTTATATGATATTGATAGAGTATTTATACAATCACTGAATGATTTAGCGAAAGAACTAGAATTATTTCCTCATTATTTTGGTCGTATTCAAAAGAATAATAAAACCTATGGAACAATTATATTTAATGGTCCAAATTGCAAAGAATTATATCAACAAAATTATGTTCGTAATCCATCACTTTATGCATTTGACAGTTTAGTTAAATTATTGTAACTAATCACAACCTTTATAAATTCCTCTAACGACAGTAATGAAAATGGCAGCAAAAAAGTATTTTACAACCATTTCATTAACAAAAGAAGAAAAAAAGCAAATGAAGAAGCCATTTAAATTAAAAGATGGAAAAGGATATTCTAACTGGTATTAAATTTTGTTCACTAAAGTGAACAAAATTTGTGAATCTTTTGTTTTATGATCGTATTATTAATTGGGATTATTAATCTTTATTATTTTGTGGGTATGTTTGTAGAGTTAATGATTAAGGCGGATTGATATGGTAGGCATCAAAGATGGAGTAGATAGTAAAGCAGTACTTCTTTTATCGGGCGGCATTGATAGTCCTGTTGCTGGGTATCTTGCAAAGAAAAAAGATATTGATCTCGTTGCATTGCATTTTTCTCTTGAACCGTATACAGATAATATTGCAGAAATTAAATCGCAGAAACTTGCTGTTATTATTGGCTGCAAACAAATGTTTGTGATAACGATTGGTGAGATTCAGGCATTTTTTGCAAAACAGTGCAATCATCGATTTTTTTATATTCTAACACGAAGATTTATGCTTCGTGTTGCAGAGAGAATTGCAAAACAATATGATTGCAAGATGCTGATTACTGGCGATAATCTTGGGCAAGTTGGTTCGCAAACAGCAGAGAACATGGTTGTGATAACAAAAGCAGTTTCTTTGCCAATTATTCGGCCATTGCTTTCGTTTAATAAGAATGAAACAATTGCAATTGCTCGTGAAATAGGTTGTTATGATATTTCAAAAGGGCCAGAGATGTGCAGTGTGCTTGGACCAAAGAATCCAGCAACAATTTCAACAATTGAGCGAATTGAATCTGAAGAGCAGAGAATCAGCAATTATGAACAATTGGTTGAAGAAGCAGTGGCGAATGTGAAGGTTGTTGTTGTTTGAATATTGTTGTGATTAAATCAATTGTGAATAATTCAGTTGGATAATCTTTTTATATTACCTAATTATACTTTTTCTATGAATACTATTCCTGTCTTTATCAAAACAAATCCTGATTATAAACCTGAGTCTTTATTTGATATTGCATCTTTAGCTGAATTAGAGCATTTTCCTCAAGATGTGATGAAAAGAAGATTTTCTAGAACAGATGCTGCTGTTAAACTCGCAGGAAGTATTGGGAAAATTCCTGCAGAAATAGTTGAAGAGATTTACAAGTCAGGTGGACGAGAAGTAGCTCAATTTTCAGATATTGGTACACTTGTTGAAGTTGCTGAAGATTCACTTGATTCTCTTCGAGTTAATGCTGCTATTATTATCAAAGAAACTCCTTTTTCTCCACTTGAATTACAAGTGCAAGCTTCGCGATTCCAATCATTTCCTGCAGTATCAACTGATGCATTAGCAAATTATTATCGAACAATGCCTCCAAAATTTGCAATTGTCTCATTAAAATCAGAATATGTTTCAGCATTTGAGCAAGAGAATATTGGCGTTGTCTATCGAGGATTAATTCCTGCTGCTATTATTTATGGCACTGAAAATTTTGCAGTTTCTACAACAATGCGGCTTTGGAATCGTGGATTTATGCAGCGATATTTACAGCCAAATGTATTTGCAATAATAATTAATCATGATAAGGAAGTATTGGGAAAAATCTATGATACAATTAATGTACGTGGTGCAATTGGAGAACAGGTTGTAGAGAATAATGTGTTTACTGCTTTAGTATTGCCGCAAGAATTGGATTATTTGAAAACTGATTATAAACATATTGCGGAATTGTATCAAGAGAAAATACCTGCAAATAAAATCAGACAAATGGGAGAAAGTGTAAAACGAGCAGCATTGCAGTGGAATAATTATGTTTCTTGAAGAAATCATTAGTTTAATTGCAAAATAATTATTTTGATCTATTTTTTATTAATTGTTTAATTATTTGCACTTACATAATAAGTTCCTGCCAAATATTTTTCTTTTGAATATTTTTCAGGTGCGTAGAGTTCATTGCCGTAAAAACTGTCTGCATATTTCTCATCAACGTATAATTCATCTCCTTTTTTGATCAATTGTGTATTTTGTCCTGTAGCTTTGGGAGAAGATGCAGTATTTGCAGGGATGATATATTGTTGCGATTGCTGCAATTGCATTGCAAATGATGGCTGCTGTTGTGATTGTACTGCTTGATTTGTTGGTAGAATCAATAATAATAAGACTATATCAGCAAATATAAAAAGTAAGATGACAAAGATAATGCTTATTTTTTTCATAAATTTTAGAAACTTGTTTTGTTATTTAAAGCTTTTTAAAATAATGTTTTTTTTAGATTATTTTTTTAGAAATTTGTTATCTTTAAGTTATTACTTTGATAATGCTGAACTATTATTATTATATTATTTAACTCTTTTGTTAACTGTTTGTATTAATTGTTTTTACAAGATTAAAGATTTTGTTTTGGAAATCGCTGCATACGCCATTGCAAACAACTACATCGTTCCATTGGTCTTTAATATTTACATTGCCATTTTCTTTGATTAATCTGTTTGTATTTGTTAATGAGTCTGAGAATATTACTAAGTTTTGGCTGTTCCATAAATTTGCAGTTTCTATTACTCCATGGATCATGATACTATTTTTATTGTCTAAGTTTGCAGAAGTAATTGTGTCGATTACTTGCAAATATGCTGGATCTGGGCAATTGCCTTGATAAACACAGCCAACGACATTTTTTTGCCAGCTGTTTAATATTGTGTTATCATTGTTTTCATCAATATATCGATTAACTAATGTGACAAGTTCTGCGATTCTTATTGTGTCTTTATTTTTTGATGCTGTTTTTAATTCAATAAGATTGTTGATCGTATCTTTGCTTGAGACTGTGCTTGTTGCACTGGTTGTACTTTTTCCTGTTAATTTATCAACAATTGAATTGCCATTTTTATCTTTTAATGGCAAATTTGCAAGGATTCCTCCTGTTGGTTTGTCTGCTTCATTATTATTGCCTGAAGAACTTTTAACGACATTTCCAGTAATTGCTGGATTATATACTTTAACCATAAGAACAACAGTCGTGAGAATAAAAATCACAATAATCGCAACCAAAACTTTGATAATGTTATTATTTTCCATTGTTTTGATTAAAACTTAGTGTGAAGAAATATATAAAGCTATCGGATTTGTATTTTTGAGTTCACTTCGTTCACTCAGAAAATACAATTAGTTTAAAATATCCGGTTTAAAACATGACTTTACTCGTGGGAGTTTGTGGTGCAAGATTATTTTCGTACAATGTGCACAGAAACAGATTCTAATTGATTTTTGAAATCCATTGGTTTTTTGGTTACAATTATTTCTACTTTTTTTATTTTTGGTATTGCTCTTTTTGATTTTGAATCTCTTAATAAAATCAGTTGGGCACATTCTTCGGCAACTGTTTCAATCAGATTGTATTGATTGTTTTCAATTTTTTGTTTTATTTCTTTTGGAATTGCTGCATAATCTATTGTGTCGTTAAGATTTTCAGTTTGCGCTGCTTTTTTTGTTTGCGTGTGAATAATTACGTCGATTACAAGCTGCTGTTTTTTTTGCTTTTCATTTTGGTTTACACCAATGATTGTGTTTATTTTTAATTTATTGATTTTGATGAGATCCATATTTTTGTTAGTATTGTTGCTGTATTTATAGTTTGTTACTTTTTTTTCTTTTTATTGTTTTTTTATATTTAGAGAACTTTGCAAAATACTCGCTTTCGCTCGGGTTATTGCCAAGTTCGTATTTTAATTGTTTGTTTTAAGGAAAAAATTCCTATTGTAATTCCCTTTTTTCTGGATTCATTAATTGAAAAATGCTCACAATTAGGCAATAACTATAATCTTGCAAAGTTCTCTTTACTTGCATTATCTACTTTTCAAGGATTACATACATTTATTAGTTCTTCTGATTGTAATCTCTCAAAAGAGGGGTATTCGTGATGAATTATTTACTGATGATAGCAATTGTTTTATTAGTTCCTACTATTATTGTTCATTTTACGAAACGGCATTTTCATCATACATTATTATTTATTCTTCTTGCAGGTTTAGCAAGCAATCGGTTATTGTCTTTGTTTCAAATAACAGTGCCTGAAGAAATTGGAAAAATACTTGTGACGATTGCAATGATTATTCTGCTTTTCGAAGTGTTTGCGCAGATTAAAATTAAGGAATATGGCAGTTTTTATGCAACTGCGTTTAAAATTAATTTTATTACTATTATCGTCAGTAGTTTTGTTCTGATGTTTGCAATTAAATATTTGTTTCATCTTCAAAATATATTCACAGCATTGATTGCAGCAATTTTATTGACAGTTACTTCATATTCATTATTTTTATCACAGGATCGAAAATGGTTTGTGACAAAAATTAGTTCTTATCTTGAAACAGAGGGTGTTTTATCACCAGCATTAGCATTGGCTTTGGTCTTTTTATTCACTGCGATTGCTCTTCATGTGCAATTTGGCGATAATAATGTTGTTCTTGGCGTACCATATCTTTTATTTTTTATTAAATTGGTAATTGGTATTGGTACGGGAATTGTAATTGGTATCATTGTCTCAAAATATTTTGCTTCTCTTTTAAAAAGCAAATTTTTATTTGTTTTTCTTCTTGGTGTTATTATCAGTACTTATTTGCTTGCTGAAGCATTGCAAGGATCAGGAATAATTGCAAGCATTATTATGGCATTATTTTTTGGCAATGTCTATTTGAAGCATAAAGAAGATCATTTGCAATTTACTACGATTTATAACAATCTCTTGTATATCTTTTTATTTTTCTTAATCTCTTTTTTCGTAACAATGCCTTATGATTTTTTATTTTATCTTAAAGCAATTGTTGTGTTTTTGCTTTATTTGTTCATTCGAATCATCGTTTGCGTTTTATTCTTGCCAAGCGATTATGCAATGAAAACTCGATTTTTGATCGCTTGCATTATGCCAAAAGAGTTGGAAGTTGTTATTGCATTGCTTTATCTTTTTTTAACGACAACAATTGTTGGTATGAGTACTGTTGTTAGTTTATTGCTTCCTGTTATTATTTTAAGCATTGTTGTGAGTATTGCTGCATTGCAGATGAGCAAGGCGCATATTAAGGTTTAGATAAATTACAATTTAGAATATGGCTTAGTAAGGTTAGTCTCAAAGTCTAGGAAAACATTTATAAATCAGCTGTTTTTCGTAAGAGTAAATGCAGGGAAGCAGAAAGATATTGCTCGATACGAATTTTTTGCTCATACCTGAAGTATTGCATATTGATATTTTTGAAGAGCTGAAAAGAATCTGTCATTTTCCTTATACGCTCTTTATATTGGATAAAACTGTAGCAGAACTGCAGGTAATCGTTGGCAGGAGCAAAGGGAAGGATAAACGAGCTGCTGGCGTTGCAATAGAACTTATTAAGTTGAATAATATTCAGATTATTGATACAACAATGTATCCTCCTGAGGATTATGTCGATAGTATTTTAAAGCAATTAGCTGATGAATATATCATTGCAACACAAGATCGTGATATTCAAAAGAAATGCAAACAGTATATTATTGTACGGCAATTGCATTATTTGCAATTGAAAAATGATACTGATTATTAAATGTATAAGATTTATAAGATATGAGTGAGGGATAAAATATGTTTTATCGAACAAAATTAAAAGATAACATTCGTGTACCACCAGCTTCTTTTAATGCTGATTTAAAATTATCAATTATCGGTGAAATTAAAAAAAAGTATGATGGTTATATTTCAAAAGATTTAGGAATTGTTATTGATATTTCTGATGTTGGAGAAATTAGCCAAGGAATCATTATTCATGGTGATGGAGCAACATTTCATCAAGTGGCATTTGACGCAATTGTTTATAAGCCAGAATTACAAGAAGTTGTTTATGGTAAAGTAAAAGATATTGCTGATTTTGGTGCATTTATGAACATTGGTCCAATCGATGGTATGATTCACATTTCTCAAACAATGGATGATTTTGTTTCATTTACAAAAGATAAAACATTAGCTGGAAAAGAAACAAAAAGATTTATCAAAGTAGGAGATTTATGCAAAGCTAGAATTATTGCAATCAGTTTCAAAGAATTATCAAATCCAAAATTAGGATTGACAATGCGTCAGCATGGTCTTGGAAAACTTGAATGGGAAAAAGAAGTTCCTGTTGAAAAAAAAGTAGAAGCTGAGAAACCTGTAAAGAAAGAAAAGAAGTAAAAAGGTAAACACTATGTCAAAAAAACAAATCTGTAAACGATGCAAATTATTTGTTGAAGAACAAACTTGTCCTCTCTGTAAAGACAGCAATTTTTCAAGTGGCTGGCAAGGAAGAATCATGGTACTTGATGGGACAAAATCATTTGTTGCAAAACAAGTGAATATGACTCATAATGGCGAATATGCTATTAAGGTTAAGTAAATTTATTTATTAAATTGATTATAGATAATAATTAAATATTAAGATTAAATATTAATAAATTACGAAGGTGCTCACATATGGATTTAGAAATAAAGAAAAGACAAGAAACACCATTATTATCACGGGTTCGAATTAATGCTACATTAATGTATGAAGGAATGACTCCTTCACGACAAGATGTTCGAAAAGCATTAGCTGACAAATTAAAAGTTGATCAACAATTGGTTGTTATTAAGCATATTTTTACAAAATTTGGCGCAGCGCAAGCAAAAGTAATTGCTCATGTTTATGAAACAAAAGAAGTTGTTGATACATTAGAACATGAAAATTTGTTAAACAAACATTTATCAAAAGAAGATCAAAAGAGAATCAAAGAAGAAAAGCAAAAAGCAGCGCAAGAAGCAGCAGCTAATAAACAGCAGAAGTAAGCGGTGAATCATAATGGCAGAAAAGAAAGTTGAAAAAAAAGCACCAGTTGCAAAAAAGAAGAAAACAAGCAAAGTAAATAATAATTACAAAGTTTCCGGCGATAAATTAGAACGAAAAAATAAGTTTTGTCCTAAATGCGGAGCTGGCGTATTTTTAGCACAGCATAAAAATAGATTAACGTGTGGAAAATGCAATTATATGGAAAAAATATAATCATTTAAAATAATTTATTTCATAAATTATTTTATCATTCTTTTTATTCAAAAAAAATGGGTTTAATACCCCATAGTTTGCTGCGACCAATTTTTAAGAGTAAAAATCCATTCATGTTATTAAATGCCCCGCAGCTTGCTGCGATTGGGATTTTTACTTTTAATTAGAACAAATTTATTTTCTTGGCTGTTCTGGTATTATAATCCATGCAATGATATATGCAATAATTCCTAAACCCATAGAAAGTAATGTGAGAATTACCCAAACTAATCGTACGACAACTGGATCAATTTCAAAATAGTCTGCAATTCCTGAACAAACACCGCCAAAGACTTTGTTTGTTGTGTTTCTGTATAAGTGTTTTATTTGTTTTGCCATTGTTGTTTATTAATTAAGATAATTAATAAATGTTTCGGTGATACTGGAATTAACGATTAGATTTAAATAGCTATTTGACTATTGGTTAAAACAAATGAAAAATCTAACTAATCTTGATTATGTTGAAATTTATGCTCAAAAGTTAAGAGAAGATAATACATTATTTGTTCAGCAAAAAATGCTTATTGAATCACAAATGAAAAGTAGTTCTTCATTATTTTAGCGGATGTTTGAAGGGAAAGATTTTAAAGAAAATGCACGGATTTATCTGAAGGGTATTAAATTAATTTGATTAATGTTAATCTATTTGATTCTTATCTTTTATTATTATAATCGTGTATTTTCTCTTCTCATAAATAAGCGCAATGTCCATTCGTACATTATTCTGAGTTTATTCTTTACGCCAATAATTTTAAATAAATAGATTGTTCTCCAAAGAAACCAAGCAAAAAGACCTTTGAAGTGGAATCCTTTGATGTCAGCAATTGCATACCGCTGGCCAATTGAAACAAGAAACCCTGCTTCACTAAAATGAAACTCTGTTAATTCTCTTTTTTCAATGAGATTTTTAATGTTTATTGCAGCAATTTTTGCTTCTTTTGTTGCTGCTTGCGCAGTTTGCGGCACTGGTTTTGTTTCATTTTTATTGAAAAATAATGCGCAATCGCCGATGACAAACACATTGTTGATTATTTGTATTGCATTATCTTTTTCGTTTCTTTTTTCTAACTGTAGGTATTGATTTACATGAAAGAATCCACGTTCGTCAGCAATCGTTGGAATGGTTTTAATTTTATTTGGTTTGACTCCTGCTGACCATATTTTGGTATAGCTTTCAATTTTTGTTTTGTCTGCAAAGTAAATTGCATTTTCATCCATGCTGGTGCAGGCACAATTGAGCTGTATTTTTATTCCTTTTTTCTGCAATGTTGCAGCTGCAGCATCGCTGCATTTTTGGTCAAGCATTGAAAGTATTCTTGAATCTCGCTGGATTAAGTATATGTTAATGTTTTCTTTTTTAATGCTATTAAACTGCTTAATATTATTCTCAATAAATTCAGTTAATTCTGCGGTGATCTCAACTCCTGTTGGTCCACCACCACAGACAACAAAATTGAGCAATCTTTTGATTTCTTCTTGGTTTATTTTATTGCTATTAGTATTTTTTTGATTTATTTCCTCACTTTTTTGTTTATTATTTTGATTATTATTCTCATTATTATTATTTTGTTTTGCAAGCATTTCAGCGTGTTCGAGGCAGTCAATTACTTTATTTTTAATATTTCGTGCATCTTCGATATTTTTTAATTGCAGTGCATATTTATCTGCACCTGAAATATTAAAAAAATTATTTGTTGCGCCGATTGCGATTACTAAATAATCATAGTAGAGGCAAACGTTATTTGTACTAATCATCTTTTGTTCAAAATTAATCTCTGTAACTTCTGCTTTTAAAAAATGAAAGTTTTGAGCATACAAAATATCACGAATTGATTCTGTGATGTGGTATCTGTTTAATCCCCCTGTTGCAACTTCGTGGAGCATTGGAGTGAATAAGAAATAATTCTCTTTGTTTATCAGAGTAATTTCAATTTCTTTGTTATTTTTGAATTGCTTTAGAAGGTGTTTTGCAGTGTATATTCCTCCAAAACCACCACCGATGATGACTATTTTTGTTGACATTTTGTTATTTTATCTGTTAGGATTTAAGAATGTTGCGTTTCGTTTTTTTTGAATTCGCTTGGTTCATTCAGAAATTATTATAATCATGACTATGACTAAGGTTTAGGATAAGGATCTTCTGTTCTTCCATAAATTGCTGGCAAACTCAGATCTAAGTATGCAATCCACTCCCTGTCACCTAGAGAATAATGCCACCATTCTGCAGGATAATTTACAAAACTATTTTTGAGCATAGTTTCAAGTAAAAGATTTCTATTTTGTTTTTGTTGATTACTTAATCCAACTGCATTTGTATAAATTAACGGGTTATCAAATTCAGCATATTTTGTGCCCATGTCTAATTCTATTCCATTTTTATCAACAATAGTCAAATCAATTGCAGCTCCTGTGCTGTGCGGCGGAGGTGTTTGCAAATTCCATGAAGATGGGAAAATATAAAAAAATGCTTCTGCTCTTGTTTTCTCCTCGTTCCAATGAGGATTTTTTGCTTGCAAATCATTGTAAACAGTATCAAACCATTTTTGCTGAAGTTCTATCGGTCGGAATGCATCAAAGAATTTTAATTTATAAGGATATATCTGACTAGCAACTGCAGATAATTGCTCAGCAATTGTTTTTCTTACGTACAATGTTTCATCTGCAAATCTTTGACGCATTTCAGTCATAGAAATTATTGCTTCATTTACATAATCAACAATATTTACTAATTGTTCGTCACACTCTTCAATAAAAATAGTATTGAGCTTTGCTTCTCCAATAATATCTTCTTTTTGTCGGAGTAGCATTTTTCTCAATTCATTCTCTTGCATTCTCTTTAAGAGTTGAATATAATCTTGACTAATCATTTTCTTCACCAGAAAATTCTTTTTTGCAGGCTTCTTTCACTATTGCTTTAGCAAGAATATCAATAGTATCAATTGCATCTGCGTTTTTTATAAGAAGCGGCAGTTCTGTGCAGCCTAGAATAATTTTTTCACAACCTATATTTTTGAATCGAGCTATTAACTCTTGCAGAAAATCAATGTCTGCTTGGTATTTATTCCCAGCAAGAATATTCATGATGATATTAGTAATTGCTTTTTGTTTTTTAATTTCTGGAACAAGTAATTGTACCTCTTTTAATACTGTTCCATAAATATTTGTTTGGATGGTCATTTCAGTTGCTAAAATTCCAATTTTCTGAAATTTATTTTCTATCACTTCAGCTGCAGTTTTTTGGAGTAGATTAAGAATTGGAATTCTTACTGCATTTTG
>Ga0209515_10003691_pt1 | contig 21449 bp, 25 predicted proteins | sample Subgroupgradi54m_FD_187454 | JGI IMG/M metagenome (GOLD analysis project Ga0209515, IMG submission 187454) | Subsurface groundwater microbial communities from S. Glens Falls, New York, USA - GMW60B uncontaminated upgradient, 5.4 m (SPAdes)... ... | reverse complement strand
TGAGTGGCACTTGACGCACTGCAAGCCCCCGTCCAATCGACACCCATGTGTTGATCTTCTTTTTGACCAGTGTAGGGATTTCCACTGGCAGTACCGAAAAGGTTCACCGTTGTTCCGGTAATTGTGACGATCCTGTTATTGTGTATGAACTTGCCGCAAATGCAGTTAACGGCACACTTGCTACCGGACCAAACGCAAAAACCGTTGCTAGAATTGCGACGGTTAATTTATTAAGATTTTTTGTTTTTGAAACCATTCTGTTAAACTTAAACTTTTTACTTTTTAGCCGGACGACGAGTTCGGAGTTTTTATTATTTTACCCAAATTTTAATTAATAATTGAATGGCTATCTCATAATAGCAACGCTCAATAATCTACTAAATAATTCTTATAAGTATACTCTGAGGCGTGAAAAAAGTCAATGGGCCGCAGAAGGCTTGAAAATAGTCGGAAAACCATGATATCGTCTGTCTAGAACTTAGATTAACCAAGGCAATAAAGGAGGCAAAAACAATGAACCGACCCGTCTTTCTGCCCATTGAGACTCTCCGCTTTTCCACAAAGAAGCGCCGCGGCGTCTCCCCGGGGAGAGTCGAGGAGCTTCGCCGCAAGATCGAATTCGGCGAGGACGTTCTGCCCATCCGTGTTTCCGCGCTCCACGACGGAACCTATGTTGTGCACGACGGCCGCCACCGCATCCAGGCGCACATTGAAGCCGGCATCGATTGCATCTATGCCTTCGTCGACAATCTAGTTACTAAACTTAGACGAATGTTCCTATTCCTCTTTGCTTCTATTTCAAAAGCCAACCGTCTCCGGTTGGCTTCTTTTTTAATTAATTGATCGGACCGTGGAAATCGTGACTTCTGCCTCAACTTTCAGCTCGCTGTTAATCGTTAATTTATAACCGACACAAAATCCCATCTCCTCAAGCTCACGGCGGATCGCTTTTATTTCGGCCATTGCCACCGGATTATGCGGTTCCGGAAAATGTTTTTCGATCTTTTCCTTTAGTTGAATCGCAAGCACTCTCGCTTGTTTCGCTTCTTCTTTCGTAATTTCGGCAGCGGTCCTATATGCCACGCAAAAACTCCGCTTAAAATACTGTCTCTATTCTGCGCTTGTTAAAAAATAAAAACAAGTTATAACAAAAAACTACCCGCGCTAAAAGTGCGGGTTTATTTTTTTTCTTGAAAATCTACGACGCCTTCCTGTCGGCCGACGGCGGGACTCGTTTTAATTTCCCGTTCTCTATGGTTGTGTCAACAACTTTTTGCTGATTTCTGTTTTTATATAATTCGTCTGCGTTCGCCTCTTCGCGAAGAAAAGAGTTATTAAGCAGCAATAACTCGTGTACGGTGCGAAGAACATTTTTGTCGGACTCAGAACGCGACAATCCGTTAATGGCGTCATCATCAATTTTTATTTCTCTATTCGAAATTTTAAAAACCAATTTATCGATCGGCAGAGCATTCAATTCCTTTTCAGAAACTCCTTGTCTATCAAGTTTTTCTATCTCACTTTTAATTGATGGCGATTTCTCGCCTTCGCCGAAAATTCTTTTAAACATCTTTATCTTTGTTGTTATAGCACAAAATTTGACTTAACGCAATAGAGGGGCAATTTTTGGTCTAATTAAAAGCGGTGTTTTTATAAAAAGAAAAGCCCCGCACAAAAGCACGGGGCTTTCATGTGGGACCATTAGGAAGCCGGTTCCGGTTCGAGAACCCATTCGTGTTGTGGATCCGCCACGAAGGTATGGGCAACATCTGCGCCGGCATGATACCTGGAAACCATAGTTCTCACAATCCAGCCGCCTGGCACCTTCAACCGATGTGATTCACTCGTATGCTCAGAGCCCATCTTTTCTTGAATCTTTTCCCATATTTTCTGTTCCTTTCTTGCTTCCGCAATACTGTCGCTATGATAACAAAAAATATTTATTATGTCAAGTGCCGCGCAAATAATGAGAAAAATAAAAACCACCTCGCCCGAGAGCGAAGTGGTTTTTATAAAGAATCGCAGCCAGATTAGGCGCGCGACACTTTTACGGCAGCCTGACCCTTCTCTGTCGCAACGACTTCAAAAGTGACAGCATCGCCGACTTTAAGTTCGTCGAATGCCACACCGTTCAAATCTTTGCTATGAAAGAAGAGGTCTTTCGCCTCGCCTTCACGGGTGATGAATCCGAATCCTCTGTCCGTGAGCGTTTTGATTGTTCCTTTTTCCATGTGATTGTTTTTTATCCAGAAACTCGACCGTGTCTCTTTGGCTTGTTAATTGCGTTGTAATCATAGCAAATAAACAAAATTTTGTCAACGTTCGCAATAATTCGGTGTTACAATATCAAACTATCCCGTTCGGAAGATTTTCCTTCTCCAGTCAGTGTAATTTTGTTATTTTCTTCCGCAGGCCTGACAACTATAAATCTTTTTTTCCAACCCTTGAGAAAACCGGCAACGGAAATTTCTTTTTCTCCCGCGCTAGATGCCGGGTCGTTATAATAAACAACGTCATCATAAATTCCGTTGATTACGACAAGGTGCGGTATCGGGCTTTTGGGATCAAATTTATAATAGACGGACGCTATTGCCGGACCGTCTTTTAAAAAATCTTTGAACCGGGCGAACGCGGCCGCTTTGTCTAATTTTGACAAATCATAATTATTTCCGTCCAAGCCATATTTTTTTGCCAAGAGAACCAGCCCCCTGTGTGTCCAGCCGGCATCCTGGAGATAAGCCCCCGAAGCAATGCCTTGCTCGAGCAATTTATTTACCGATACGGTGTCCGGTTTATAAAACTCTATCAGCATCGCCAAGCTGGCTACTCCGCAGCCTTTCTTTCGCCATTCAGGAAGTTGGATATCTGCGATTTGAGAATAAAACGGCACATTCGGGACGCTAATTGGAACGTTTATGTAGGGTATCACTATCGTGTTATACCCCAAGCAAAAAACAATAGCAACGAATCTGTCGGATTACATTTGGCAGCGAGTCCGCAAAGAAAATCAAATTTTCTTTGCGGCGAGTGAACCAAATGAAACGATGTCGTGATCCGTAACATCGTTTATATTTTTGTACCGATAAGGCACACCCTGCCCCATGGCTGATAGACGCTCGTAAAAATTTGTTCGCGGACTTCCCCGTTCGGAAGGCCGACCCGATACGTGACATCCGCGGTGACTCCGGTCCTTGGAGTTTCGGTGCACTGCTCGAAACCAGCCGACAAATAAGGATTCGGAATATATTTTATTGGCGGGGGCGGAATGCGGTCGTGCAATACCGGGTCGGAAACGACAACTTGCCGGCCGTCTTTTTGGCCATACAGCTCAAACACCACATCCGTACCCTCAACTCTCGCTTGCATCAATAAATATTGGCCGGTGTCGTTGACGAATCTCAAATCGGGATGCGGTCCGTAAATTGTCGCGTCAAGCCCCGGCCCGTAATAGCCGACCACATAACGATGATTAACTCTCTCGGTAACCGGAAGTCCGGCGTTCAGTGCCAGCCGGAAAAGAGTGGTTCCGATTTGGCAAAGTCCCCCGCCCAATTCTTTAATGCTTTTATTGTCCTTAATTACATATTCTTTTACGTAACCGGCATCTTCGGTAACATAGCCGATGGCATCCACGGCGGAAAATTCTTCGCCCGGAGCTATCAAGAGTCCGTTCAAGCTAGCCGCACCAACTCTGATATTCGTCTTTCTGTCTTCGCTGCTTCCCTTAAAACTGGTTTTTGAAAAACCCACCAAATCTTTGATCTTGTATTGGTCAACTGTTTCTTTGGTGATTTTCGGCTCCTGCGCGATCATTTCAACCGGAACGTTAATATCTCCATTTTTGGGATTGAAGTTTATTTCGGAACCGATCGATTTCAGCGCAGAGGCAAGATTTCCCGTGGCGGCAAAAGATTTCTGCACGCTCGAAATAACTTGGCCAACTTTTTCCACGATTTTTCCGGTGTCCACAATTTTGCCAGATCTTCCGGGAATGATTTCCTTAAATTTGCCATCGCGGATTTGAAAACGGCTGTTTTGCGCCGGGTCGTTAATGTCCGGCCCTATAGTTTTAGAAATAAATGCTTCAAGTTTCTCGCTGTCTATCCTGATCTTGTTTTCGTTTTTAATCATGAACCAGGTAGAAAGCCTTTGGCCGCTAACCCTCCACCAATAATTTTTATAGCGGAAAAATAGGTCGGTTTGCGGAGCCAATTCCTGAACAAGTTTTAAAAATGGTTCCAGTTTTGTTTTGGTAGTGAGGGGGGCTTCGCTTTTAACTTGGAAATTTACCGGGGAAGAATCGAATGATTCTATCTTTTTTTTAACAACGTTAACGACTTCCTCCGGGTCGATAATTTCGCCGTTTTTTTCCGGTAAAATATATGCTTCGCCTTTTTCATCAAAAGCGAATTGCGCGGGCACCGGTTTCTTTAAAAAATTTCCTATCTCCCGGGAAACAAGAGACGCGATACTTTCTTCGTGAGGGATGGAGGGCAAACTAAATTTTTTCCCTAAAACAATTCCGGCGTGTTCTTTAAGTCTCCGCCACAAAGAACCGCTACGGCCGAATTCATAGGCCTGGGTCACCGTTTCTTTCCAGTCTCCCAATGAATAATATTCAAGCAGACTATCGGCAGTAAAACCGGTAACGGACATTGGAATCTTTATTGTTTTAGCGATCTCTCCGTTCAGAAAATTAACCCGTAGGCCAACGCTTTGCATAACTTTTTCTTCATTTCTAAAATAACCCAAAACATCAATAAGGGTTTTGCCGCCAACGGGCACATCCCCGATAGATATGCCGGGATAAAATTCGTCTTTGTAGGCGAATTCAAAAAATATGCCGGAACCGATGAGCGCGACGGCTATGACGAACAAAATAAGTTTCCTTTTTTTAGAAACATGGAACTTACCACGAAACTCTTTTTCGGGTTGCGGAGAAAAGTTTGAAATAGGAATGTGATATTTTTTGCTCACCTTACAGTTTATTAATTATATCAATTTTCTTGAACACCGTAGACAAAGACAAAACCGGGGTTTTTGCCTCGGCACGCCCTACTACGCCACCACATCGCTGAACAATATTAGCACTGGAATCTCCGGGTCCAAAGGAAAAATATTTATATCTCCAGACCTATCCACGCAGAATCAAGTTTGGTTTATTGGTCTCTATCCACTTACCGTTACCACTATTTCTGTTAATTTTGTTATAATCAATCAAGGCAAATAATAGAAAATAGTATGGCCGACTCACAACATATTCCAAATCCTAGGATTGAAGAACGGGCAAAATCTGGGCCTCACCTGATAAAACACGAGCAGGTTAATTTCAATGGCCGTTTGGCGGTATTAATAACTAGCGCCGTGGGCACAATGTGGTGCGCTTATCTTTTTGCCATCATCGCCTTCATAAGTTTACCCTCAGCTATTCAGGGAGGAACGGCGTCTCTCATATCCTGGATCGCTCAAACGTTTTTACAGTTGGTGCTTCTTTCGGTAATTATGGTCGGTCAAAAAGTGGCCGCATTGGCTTCCGATAAACAAGCGGAGCAGACATACAGAGACACGGAGGCGATTTTAAAGCTCCAAGACGAAATCCACCGGTTGATTAAAATCAATAATTCGTTAACAGAAGAAATTCATGCCGCAACTACAAAGGTCGGAAAATCCACACAAAATACATAATGAAGAATTTAATAGCAATTTCTGCTTTAGTTTTTGCCCTGGGGACTATAACTCCGGTATTGGCGCAAACCTCGAGCTCCACGGAGCCATCGGCAAATTCTGCCGCCACAATCGCGTGCGTCGGCGCCGCGGTAAATACTCGTGAAACCGCGATCGATTCGGCAGTTGCTGCCCACGCGCAAGCAGTTACTGCCGCCTATACGGCACGCGCAGCCGCTCTGAAAGAAGCGTACACCCTAACGAATCCCCACGACGTTTCGAAGGCGGTTAAGGCCGCATGGAAAACATTTAGGACTTCCACAAAGAGCGCGGCAAAAGATTGGCGAACCGCGCAGCGAGCCGCATGGTCAACCTTCAAGACTGCGTCTAGGGCTTGTCACCCCACTGAGGGAATAAGTGACAACGGGAATTCCGGCACAGAAATTTCCGGACAGTGATTTTCCAGGATTGAAGGATCCGAACAAGAACCATTCGTGTGAGTGGTTCTTGTTTTTTTATCTTGATACATAGGACTTGAAGTCGAATGATTTTGTTCGGGCGATTAAAACAGAAAAAACTCGTCGAGAAATTCAATTTCGCCCCAGAGCAGAAAAGATCGACTTTAATTGAAGTAGCTTTATAACCAACGGGTTATATAATATAACCAAGATCACAAGATGAAACCAAGTAAGCATTTTTATTTTGCTCTGATAATAATTATCGCGTTATTTTCTGGGATATTTCTTGTGCAATATGAGAGTGCGCGCACATCAGAAAAGCCCGCAAAAAACTTTCTCAAGAAATTCGCGGCGCTTAATCCCGAACGTGCTCTCCAAGAAACAACTCAGCAAGAACTCGTAAGTCCGGAAGCGCTTCACGTTCCAATTCTCGTATATCACAGCGTCCGCCCCCACCAAGTAAAAGAACCTCCTCTCGTTAACTATTATGACGTCGCACCGGAGGAACTGGAAAAGCACCTCAAGTATTTTAAAGATCAGGGCTATACCATTGTCTCTTTTGCTGATTTTGTAGCCGGCGTTAAAAAACAAAAAAGTTTGCCGGAAAAACCGGTCGTTCTTACCTTCGATGACGGTTGGGAAAATCAATATAAGTATGCATTCCCAATTCTTCAAAAATATAGTGCAACGGCAACCTTCTTTGTTTTTACGAACGCCATTGGCCACCGCCATTTTTTAACATGGGACCAAATTAAAGAAATGCGCAAGGCGGGCATGATTATTGGCGCTCACACAAAATCACATCCATATCTTTTCCAAATTACAGATCCCAACATCCTGCGCGACGAAATTATCGGCGGCAAAAAAGTCTTGGAAGCGGGGCTTGGGGAACCGGTCCGCTTTTTTGCCTACCCGTTCGGCTACTATAACGATCGCTTAGTCGAAGTTGTCAAAGAAGCTGGTTTCGACGCCGCGCGAAGCTCAAAACGTGGCGCCTATCATACAGAAAATGATCTTTTTCACTTCCGCAGCATCGAAGCAACCGACGACCTTGGTCGGCTCATCCAGGAAATAGAAAAATAGGATTGGCAACTTTTATCCTTATTGACCGGAAATCACTCGCTCTCAAGTTGCGCGTGATTTAACTCTGACGACAGAACCTTTTTATCATCAAAACTTGAAACTTGGCGATGCTTTTGTTAAGCTTTATATCGTAAATCTTGATTCCGGCGTAGCTCAGCGGTAGAGCGGCTCCCTGTTAAGGAGATGGTCGCAGGTTCGAATCCTGCCGCCGGAGCATTTTTTCTCAGCCTTGTTTATCAAGGTTTGATACCAAATTGGTTTAGGCCCAAGTTTGTGTGCTACAATGATGGTATTATTTTAATAATAAAAAATGTTTGAAAGACAAATAGAATTGGCAAGAAAGCATATTGTTCTGATGAATTTTGCCCATGCCGTAGGGGGCTTTGGACTGGCGCTTTTGCTCCAGTACTATCTTTCGGGCAATGCTTTTTTGCCAGTAATAGTAGGGTGGGTACTGGTAGCTTTTACTCTAGTCGTGCATATTTACGAATTGATTCAATAGTAGTTATGCCAGACTAAAGTTTGTAAGTTCTAATTCTTGTTTAAATTTTTTTCCAATCCAGAGCTCTGAACTTGTCCAACCAGCGGAGCCAGGGACAAAAGAAAGATCGCCCCGTGATGCTTTTTCTTGCTGCCCGAGGCGGGCACAAGATAAGCATGGTGACTGATCCCATTTCTCTTGCGCGTCTTACGTCACTACTGATTCATCAATAGCTCCGGGCGGTATTCGAAATGCATGGTGTCATAGTGATACCACTTACCGCCCCAGATGAATCCGTACTTCTCGAACACCTTCACTATTTCCATGGGGATCTGATTGTGATACGCAGCCCCGCCATCGGTAGACCGCTGCCAATAGTCGGAGTACGCGCTGTTTATGTCAATTGCGATGCCGAAACTGTGCGGGCTCAATCTATCTGTACCGGCAATGTTCCTCCACTTGAACGTTCCTCCCGGATCTTTGAGGTATGTAAGCAAATTGCTCTGCCCGGGCTGTTGCACCAGCCGGTCGAGTTCGTTCGAGATAGCCTGAAGTTTTTGACTCACGCCATTGACGCGCGTGACAAGCAATGGCTGGTTGCTGAAACTTGGTAGCCAGTAGACAGTCTCCAGGCTTGCTTTCACTTCCGCCTCCGTGGCTCCATACATCTTCTTGAAAAAAGGTTCGAAGCGTACTCTTCCCGGATCGTAGTCTTTCTTAATTGTGAACTGTTTCCCTGACGCATAGGGCATTGCCATCTCGTCCTGCAGGTCGGGTTGGCTGAGCATTGTCTTAAGGTCCTTGCCAAGAACACCGTCGTCGAATCGCATGCGGGTGTTATCTTTTTTCCAGATGATAGCGTTACTATCGTGTGGGCCGACCATCAAAAGATCCGGGTACGCTTCCACGAGTTGCTTCGCTTGCTGATCAATTGGCCCTTGTACCTCTCCGGTCGTCATACTGACCGTAGTCGTTGACATGCGTACCTGATCGGTTGACGTACTTGCTGTGTCGATCGAGGTAATGACCACCCGCGACGCAACCTGCCCAATGAGTACAGCCAGCAAGACAAGGATTACCAAAAGAAGTAGGTTACTTTTTTTCATTGTTGTATTTCGATCTTGCGGATCGAGCGTATTGATTAGATCGTCTCCAAAACATTTTTTCGCATGTTGCTACATGTTTTCCACCTCCAATCCTTATCATTGTAGGATATGAAGTTCATATAACCATTATGCCATTAGAGCTAGAAACCAATTGAACAATTCAGCTTTATAAAATGGCGAACTTTCTAGTTCCGTCTTAATTTTTGTCCAGTTTAGAGTTCTGAACCCGTCCAACCAGGGAAGCAAAGGTTGCTTTATAAAAGTGGCAATAAAAAAAGAACCGCGGTTTGCGGTTCTTATTGTCAGTTTCTAGTAATAATCGTATCTTGATCTTTTTCTTCCACTATCGTCTACACAGATACAAACAACCCAAACTATCGTGCAAGCGATAAAAGCAAAAAATCCTATCCAGAATTTTTGCTTGGGGGTCGGCTGGATTTCTCCTTTGAGATAAAGGAATCCTCTGCCGACATCATTTTTATCTTTGGCGGACATACTGCGGCGCACGAATTTCGTGCCAGGATTGGAAAATCCCCAAAGCAATATCTCCAACGCTCCTTCTTTATGGGCAGAAACAGCGTTTCCGTTTTTATCAAAACCACCAACTGTTTCTCCTACAAGCGACCAAGGCGTAAGAGAAACTCCTTTCAAGTTGTTTTGCACGGCAACAGTTAACGTTTCGTTACCTATCGGCATGCCGGTAAAGGCGCGCGCCCAGGCAACTGTTTCTCCATCGCGAGTTCCCACGATAATCACTAAAGCGTTCTTGCTTAAAGCGTTTTCCTCAAAAACTTTCGAACTTTGCCAATAAGCCTTAAGCGCTAGGGCGTAGGACTCCGGATTTTCCGATATTTTGTCGTTCTCGACGATCACGAGATGCAGGTCGCCCTCAAGTTCGCTGCCGAACGCGGCGTTCAGATAACTCACGGATCTTTGCCACGAGCCCGAATCTTTTGCCCGATACCCTACGAAGTAGACCTTGTCGGCCGCGTAGAAATCGTAGATTTGCGAATTCAGTCTTGGCAAAAGTCCCGCGGAAAGAAATTTATCCACGTCGGAAGAGTGTTGCTTGAGGATCGTCTGTTCGCTGGCGAGAATATAATTCTCATATTCTGCGCGCTTGCTCACCGGTCCTGGCCTTCCGGAATCAACTCGCGACTTAACAGCCGCCCAGAACTGAGGAATTCCGACTCCGGCATTCGCTATCGCGTAATCGGGTATTCCTTCTGGCTGTCTCCATCTGTGTTCCTGTGGATTTTCAGGAAAGCGATGCAAACTTATCGTATAGTCGCCAAGCGTTGTTCTCACAAAATAGCTCGTTTCCACGTCCACATAGGGACAAGAGTGATAGCGAGTTTCTTGCCGCCAGCAAGTCCGAGAAACGTAATGCCTATTATTCCCTGAGCCGCTATAACTACCGCATTCGTATGAGACCATAACAGTATAGGGATCGCAGTCGTAACAGTGGACGCAAGAGCCATCTCTTGTGCAAGCGATATCGTCTCTCGTCGCCCGCAGTTCCCAACCGTTAAGATACTGCTTGTAGGTTAGAAGGTTTGATCTTGCGATCGTCCATCCGGCCCAAGTTATAAGCGGCACCAAAACAAAACTGATGGCCGCCAAGCCAATGGAAAATTCCCGCCAGCTTATTCTGTTTTCGGACCCACGATAATCGAGCAGGAATTTTACGATCAGTCCCACAACGGCAGCGATAAGAATCGTTGAAACGACGAGAGAAAACAAGACTTGCCTCCTTTTGGGTTATCGATAGAACTGATGGCATTTTAGCATTAAAAGAATTGAAAGTCAATTTTTCAGGAAGCCATACCAAAAAAAATTGACCAGGGGGTTTCCCTGGTCAAAAAATTACTTCTTCTGTGGTGAGCTTGGCACCTGCAGAGGATCCATCACGCCGGTATCGTAGGCCTTGATCGTTTTCGAGTCGAGCACGATCAGGTACATCTTGTCCCTGGCCTCGTTGCCTCTGTAAACCGTTGTACCAAGGTGAGCTTCCAGTCTCTTGCTCGGCACTCCGATAACGTGTTCGATGATCCAGCTTTGCACGATGCCCTCTTCGCGCCACTTATCGTATGCCCGAAGATTGTCGAGCAAACCGCTCTGCATCTGTTTGTAGCCCTCACGCTGGCTCTGAACGTAGTCCGCAATCTTGTCGTAGATCGCAAGGTCTTTGCCAGCATCTGGATAAGCCTCGACGATGGCCGAGAAAAACGCTCCGCCCTTACCCATTCCGCCGTTGTCGCCTTCGTAACGTCCCTTCACGGCGTCTGTGAGGATCTGGTCAATCTTGTCGGACTTGGCGTTCGCGAGACCGGTCTTCTCGGAGAAGCCGCTCACGTAAGAGCTCAGATAATTCTGGTTGTCGAGATACTGAGCGTTGAGATGCGTTTCTCTGTCAACGCTTTCGTTACGAAGACCGTTACAGTAGCCATAACCCATCACTCCCGCGTAGAAAATCACCCCGATAACAGCCAGTGCTACAATGCCCTTGAAGCTCATGCTTCCTCCCCTTATTTAAGATTTATTGTCCTAGGGGCAGTATAAGGCAAATGAAAATTTTTGTCAACCCTCAAAAACCAAAATAACCACCGTGACAATATTTGATGGTTTTGTTAAAATCAAAAGAATAAATAGGGCAATGAAACTCTCCCCAAAACTTACGGGCCTGATACAGGCCGTCTGCATTTCGGCTTACGTTTTTCTTTTCGCGACAGCCGCGCAAAATTTTATTGAATGGGCAAAAACGAACAGCATTGAGCCGCATCCGATTCTCGGAGCAATGCTTTTCCTTTTGGCGTTCATCGTTTCCGCTCTTATATCCGGTTCCATTGTTTTAGCATATCCGATCTGGCTGTTTTTCACGGAGAGAAAAACGGATGCATTTAAAACCGTTCTTTGGAGCGCCATTTGGCTTGCGTTAATCGTGGTCATTCTTTTGTTCTGGGCAACCGCGTTTTTCTTGGTTAAATAAATTCTTGTTTTAATTAAAAAGGTCAACCAAAAAATAAAAACGAATGAAAAAAGAGAAAAGAGTTTCAGCGGATTGCAGAAAATTCCCCAGCAAAAAGAATTGCTCGCTTACTATCTCCGGAAAAATGAGCGAAGTGCTTCCGGTAGCCGTGTATCACGCTGTTAAACACCATGGGCACAAAAACACGGCGGCGTTCCGAAGAATGATCAAATCAACAATAAAGTAGCGACCATGAAAATAGCCTGGTAATGGGCTGTTTTTTTGTTTGTGTTGGCAAAAACGCAGGATATGCTAGAATTAACAGAATTAAAAACGTCGTATAAAATATTTTAACCAATAATTAATACTAATTTATGAAAAAGTTTTCATTTTTAAAGAAATCTTCTTGGCGGACACTTGCCGGCATTTCGGTTTTCGTAACCGTCATTGCGGCGGGAAGCGTTGCCTACGCAACACACTCTTGGGGCAATTATCATTGGGCGCGGACGGCCAACCCCTTCACGTTGAAGCTTGGCGACAATGTCTCAACTGCCTGGGACGCATATTTAGCGGGAGCATCATCGGACTGGAGCCGGTCCAATGTTTTGGATACTACGGTCGTGGCCGGAAACAACATAAACCCGAAAAGCTGTAAGCCCACGATCGGGCGCGTGGAAGTGTGCAGCGCCAAATATGGTTTCAATGGCTGGCTGGGCGTGGCCCAGATCTGGGCGAACGGCAACCATATTACCCAAGGCATTACCAAACTCAACGATTCATACTTCACCACCGCAACATACAACACTCCTCCATGGAGACGGCTTGTGGCTTGCCAAGAAATTGGCCACAACTTTGGTCTCGGCCACCAAGACGAAAATTTCTCAAACCCAAATCTTGGAACTTGCATGGACTATACGAATGATCCTGATGGCACGCTTAAGGGTCAGCTCTCGAACGAACATCCGAACGCGCACGACTACGAAGAACTGGGAATAATTTACCAACACCTTGATGGTTCCACAACGATAAGCGCGGGAGCTCCGAGCGGATCGGGAAAGAGCGGCTTAGTAATTACCGACGCCTCCGAACCGAGCGCGTGGGGCACGGCCCTCCGCAACGACAGCAACGGCCGCCCATCTCTCTATGGGCGCGACCTCGGCAACGGACAGAAGTTGTTCACATTCGTCTTATGGGCGAACGGTCGCTAACCGAAAGACGCACCGATTCCAAAAAACCGCCCTGACAATGGGCGGTTTTTGTTTGGCTTGCGCAAATATCCACAATCTGCTATAATCTAAATCGTTAGTAAGTGTTCTCCCCGGCGCACAGGTCCTTAAAAATTCAGGACGCTACCGGGTAAGAGTTTCTTGTCGGGGGCCAAATGTGTTTAAAACAGGCGGCCGAGGCGGAAACCCGAAGAGAGTAGGTCGCCTTACATAAAAAAATACAAATACAATCAAGTGTCTAAGAGGTTATACGTAGGCGGATTGCCTTGGTCCACGACACAGGATGAGCTTAAGCAGGCTTTTGAAAAAGCCGGCGCGGTAGAATCGGCAACGATAATTACCGACAAGTTCTCCGGTCGCTCAAAGGGATTCGGATTCGTTGAAATGACAAATGACGACGAAGCCGACAAAGCCATTGAGATGTGGAACGGCAAAGACTTCGGTGGCAGGAACTTAACTGTCAATGAGGCTCGTCCAATGACCGAGCGCCCACCTCGCCGAGAAGGCGGAGGCGGACGCGGCGGATTCGGTGGAGCTGGAGGTGGCAGAGGAGGAGCACGAAGGGACGACCGCTGGTAAATAAAAAATAAAACACCCCGATAAAACGGGGTGTTTTATTATCTGCCCGCGAATACCCCGTGGCTTGCCGCGAGGATGAAGCGGAATGCAGATAATAAACCCCGACGTACGTCGGGGTGAATAACCGCATGTTACAAGCAGATATAACGCTGCTTGTAGCGCGGTTATTCATTTTTTCCAAAGAATAGGGTTTAATCTCTTTATGCCCAGCAAGAAGAGATGGGTCATTATTCCCGCGGCAATCATCGGTTTTGCTGTGTTTTTTTATTTCTTTGCAAAGCCACAGATAAAAGAGGGTGGGATTTCGGGGCTTCCTCTTATCGGCTATGCTCTTACCGGAAAAAATGAATATCTGGTAAGCCAAAAAGTTGAAAAAGGTAAAACCTTCGCCCAAATCGCCGAATCTTTCGGCATCGGTTACGACAAAATGCTCGCCATACTTGATTCCGCGAAAGACGTATACAATCTGGAAAAAGTAGTTGAAGGAAAGGAAATAACGGCTATTGCCGAAAAGGAAACCGGAGAGCTGAAAAAACTGGTCTATCAAATAGATAGTGATAAAGCGCTCGTTGTGACAATATCAAGCACGGCTCCGTCGGCGGAAAAAATCGATATACCCTATGAAACGCAAACCGGAGAAATAAGCGGGGAGATAACGTCTTCCCTTTTTGAGGCGGTAACAAACTCCGGCGGCGACGACCGGCTGGCGTTAGCGCTCGCGGAAGTTTTTGCCTGGCAGGTTGATTTCGCGGCAGATATAAGAACCGGCGACAAATTTAAAGTGATGTATGAAAAAAGATTTCTCAATGGAAATTACGTCGGACCTGGGAAAATACTTGCCGCAAAATTCACGAATGACGGAAATGTTTTTAAAGGAGTTTATTTCAAAGGCAGTGACAGCAAAGAAGGATATTATGACGAAGGTGGCCTGTCTTTGGAAAAAATATTTTTAAAATCCCCTCTTTCCTATAAATATATAAGTTCCGGATTCAGCTACAACCGCTTAAATCCAGTAACAAAAACAATGCATGCCCACCGAGCGATTGACTATGCCGCTGATTACGGAACGCCAGCTGTCACAGTTGGAGACGGAACCGTTGTTTCTGCTGGCTGGCACGGAGATCTGGGCAATGCGGTACAAGTAAGACATAACGAAACATACACAACTGTATACGGCCATCTTTCAAAATTTGCCGTAAGAACCGGCCAAAGAGTGGAACAGGGACAGGTTGTCGGATATGTCGGATCCACAGGACAGTCAACTGGCCCGCATTTGCATTTTGAAGTTCACAAAAATGGCGACTACGTAAATCCTCTGACAATCGAACTTCCGCCCGGAGACCCGATATTGGAATCCGATCGACCAGAATTTCAAAAAGCACTAGGGCAATTTAATAACTTTTTTCAAGACTAAACCCGACGAAATGTCGGGTTATTTATTATCTGGAGCACGATAGGTTGCGCCAAGTCTATCGCCGAGATACGGCGGCATAAAGTTAAAATTCCTTAAAACCTCTTCGTGATGATCAAGATGGTGCTTTAACGGGCCTGGGAAATATTTGGTAAAGAATGGATCAAGGCAAGTGCCATCAATATGGGTAAACCAATGTATGCTCTCAAAAGTACTGTAATGCGAAACCAGCCCGCCACAGAAGAACACCAGGAAAACTATCCAGAGGGGACGAGCAGGAAGTACTAGTTTAAGGGGAGAATAATGGAAAACAAAAAAGAGGACGGGAAACATTGCAAGCGGGGAGATGACATGTTTGAAGGCTTCAAGATCGTGCCTACGAAAATGATCGCCATAAAAAACCGTATGATGCTCGATGTGCGTTTCTCTGATTCTTATCAAAATCTTCTTGAGAAATTTGGGGCGACTCGGAATTTTACTGGGATTTATATGCATCGCATAATTATGATATCCCCACTCAAAAAAGTGTGTGTAGATCCAGCCGGAGAGAAAACCAATAGCGGCTATAAAGATCGCGAGAGAGGACAATGGCGGAAGCTTACTGAAGTTAAGAACAAGCACCACGGCGTAAGAAAGCCAGGAGGCGATGAGAACTCTGATAAGGGGCCAGTGCCTACGCATCTTTTTATCCTTTCAGCGCAAACTGCTAACTAAAAGTATAAAAGTGATAGGACCACTAGTCAAAACATCTCCTTTACAATGCCAAAACGAAAATACTAAACTTAAACAATGGACTTCGAAAATCGAGACGATAAAGGATCACCGCCGAAAACAAAACAAGAAGTTGCACGATCGGGCGAAAAAAAATATAAGCGAATAGAGGTTGAAGTGAAAAGAATAATTGACCAGTGCCAAAGCGGACCCGTGGCGCGCGCCAAAGCCAATAAAATGGTGAGCGATTTGCTTAAAAAGGAGCTGAATATTTCTCCGGCGTTGGAATATAGTATGTTTGATTGGCTCCTGGCAATGAGGACCAAAAAAGAGTTAACGGAAGAAGAATTTGAAAAACATATCGAGGAATTTTTTGAATCTCTGCCGGACGAAGGATATCCGGAAAGAAAAATGTAAAAACGCAACATGGAAATAATATTTTTTGTATTGATTTTAATAGGCCTAACTATCGGTTTTTTCTATGTCGGGAAAATAATCAAGGGCCACGGCGAAAAAGATCCGCAGTCGCTGCTTTTACTGCAAAACCAAATTCAAGAACTCTCGCGGACGCTTGACATAAAGCTAGGTCAAGTCGCCAACGAATCAAAACATACTATCAGCGAAGTGACGCAACAGAGCACTAAAATTATCGGGGACATGACAGAAAAATTGACGCGCATTGACGAAACGGCCCGCCAGACATTGGCTATGAACGAACAGATCAAAAAGCTCCAAGACACGCTCACCAATACCAAACAACGCGGCATTCTTGGCGAATACTATCTGGAAGCAGTTCTGAAAAACGTTTTGCCCCCCGGAGGATATCAAATGCAATATCCGCTGGGGACGGACGAAAGAACCGGCAAAGAACTTATCGTTGACGCTGTAGTTTTTGTGGACAAGAGGATCATCCCGATAGATTCCAAGTTCAGCCTGGAAAACTACAACCGCTGGGCGATAGCCACCGATCCAATGGACAAGAAAAAATACGAGGCTGCCTTTGTCTCCGATATCAAAATGCGCATTGATGAAACCTCAAAATACGTAAAACCGGAAAAAGAAACGATGGATTTCGCTTTCATGTTCATACCTTCAGAAGCAATTTACTACGACTTGCTTGTCAATAAAGTGGGTAGCAGCACCGAAGAAAAAAATTTGATCGCCTATGCATTCCAGAAAAAAGTGGTTATCGTTTCACCGACGTCGTTCCTTGCCTATCTGCAAACCGTTTTACAGGGCCTCCGCAACCAAAAAATCTCGGAGCAAACGAAAGATATCATTAAACAAGTGGGTAGCTTACGCAAACACCTAATGACTTACGAAGAATATTTCGGTAAGGTTGGGAAAAATCTAACCACAACCGTCAGCGCCTATAATCACGCCAGTAAGGAATTCATGAAAATTGACAAAGATGTCCTTAAAATTACCGGCGAAGAAATGGGAACAGATCCGCTAGCTATTGAATCTCCGGAAGAAAGAGAGTAGGCCCCAGCAAAGGGGCTTTTCTTTTTTTTCAGAAAACGTCTTACTTCTTTCTTTTCCTCAAAAACGCTGGGATGTCACGTCGCGATTTATCTTGCGGCAACTCGCTCCTTGAAACCCCGGCTCCCCACGTGGAACAGCTTCGAATTTCGCTTCTAATAACGCCGCCGTGAAGCACTTGCACAAACCCCATATATTGTTAGCCTTCTGTCGTTTCTTTATCTGCTTCACGAATGCTATTCCATTCGGCCTGTAGGTTTTTTAATTCGTCACTGTTAAAACTTGTAATAAGAATCAATTCGTGGAGATAACGCTCCGCATCAGTGAAACCATTGGTAAAATCGCCTTCTCCCGATATGTTGTGGGCGAACTCATGAGCCCACGTAAAGAGAGCAGACAAAAATTCTCCATGTAAAAGTTTCTTTTGAAGAAAAATATTTTCGGGGAATAACTTAGTGAAACCGTGAAGTTCGATACTTCCGTGGCCGCCCTTAAGTTTTAATGAGCCGGTTTCTCTGATCGCGAGTGGTGGAACTTTACCATCGTTTAACCTATATATAACAGAACTAGCAGACAAACGCCCCAGATTTTCCATGTCCATATCGTAATACCCGTAATCCTCGTCATCAGAGCTGCCGTGCTCCCTTGGCTTATCCAGTGAAGACTTTAGGAACTTCATATACTTATCTACGATGTCGGATCTCGCGCAATCAATAAAAACTTTAATGGCCCTGTTCAAAATTTCAACGCGTTTTTCTTCCCACGATTCCAGTTTCGGCTCCTTCGCGGTTTCCACAAGAGAAAGAATTTTTTCTTTTGCTCTGGGGACTCCAAAATCTGCCAGCTCATATCTGCACTGGGCAAAACCGGCAACCTCAAGCATTTTGGTATATTCCTTATCATTAGACGCAACAAAAAGATTGTCTGGCAATTTTTTTAATAATTCTCTCTTTTCATCCTCGGACAAGACGACCGATAGCCTCCTAACTACCCTGCTTACTATGTAATTTCCTATGTCATTGAAACTTGTTTCCATCTTGGGCCAATATTCTTTGCCTTCATCAAAAATTCTTAAAAGATTCTCTTTGCTCATGGAATCTATGAGCGGGTCTATAATTTTATTTTCTACGCTATAAGATTCTGTATAATTCCTATCTCTTGTTCTTTCCAATACCTTCTTGAAAGTCCAGACATGTGCCCCCCGGAACCGCGTGGTTCCATTCTTCCGCTTTGCCATATTCATAGCGTTGTCCTGCCACATATAAGTTACCCCTACTACCAGGCGGAAGCAGTCTGAATCCGCCTAATGTGTTTTCATAAGTTGGGTTGGCAAAGTCTGGATGGCCCTCGTGCCAAAAGAAATTTTCCATTTCTTGCAAATGATTCTTAATCCCCAAACCAATGTTTTCGCTCGTCTTGAATCTTAGGAAATTTCCGTCCGTGGCATCTTTCACAAATTCTGCCCGCAGATAGAGACCGCGAACTCTCTCGGGGTATTCTTCTTTGGGTAATTCTTGGAGATAGTATTTGGCTCTCCAATGATCTGAGCCGAGCTCGATCTGGTCGGTAACGCCTTGTTTCATAAGTAAAAAAGAGGCTATTTTCAAGCCCTCGCCGAATCCGCCCGCTACACTTTCGTCGGTAGCCTTTGTTGTGCCGCCATGATGAAGCAGATAGCGATGATCATACTCGGCAGGAGACTGCACTAAGAATTGCGTGAAACGAGGATCTTCTTTCTTTTTTCCTTTTACTGTTTCTGACGAAAAACGTACTCCGTCAAGAGTTGGACGTCCGGCCACTTCTTTCATTCCGTCAAAAAAATTTTGAACGATGTCGCGGTAAATTTTTGTGTCTGACCAGCTAATAGGTTGCGTCTCGAGCGGGCCGATGTATCTGCCATGTTCAAGTTGTTTGATCAGTTCTACAACAAGATCCGGAGATACTTTTTGCTGCTCAAGTTCTTCTTTTGATTTGCCTTTAAATAGATCTTTATACCATCCGGCATTAGCGGTCTTTTTTCCTACTGATTCAATCACCTCCCAAGATGGTCTGTCACCATCTCGTTCAGCGGAGGGAACAAATTCTACTCTCGGTGTTATTTCCTTATTAGGTAAGGACTCTTTCGACATATCAAACGTATTATAGCAAGAATTTATGATTTTGGCAATCACTCACGTTCTGAAGGAGGGTTTTTGATTTTCTGGAAGCTATCGGAGTCGCCGAAAGCTTGGTTCCGAAGGATTTCGGCGACGAGATGCAGGCGGCGATTTGCCGCTGGAGCAAATCGAACGCCGGTTCCAGAAAATCAAAAAACCGACCTATCCCCGACCCCCTTCCCCTGGACATCTTATTTTTTTCGTTTACGCAAGAATGCAGGTATGTCCCAAATGTCGCTTTCCCGCTTTTCGTCATTACTATCCGGTATTGCTCTCGCCGGGTGTTTTTCCCGTGCAACTTCTTCTTTCCTGTCTTTAAGAAGCGGCTTTGCCATAGGAACCGGGCGCAAGTGCTCGTCTTTCTCCAGTAATCGCTGGTCTGCCCTAGCCGCCGACTGGCCCTGGCGATAGTCGTGGCCGTTCGAGAAAAGCGAGGTTTTTGAACTGCCGTTGAAACCAGTCGCGACAATTGTTACCTTCACCTGATTGGGTCGCAAATTTCTGTCGTGATAGGCGCCAAATATAATTCTTGCCCCGGGATCAGCCATTTGCGCGACTAACTTTGCCGCGTCGTTGATTTCGGTCATCTTAAGATCCTTGCCGCCGGCGATGCTCAAAAGAATCGCCTTGGCTCCTTCGGCGCTCGATTCAAGCAAGGGAGAATTGGCCGCGGCATTCACCGCATTTATCGCCCGCTCCGGTCCGCTTCCAAGTCCAACACCGACGATCGCCGGTCCGGAATTCTGTAAAATTGTACGCACATCGGCAAAATCAACATTAATAATTCCCGGAGTAGCAACTATTTCAACAAGTCCCTTAAGAGCATTACGCAAAACGTCGTCAATGGCCTCAAACGCTTTTGTAACCGGCGTGTCTTTGCTGATAATGCTAAAAATTCTGTCGTTGGGAACGACTATTAGGGCGTCAACTTTGTCTTTAAGTTTTATCAGCCCTTCTTGGGCGATGCGTTCGCGCTGGCTGCCTTCAAAAGCGAATGGTCTTGTCACAACAGCAACGGTAAGCGCTCCGGTTTGCTGTGCAACTTCGGCAACCACGGGTGATGCCCCAGTCCCCGTTCCACCCCCGCCTCCATAGGCAATAAAAATCAAATCCGATCCCTTAAGTGCCTCGGCAATTTCCGATCTGTTTTCTTCGGCCGCTTGTCTTCCTAAATCAGGATTCATTCCTGTGCCCAGACCCTTCGTTAAATTCCTGCCGATATAAACTTTCTGGCGGACATCGCATTCGTCGAGATCTTGGTGGTCCGTATTAATAGCGATAAAATCCACGCCACGCATGAAATTACGGCTCATCCTCTGGACGGCGTTTCCCCCGCCTCCGCCGATGCCGACAACCTTAATATTGGCCATTATTCCGGGCCCGCGGGAAACTTTTTTCTGTTTTTTTGAAGATGCCATGATTTTTTAAGGAATAAAATACTTTAGGGCGTTTCTTATGCTTAGTTGGGAAAGAGGATTCTTTATTTGCCAACCCTCTCCGTCCATACCGTAAAGAACAAGACCCAAGGAAACAATATATTCGGGATCTTCCAGTGGTTCGCGCAAACTTTCGTTGGAAAGTTGCCAGTCATCTTCGATTGGAAGCCCTATTTGACTTGGAACTCTAAGTTCTTGCCTTACGAGATCGGTAAGCCCTGGTATTTTTGCTCCACCACCGACAAGCACCGCGCCTCCTGGCAAGTTGCCGTATTTTCCGAGAAGCTTTAATTCATTATTTACGAAATCTAAAATTTCCGCAAGACGCACTTCGATGATTTCCGATATAAATTTGCGAGAAGCCGGGCCCTTGGCTTCGGGATAAAATTTCTTCATATCAACATGGTCTTTTATTGAAACGTCTTTTGCCAAAGCATAGCCATATCCGAGCTTAAGGCTTTCGGCCGCGCTAACGGGAATCTTGAGGCCAACAGCAAGATCGTTTGACACGTTTGCCGATCCTAAAGGAAACTTAGCAACACCAATTAATTTATTTTCTTCGTAAACGCTCATACCGGTAGTTCCGGAACCGACATCAATAAGAACCGTGCCAAGTTCTTTCTGCGCCCTGCTTAGGGCAGCGCGACTTGCGACAAGCGGTGAAAAAACAAGTCCGCTTATTTCTCCG
>Ga0209515_10003690_pt1 | contig 21462 bp, 23 predicted proteins | sample Subgroupgradi54m_FD_187454 | JGI IMG/M metagenome (GOLD analysis project Ga0209515, IMG submission 187454) | Subsurface groundwater microbial communities from S. Glens Falls, New York, USA - GMW60B uncontaminated upgradient, 5.4 m (SPAdes)... ... | reverse complement strand
TGAGCGTGCCGGTCTTGTCGAAAATGAAATGGGTGGCGTGGGCGAGCGTCTCCAGCGCGTGCCCACGCGTCACCAGCAGGCCGAGGCGCGTGAGCTGTCCGGTGGCGGCGGTAATCGCGGCGGGGGTGGCGAGCGACAGCGCGCAGGGACAGGTGATCACCAGCACGGCGATGGTGGCGGTCAACCACAGCGGTGAATCCTGTTGCCACCAGTAAAGCGCCACGAGACCCGCGAGCAGCAGTACCGCGACCACGAACCCGCCGGCGACCCGGTCGGCCAGTTGCGCCATGCGCGGCTTTTCGGCACTGGCGCGATCCAGCAGCCGCAGGATCGACGAGAGCACCGTGTCCGGTCCGGTTTTTTCAACCCGCGCCACCAACGGGCCTTCGATATTGATGGTGCCGCCGATCAGTCTCTGCCCCGGCGCCTTGACCACCGGCAGGCTTTCGCCGGTGAGCAGCGATTCGTTTACGCTCGATTGGCCCTCCAGCACGATGCCATCGGCCGGGATGTGCTCGCCGGGACGGATGCGCACCCGGTCGCCCGGCCGCAATTCCGCGGCGGCCACGGTTTCGGTCATATAAATAGATTCTCTCGGCTCGCTCCCTTCTCCCTCTGGGAGGTGAGACGGGGTTGTCGCGGATGTCCAGTGGACATCCGCGCCGTCGAACGGGTGCGCCGCATGTTGGCGCACCCCGGCAGGAACCGATGGGGATGAGGGGGAGGGATTGGCAACTTCGATGATACGCGTGGCCGAAGCGGGCGTGGCCAGCACCAGCGCCTCGGAGGCTTCCGTGGCGCGCTTGCGCGCCGCGGCTTCGAAATACCGCCCGGTCAGCAGGAAGAACACGAACATCGTGACCGAGTCGTAATAGACCGCGCCCTCACCGGTAATCGTGACCCAGACGCTGGCAACAAAGGCGGTGAGAATGCCGAACGAAACCGGCACATCCATTCCCGCCTGCGCGTGCGTGAGATCGCGCCACGCCGAAGCGAAAAACGGCTGCGCCGAATACAGCAGCACCGGCAGCGTCAGCAGCAGGCTGACCCAGTGGAAAAAAACGCGGTAGTGCGCTTCGGTTTCGACCCAATCGCCGACATACAGCGCCTCGGCCAGGATCATCACCTGCATGGTCATGACGCCGGCCACGCCCAGCCGGCGCAGCAGCTGCTTGCGCTCGTGTTCCAGCCGTTGTTGATGACGCCCGGGATCGAACGGGTGCGCGAGATACCCGATGCGGCTCACCGCCTGCAGGATATCGCTCAGGTGAATGCGGCGCTCATCCCATTGCACGCGCGCACGCTGCGTGGCGTAGTTGATGTGCACCGCGAGCACGCCGGGCAGGCGCGCCAGGTGCCGTTCGTTGAGCCACACGCAAGCGGCGCAGGTGATGCCCTCGAGAATCAGCGCCGCCTCGCGCACGTGTTCGCCTTCGACGCGGACAAAACTTTTCTGCACTTCCGGGTGATCGTAGATGGCGGTCTGGCGCAGGAATTCCGGCACGATCTCGCGCGCCGTGGGCGCCTGCGCGGTGCGGAACTTGTAATAATTGCCCAGACCGCCGTCGACAATCGCCCGCGCCACGGCCTCGCAGCCGCGGCAGCACATCGGCTGGCGCACGCCATCAATATTCACGGTAAAATCCGTACCTGCCGGCACCGGCAGGCCACAGTGGAAGCAGGCTGCCGTGGCAGCTTTTTCGGCGGAGGACGACAGGGCGACAGGGATGGACATGGCGGTCAACGAAATGCCTGATTCAGGCAGAGTCATTCTAACCGATTCCCACAATGGCGCGATGCGTGTTTACCGCGACGGCAAACGATTGTCCGGATCAAGGGAATACGGCTTGGCGGCTTTTGGCTTACCGGAATACTGGGCTTTTTTTGCGTTCCGCATCGTTGACGTTCACGGCGGTTTGCAGGAAACTTGGCCGCGCGATCAATATCGGCAGGCGGGAGAAAAAGCATGATCCTGAGTCACGTGTGGGGAATGTTGTTCCATCCGGAAGAAGAATGGAAAACGATACGCAAGGAAAACTGCACCATCGGCAAATGCTTCTGTTCCCACGTACTGTTGCTGGCCGCCATTCCTCCCATCGCCGGTTACATCGGCACCACCCAGGTCGGTTGGCAGGTGGTTTCGCGCGAAGTACATAAGCTCACCCCCGAGAGCGCGATCCCGATCGCCATCCTGTCCTACCTCACGATCCTGGTGGCGGTGTTCACCATCGGCAAGCTGATTCACTGGATGGGCCTGACCTACGGCTCCAAACAGACATTGCCCCAATGCATCGCGCTGGCGGCGTATACCGCGACACCGCTTTATCTCTCCGGCATCATGCTGCTTTATCCGATGCTATGGCTGAATCTGTTGATCGGCCTGCCGGTGCTGGCGTATACCGTGTACCTGCTTTATACCGGCGTGCCGATCGTCATGGGAATTCCGGCGGAGCGCGGTTTTCTGTTTTCCACCGCCGTGCTCGCGGTCGGGCTGGTGACGCTGGTGGCGGTGCTGGCGGCGACGGTTATTCTGTGGGACATAGGCGTCGGGCCGGTCTTCGCCAATTAACCGACAGCGCCGGTTTGATCTGTGTCAACGTGGCATGCGCTGTGACTATAGTAGCTTTCGCGCCTTGCCCGTCGTCGAGCGCGGAACAACGGCATCAGGCATCGTTAATTAATCACAAGGAAAAGCGGGAGTACCATGGCCGCGCAGGAAACTTATAATTACAAGGTCGTACGGCAGTTCGCCATTATGACCATCGTCTGGGGCATAGTCGGCATGCTGGTGGGCGTGTGGATCGCCGCCGAAATGGCCTGGCCGGCGCTCAACATGGACATTCCGTGGCTGACGTTTTCGCGCCTGCGTCCGTTGCACACCAATGCGGTGATTTTTGCCTTCGGCGGTTCGGCGCTGTTCGCCACGTCGTATTACGTCGCGCAGCGCACCTGTCACGTGCGCCTGTTCAGCGACAAACTCGCGGCGTTCACTTTCTGGGGCTGGCAGGCGGTGATCGTCGCGGCGGCCATCTCGTTCCCGCTCGGGATCACGCAGAGCAAGGAGTACGCCGAACTCGAGTGGCCGATCGACATCCTGATCACGCTGGTCTGGGTCGCTTACGCCATTGTATTTTTCGGCACGCTCGTCAAGCGTAAGGTCAGTCACATCTACGTCGCCAACTGGTTCTATGGCGCGTTCATTCTCACCATCGCCGTGTTGCACATATTCAACAACCTCGTGGTCCCGGTGTCGTGGACCAAGTCGTATTCGATCTACGCCGGCGTGCAGGACGCCATGGTGCAGTGGTGGTACGGCCACAACGCGGTGGGCTTTTTCCTCACCGCCGGTTTCCTCGGCATGATGTATTACTTCATCCCGAAACAGGCGGAGCGGCCGGTGTATTCGTATCGCCTGTCGGTGGTGCATTTCTGGGCGCTGGCGTTCACCTACATCTGGGCCGGTCCGCACCACCTGCACTACACCGCGCTGCCCGACTGGACCCAGTCGCTCGGCATGGTGTTTTCGCTGATCCTGCTGGCACCAAGCTGGGGCGGCATGATCAACGGCATCATGACGCTCTCCGGCGCGTGGCAAAAGTTGCGCACCGATCCGATCCTGAAATTCCTGATCGTGTCGGTATCGTTCTACGGCATGTCCACGTTCGAGGGTCCGATGATGTCGATCAAGACCGTGAACGCGCTGTCGCACTACACCGACTGGACCATCGGCCACGTGCACTCGGGCGCGCTCGGCTGGGTCGGCATGATCTCGATCGGCGCGATGTATTTCCTGATACCGCGTTTGTTCGGCCGCCAGATCTACAGCGTGAAGCTCATCGAGACGCATTTCTGGATTTCGACGATCGGTATCGTGCTGTATATCTCGTCGATGTGGATCGCGGGCGTGATGCAGGGCCTCATGTGGCGCGCGGTTAATACCGACGGAACATTGACCTATTCGTTCGTCGAATCCGTGCAGGCGATGCATCCGTTCTACATCGTGCGCACCCTGGGTGGCCTGTTCTTCCTGGTCGGCATGTTGCTGATGGCCTTCAACCTGTGGAAGACCATTGCCGGCGCGAAACCCATCGAGGCGGTTATCCCCGCCCCGGCCGCGGCGCACTAGGAGACGATCATGGCAAGCGGACATGACAAAATCGAAACCAGCGTCACGCTGCTGGTGATCATCACGATACTGGTGGTGGCGGTCGGCGGACTGGTGGAGATCGTGCCGCTGTTCTTCCAGAAATCCACGACCGAACCCGTCGAGGGCCTCAAGCCCTATAACGCCTTGCAGATCGAAGGGCGCGACATTTACGTGCGCGAAGGGTGTTACCTGTGCCATTCGCAGATGATCCGGCCGTTCCGCGCCGAGACCGAACGTTATGGCCACTATTCCGTGGCCGGAGAGTTCGTCTACGACCACCCGTTCCAGTGGGGCAGCAAGCGTACCGGCCCGGACCTGGCGCGTGTCGGCGGACGCTATTCGGACGACTGGCTTCGTGTGCACTTCATGAACCCGCGCGACGTGGTGCCCGAGTCGATCATGCCGGGCTATCCGTGGCTGGCGAAGAACAAGCTCGATCCGGGCCTGATCCAGAAGAAGATGCGCGTGTTCAACATGTTCGGCCCGGGCACGCCGTATTCCGCGGATGACATCAAGAATGCGCCTGCCGATCTGGAAGGCAAGACCGAGATGGATGCGCTGATCGCCTATCTGCAGGGAATGGGCACGGCGATCAAGGTGCGGCGATGAGCTTCGGTCTCATACATTCGGTGTGGACGGTGCTGCTGTTCGTGCTGTTTATCGGCATCATCGTGTGGGCCTGGAGCGCGAAGCGCAAGCGTGGATTCGACGAGGCCGCGCGCCTGCCGCTCGAAGACGAAGACATCACGCCGGCAAGCCCAACCGGGGGGAAGCAGCATGGCTGATTTCACGAGCGGATTCTGGAGCTGGTACATCATCATCGGGGCCGGCGGCGGCATCGTCGCGATGTTCTGGCTCAATCGCTGGATGTCGAGCGGCGCGGCGCGTCCCAAGGCCGGCGAAAAGCCCAAGCCCATGGGGCACGTGTGGGACGAGGACCTGCAGGAGCTGAGCAACCCGCTGCCCAAGTGGTGGCTGAATCTGTTCTACATCACGCTCGTGTTTGGCATCGGTTACCTGGTGCTGTTTCCGGGCATGGGCACTTTCAAGGGTATCCTGGGCTGGACGCAGAAAGGCCAGTATGAAGGGGAGATCGCCGCGGCCGACAAGCAGTTCAATCCGCTGTATGAAAAATATCTCAAGGAAGATCTCAAGCTGCTGGCCGCGAACCACGCGGCCCTCAAGACCGGTGAGCGCCTGTTCGTGAACTATTGCACCACCTGCCACGGATCGGATGCGGGCGGCGGTCCGGGGTTCCCCAATTTGCGCGACGAAGACTGGTTGTACGGCGGTGATCCCGCCACCATCAAGGCCTCCATCATGAACGGCCGCACCGGCGCCATGCCGCCGTGGGGCGCGGTGCTGGGGCCGGACGGCACGTCGAACGTGGCGGAATACGTTCTGTCCCTCAGCGGACGGAGCGTGAATGAAACCGTGGCCGTGGCCGGCAAGGAAAAATTCCAGCAATTGTGTGTCGCGTGTCATGGGCCGGATGGCAAGGGCAACCCGGCCATGGGCGCGCCCAACCTGACCGATAACATCTGGCTCTACGGTGGCTCGAAGAAGACCATCATGGAAACCATCGACAAGGGTCGCGCCGGCCGCATGCCGGCGCATGCCGAATTTCTGGGCGAGGCGAAAGTGCATTTGCTGGCCGCTTACGTTTACAGCCTGTCGCATCCCGTCGAGGGGGATAGAGCGGAGAAACATTGAGCGTGAAACCGCATACCGATGAACCGGAGCGGGAGGAGAAAAAAAACAGCGGCGAAAACGAAAAACAGCGAATACCCTCTTTAGCCGAATCGCAGGAGGAGGTCGCGCGCCGCGTGGCGGAAAAAAAGGCGCGCCAGCCGGCGACCGAACCCCGGCGCAAGGCGTCGCCCGTGCAGGGCCGCATCATTCCCATCGCCGAGGCGGATGCGACCACCGAGGCGCTGTACGCCAAGCGCCAACGCATCTTTCCCCGCGAGGTGCACGGCTATTTCGCCACGCTACGCGTGGCCATGGCGGGACTCACTCTCGGTATCTATTATTTTCTTCCCTGGTTCAACTGGGGTGAGGGCCGGCAGGCGTTCCTGATCGATCTCCCGAACCGCAAGTTCAATCTGTTCGCCTGGACGTTCTGGCCGCAGGACCTGTTTTTCCTCACCGCCATCCTCGTCATCTCCGCGCTGTCGCTGTTCCTGTTCACCGCCATCGCCGGGCGCGTGTGGTGCGGCTTCACCTGCCCGCAGACGGTGTGGACCGAGGTGTTCCTGTGGATCGAACGCCAGATCGAGGGCGACCGTCCGAAACAGATGAAGCTCGCGCAGCTTCCGTGGAACCATCGCGAGAAACTTCTGAAAAAGAGCGCCAAGCACATCGTCTGGATTCTGTTCGCGGCCTGGACCGGCTTCACCTTCGTCGGTTACGTCACGCCGATCCGCGAGCTTAGCTTCTCCGTCGTGCATCTGGCGCTCGGGCCGTGGGAAACGTTCTGGATCCTGTTCTACAGCGGCACGACCTACGGCAACGCCGGCTGGCTGCGCGAGCAGGTGTGTCTGTACATGTGTCCGTACGCGCGTTTCCAGGGCGCAATGTTCGACCGCAACACCCTGATCATTTCCTACGATCCCGCGCGCGGTGAGCAGCGCGGCGCGCGCAAACGCGGCGCGGATCCGAAGCTGGCGGGACTCGGCGACTGCATCGACTGCACCCTGTGCGTGCAGGTCTGTCCCACCGGCATCGACATCCGCAACGGGCTGCAGGTCGGCTGTATCGCCTGCGCCGCGTGCGTGGACGTGTGCGATTCGGTCATGGACAAAATGGGATATCCGAAGGGGCTTATCCGCTACACCAGCGAAAACGCGCTGGAAGGCAAGCCGGTAAAGATGTTACGCCCGCGCGTGCTGATTTATACCGGCTTGCTGACGGCGATTGTCGCGGCGCTGGTTATTGCCGTATTGTTACGCGTGCCGCTCAAGCTCGACGTGATCCGCGACCGCAACGCGCTGTATCGCGAAACCGCCGGCGGCCTGATCGAAAACACGTACATACTGAAAGTCATGAACATGGACAACGAGGCGCACCGTTACATCGTCTCGGCGCGCGGGATCGACGGCTTGCAACTGTACGCCGACCGCGCCGACGTTACGGTCGCCGCGGGCGAGGTGGCGGAAGTCCCGGTACGGTTGCAGGCGGATCGAAACAATCTCGCGCAACGCAGCATGCCAGTCTATTTCCGCCTGCAGGCCTCCGACGAGGATGACCTGGTTGCCGAGCAGACGGCGCGCTTCCTGGGGCCCGCGCCATGACGTTGAAGCGTGCGCCCGCCAGTCCCTGGCACCGCGAGCCGTTCGTGTGGCTGCTGATCGCGATTCCGCTCACGGCCGTGATCGTCGGCTTCGTGGGCCTGGCGCTGGCGATCCGCTCCGACGACGGCATGGTGGAAGACGATTACTACAAGCAGGGCATGGCCATCAATCGCATGCTGGATCGGGACAAAGCCGCCGCCGCCGAGGGCCTTACCGGCACCGTGGAACTGGATGCCGCGCATCACGAGCTGCTGGTCCGGCTGACCGCGCGCCAGGCGACGGCCTTGCCCGACAATGTTCAGCTCAAGTTGATGCATGCCACGCGCGCCGGTTTCGATCGCAGCCTGGTGTTGCCGCGTCAGGCCGACGGCACTTACCGCGCGCCGTTGCCCGAATTCGTGCCAGGCCACTGGGACGTGCAGCTCACCGCACAGGACTGGCGCCTTACCGGATCGCTGTTCATGCCTGGCGATAACCGCCTCGTCATGCGCCCGGCAATTCCCTAAAGAACCTTTTACAAATGTAGGGTGCGCAAAAGCGAAGCGTTGCGCACCTGACAGCTATATGGTGCGCTTCGCTGTCGCTCAGCACACCCTACAAAGATTCATTGTGTTAGAGACCCTAAGCGGAAGTTCATCTTATGCCAACGGAAATCACTCTCGTCTCGGCGTTCCTCGTTGGCCTGTTGGGTTCGACGCATTGCCTCGGCATGTGCGGCGGCATCGTGGGCGCGCTCACGCTCGGATTGCACGATGATATCCGCCGCTCTCCCGTCCGGCTTTTTCCTTATCTTGCCGCCTACAACCTCGGACGCATCGCGAGCTACGCCATCGCCGGCGCTTTACTGGGCGCCTTGAGCGCCACGGCACTGGGCCTGGCTCCGCCGGCGCAGGTCCGCTGGATCGTCAAACTCGTCACCGGCGGTTTCATGATCGCGCTCGGGCTTTACCTCGCCGGCTGGTGGCCGGGCCTCACGGCGCTGGAACGCCTGGGCGGAAAACTCTGGGTGCGCATCGAACCCTTCGGCCGGCGGTTTCTGCCGGTGAATCACCCGCTCAAGGCGCTCGCGCTCGGGCTGGTGTGGGGCTGGCTGCCGTGCGGGCTGGTGTATTCGGCGCTCGCCTGGTCGCTGGCTTCGGGTGACGCCGTACAAGGCGCCGCGCTGATGCTCGCCTTCGGTCTGGGCACCTTGCCGATGCTGCTCGCCATGGGCGCCACCGCGCGCTGGCTTGGCCAGGTCGCGCGCCTTGTTTGGGTGCGACGCGGCGCGGGCATTTTGATCCTGCTCTTTGGCGTGTATACACTGGCGGCACCGGGTGGGCATGCCGGCCATGATCACGCGGCGCATCAGCCCATGCCACAGGAGAATCAAGAATGAGGCGCTATCTCAAAATGACTCCCTCCCGCCCCTCTCCCCTTGTGGGAGAGGGCAGCCGCCGCAAAGCGGCGGCGGGAGAGGGGAAATTCATATTCAATTCATTTTTGAGGTAGCTTCATAATGTCATCGCGAAAAATAAAAATGACCATCGGTTCGGTGGTGCTCGAAGCCGAACTCTTGAAGACGCCGACCGCGGACGCCATCTGGAACGCGCTGCCGTTTACCTCCAAGGCGAACACCTGGGGCGACGAGGTTTATTTTTCGACACCGGTGCATCTGAAACGGGAATCCGACGCGCGCGACGTGGTGCAGGCCGGCGAGTTGGCGTTCTGGACCGAGGGCGATTCCATCGCGATTGGTTTCGGCCGCACGCCGGTTTCACGCGGTGATGAAATCCGCCTCGCATCGCCGACCAACATCTGGGGCAAAACGCTGGGAGACGTTAAACAACTCAAATCGGTCAAAGCGGGCGCACCGATCAAGATCGAGCAGGTCGGCTAGTGTCACTCAGTAGCGTTTCAGTCTCAATTTCAAAATAAATGAGCCAGGTCCCTTTAATTATGCACAGTCCTATTTCAGGTGATACGAAAATATATTAGGTGAGATATGAACAAGTTCTTATTGGCACTGGCTATCACTTTTATGCTGAATTCCAACGCCTCGTGCGCAGAAAAAACGCAGGTACGCGCGAATGATTTCGTCACCCACAAGGAACTGGCGCAAATAAAACTCAACGGTGTTAAAGAAAATAATAGCCAGAACTTTGAGTTGCTCAAAGAGAGGATCGATGCACAGCAAAATTTGCTTGATATACAAACAGCTCGCATTAGTGATCTGACGATCTATTTAGGAGCATTCGCCATTATCTTGGCTGTGCTTGCCATTTTTGCTGGCTGGTTCGGGTTTATTACGGTTACGAACCGAGCCAAAGAAGAAGCCAAAAAAGCTGCGAATGAATGGTTTACTGAGCACGGGCAAAAGCAAATCGAGAAAGCGCTTGCGGATTTCGAGGACGACTTGGAATCAAAAAAGAAGCTTGCGCAGGATGCCGTTGACGAAATCAGCAAGCTACAAGCAAAGCTTCAATTCGCACCGGCTCGTGCTAAAGAGGCCGTGCCATCTATGCCCGCGGAAACTGACCCGCTGCAGCTGTTAGTTGAGCAACTTAAACAGAAACCGGAAAGCGATTATGCGTTTGCAGATTGGAATGCGCGGGCGTTTGATGCTTACCGACAGGGAAAATTCTCCCTAGCAGCGGAATATTGGCTGAGGGCCGCTAATTCTCGAAATCCAAGTCGTGGGGAACTGGCGGTGTCAATTTCCAATGCAGGAGTAGCATTGATTGAGGATGGTAAACATGAGCGCGCTCTGGAACTCTACAACGATCTCCTGGCCCGCTTCGGGACGGCGACGGAACTGCCGCTACGCGAGCAAGTGGCAAGGGCGCTCGTGAACAAGGGCAACGCGCTTCGCCTACTGACCCGTTACGAAGAGGCGATTAATGTCTGTGACGAAGTCCTGGCCCGCTTCGGGACGGCGACGGAACTGCCGCTACGCGAGCAGGTGGCAAGGGCGCTCTTAAGCAAGGGGGCTGTCCTCGACCAACTGACCCGTTACGAAGAGGCGATCAGTCTCTGTAACGAGATCCTTGCCCGCTATGGGACGGCAACGGAACTGCCGCTACGCGTGCAGGTGGCAGCGGCTCTCGCGAGCAAGGGCGGTACCCTTCACTCACTGAACCGTTACGAGGAGGCAATCGAAGTCTATGGCGAGGTCCTTGCCCGCTTCGGAACGGCGACGGAACCGCCGCTGCGCGAGCAGGTCGGAATAGCTGAGACTGGGAAGGGCTTTGCTCAATTGATTACTGCCAAACAACGTTGGAGAGAAGATACAGAGCGCCGATCAAGGCTACAGCATGCACTCGAGTGTTTTGACCGTGCCTTGAATGGCCCGATTGATCGGCCTATTGCTTTGGGCAACAAGGCATATGCCTTGTTCTTGCTTGGGAGAATTGATGAGGCCCGTGAACCTCTCCGGCAAGCGCTCGCAGATGGCGGCGTTAAATTAAAGGACGCCGAAATCAAAGATACCGAGTCATTCACAGTACATGAGGATGAAGGTTTTCGCTCCCTAATCTCAAACTTATGGAATGAGCTGCATCCAGGGCATGACGTGTAGGGAGGCCCTCAGGAAATCCAGAAAATTGGTGTGCCGGTAAGTGTGCGGAATTATCGAATCAAAGGGGCCAGGCTGAGCTATCCCGGCTTTCGTGGACAGTTTAGTTAAGCACCACACCATTTTCTCTCAACCTGCTCGGGGGTGCGATAACCGAGCGATTGGTGAATCCGTTTGCGATTGTAAAATGACTCGATGTAATCAGAGATGGCCGCTTTCGCTTCCTCCCGCGTCCTGAAGTCGCAGTGGTGAATCAGTTCATTCTTCAGGTTCGAGAAGAAGCTTTCCGCCACGGCATTATCCTGCGGTACTTTCCGGCCGTTCATGCTGGCAACCATGCCGTGTGCTGCCATCACTTCACGATAGGCACTGCTGCTGTATTGAGGTCCGCGATCGGTGTGGTGAATCAATCCCGGCGCCGGTCGCCGATGTTGCAGGGCCATCGTCAGTGCGCCCACGTGCAAGACTTGCCCGGGCCGGTGATCCGTGGCCCAGCCGACCACCCGGCGTGAGAACAGGTCCAGCAAGACGGCCAGGTGCAGCCAACCTTCGCGGGTGCGGATAAACGTCATATCTCCTGCCCAGACACGATTGGGCAGAGGGGTATGGAAGCTTCGCGATAGCAAGTCGGGCGCCGGCACCGCTGTCTTGTGGTGCTCGACCGTGAGTCGCTGGCGCTGCCGACGTTTGGCTTCGATACCGTGCTCGCGACGCAGGCGCGCGACACGATGTTTGCCGCAGGCGATGCCGCGCGCTGTGAGCGCGCACCAGGTCTTTACGCCGCCGTAGACTCCGCGGTGCTCGACGTGGATCCGCCGAATCTCGATCAGCAGCGTTTGATCGGCCTGAAGGCGAGCACAGACCGGACGATTCAGCCAGGCATGGAAGCCGCTCTTCGATACCCGCAGCAGTGTGCAAAGCCGTGTGACCGGAAACCATTGGCGGTGATCGCGAATGAAGGCGTACCTCACAGCAGTTCCTTGGCAAAGTACGCCGCGGCTTTTTTTAAAATGTCGCGCTCCTCGGTGACGCGCCTCAGCTCGCGCCGCAGACGTTCGGTCTCGGAGTATTCCGACAGCGGTTTGGCGCCCGGGCCACGAAACGCACCGGTTTCGCCCTTCACTCTAAGTTGCGCCTGCCACTTGTGCAGTTGATTGCGGCGAACGCCAAGTTCCAGTGCAATCTGCGTGGCCGGTTTTTCTCCAGCCTCCAGCAGTTTTACTGCCTCCAGCTTGAATTCCTTCGTGAACCGAACGCGCTGGCGACCCGGATTAACCCTCTCGATTGCCTTGCCCATCTGACACCTCCCTAGGTATTGTCTACCTTCAAAAGTGTCCATGAAAGTCGGGATAGCTCAGGCTTGATTATTCACGAGCGTGAAGAATTGGGGTCAGATCACAGTTTTCGCTAATATAAGCGACTATTGCGATCTGACCCTAGTTTGTATAGTTATGCATCATGAGTAAGATTGAATCCATTCCGATCAATCGCCCACATCAATGAGCACAGCTATGCGAATGCTTCGAGCAACAACATTCAAAGACAGTCAGCGCTCATTCATTGAGGCATTGGAACAGCACGGTATCAAATACAACAAACACTTTCCGCCCAGTGGCGTCCCTATGGCTTCCGGTCTCAACATTGAGATCATCATTTCAGGAGGGTGGGGAGTGCTAGCGGTTGCCTGCTTGGCCTGGGCGTACGTGCGCAAGAGCAGACGAATAAATGTCACTACGAAAGATAATAAACAGTTATGGCTGGAGGGGTACTCGGCGGAAGAGGCTGCGAAGATTCTCGAGTCGGCGTCCCAAATCGCTGCCATTGATACCAAGCCGGAAGATGATGCATAAATGCATTCCAGCCGACGTCTATGCCGCCGCTTCGCGTCGTCAGGGCCACGACTAAACGCAGGCGTTATGTGACAAACAAATGAGCACTAACGAACGAGAAGTCGCCCACAACACACAGGAGAAGTTCGAGTTTTACATTCTTTCTCTTGTGTTTACTCTGTTGGCCTTGTCAATCCAAACGTCAAAGTTTGGTATTTTCGCCATGGCCGATACCTTTGAGTTGCTGGGCTGGCTGAGTCTGCTTGTCTCAGGTATCGCTGGGCTGTGGCGACTTGAATATGTGCCCGTTGAGCGAATCAAAATGGTCCAGAAGGGGGAATTTGAGAACAAGATTCTTGAATTAAAGGAATTACAGATGAAGGGCGTAAATCAAATCTTCGTACTGGAGACTAACAGCAACCAGACTATTCCTGATCGCATTCGAAATTTCCAAGAAGCGGTCGACGCTCTCGACCCTTTAATTGAAAATCTTGAGCGCTCAAATTTGCGTAAGTATCACATTCACAGGTACCTCTTCGTAATAGGTCTGGTCTGTCTGTTAGTTTCACGGTCCTATGAGCCAGCAACAAATCTTGCACGTAGCGTTTTTGGGGGCTGAATGTCACATAACATGATGTCAGGCTCCAGAAAAACTCGTTCAAGGATGCCATCCATTGCATTCAAAGGAAAGAAACCATGAGCAAACCTGCGAAGCAGACCATTCTATACACTGAATTGTTGGAAAAAATACAGGGCTTGCTGGTTTGCTATCCGGAATGCCGCAACATTCATATCGATAGTATTGAGGTCTATCGAGAGAAAGTTGATGGCGCAAATTGGCATATCACTAGACACCGCCGTTCTGGTCATGATCACGATTGGCCTGAGTGCTTGGAGAAGATTGTTGCAGAGATTCGACATCTGCGAGAGTGTTATGACGTGGTCAAGGATGGGTTGTGATGAAGCCTAACTGTTTGTTCGAGGCGACGCAGTGATACGGTGCACCGTTTCCTGTTGTGTTCGTGCCCCGCGCCACTCAACGCACGTTAAGCGCTAGGTCAAACAATATGGATTTCCTCGACTGGATTCCTGCCATATCGACAAGCTCGTTACTCGCTGTCGCGATATGGCTCATGCGCTCTGTTATCACGACACGTTTAACAAAATCCGTTCAGTATGAATTTGATAAGAAGTTAGAAGTTCTTCGAACCGACCAACGAAAGAGTGAAGAAGCCTTCAAGGCTGATCTTCGAGCAAAGGATGCTCAAATCGATCTACTTCGAAGTGGAGCAATATCAAGCTTAGCTAGTAGGCAAGCGGTCTTAGACAAACGTCGAATAGAAGCCGTTGACCAACTTTGGTCAGCCATCGTTGAGCTTGCGCCCGCAAAGGTCGCATCAGCCTGGATGGCCCATATCAAATTTGATGCGGCTGCAAAAGAAGCTGCAAAGAATCTACGATTCAGGAAACTCTTTGAGATGTTTGGAGAGACATTGGACCCTAAGAAGTTCCAAGGCACCAGTGCATCTAAAGTACGTCCTTTTGTATCAGAAATGGCATGGGCAATATTTTCCGCCTACCAGGCAATAGTACTATTCGCAGTAGTGCAAGTTAGCGTGTTAAAAGCTGGACTTGATGTACCAGACGCGCTGGATACATCGGCAGTAACCAAGCTTGTGCAAGCAGTGTTGCCACACCAATCCTCGTACTTGGAACAGTATGGCGCGAGTGGATATCACTATTTGCTTGATGAACTGGAATCACGATTATTGAAAGAACTGCAAAATATCCTTAGAGGAGGCGAATCTGATAGGGCTAGCGTTGAACAGGCGGCAGTGATACTGAAAGAGTCGGAGCGCGTCATGGAGACAATTTCTAGTGCCGCTACTAAGCAATCAGGTGCTTAACAACCGGCTCTATAAAACAACCGAGGTCAGATCATAGTTTTCATTAATATTAGCGGAAACTGCGATCTGACCTCGGTTTACTTAACTTTCGCTGCTTCTGGTTCCTGTCGGAATAAAGAATGTCCGATAAAAAGATAGTTAACGTTCATCCTTGTTTCACTATCGACCGCCACCACTCTGTAAGCGAGCTTCGGACGATATGTTCAAATGTATGAAGCACCATCGGCGTATCCTCGTGTTTCCATGTAGACCCTAGCGTGCCTGTCGCCAGTCCCGTTGGAACCTCTGCAATTATATCGTCGCCGCCGTACCTTCCTGGGTAGGAGCACATGGGGGCCGGAAACGGTTTTCCTCCATGCAATGCCTTGGATCGATAATCGTATATCTTGCTCAATGCCTCTTTCAATTTAACTCTATCTCCAAATGTAAATTGTCCAAGCTCACTCGGCCTTTTTTCTGGTGGCCCCGGCAAGAAGTGCAACACGAATTCTCTAAACTTCTTCGAAGCCCCTAACACTTTTGCTATCTCGTCCGCTACTTTTTCTGCCAATAGTTGTCCGCCTTCCTGAACGAGCAAATCGTATAGTTTTTTATTGCTTTCTTCGAGAATCTCGACTGGCCGTGAGTCTTTCTTCCACCAATAGTCTGCCGCTGTTTCAATCGCTGATACCAACATAAGCCACGCTTGGTTTGGATCGGTATCCGCATACCAAATCGCCTGTTGATATTGCCTTGCGGCCTTAACCAACACCAGCGCGTCAGCTTTTTCTAACGTCGGATAAGTCTTAAAAAGATCGGGGAGCTTGTGAACATCTGTCTCCCGTTGTAGACGCGGTATTATCGTATGCCAGCTGTTTATCACGAGCGCCGGAATTGCGCCCGATTCAACAGGTATTCCCCTTGGATCGATTCGACTACCGAATTCTCTCGTTAAGCTACCCTTCATGAGCCTAATGCCCAGCAGGAGAGACAGCAGCGCTGCAATCTCGTCATCGAGGTCGCCGCCGTGATAAGCGGAGTCATCAGTCTTTTCCAAGTCTGCTAACCAGCGATGTCCTTGCTGTCGAATGTACACGTCGACTCGCATAACAATGATGGATCGAAATGGTTCTTCGCATGTATTCGACGGACCAGATCGCAGAAAGCGGTACGGGCCCATGGATCGTTCATCGAAAAATCCCAACGTGGCATCACTATATAAGGGGATTTCGTACGCATATTCCGATGGCTTCTCTTCAATAAAAGCCTTCCAGTTTTCGAACGATGGAAGAACAGTGAAGGAAAGTGCGTTGCGGTGCCAGTAGCTCATAATTGTGTTACCGATGCCATATTTGTAATCAAAAGGGCCAGGCTCGATTATTCCTTCATGAACGTAAAGTCGCTGAAGACAGTGTACGCCAGCGAAGCGATCAAGCTAGAGCTCGCAGATTGACGCCGCTCAGCGTGCAATCAAAGGAGCCAGGCTCGATTATTCCCCGATTTGATTCACTGAACTATAGACAGAATCCATGATCGACATGGTTGCGAGCAGGAGCGGTGCATAAGTGTGTCTTACGATAAATAAATGATCCTGGCCCCATTGATTCCACCTCGGTGTACGAAACGGCGCTGAACCAGGACCTGTATTCTTGACATCGCTCGGTCCAGGCGCATGATAGACGCGTCCCATCTCACTCATCCTCCGGGCGGCCCTGATGAAATACAAAGACTACTACGGCATTTTAGGCATCGAAAAAAATGCCGGCGTGCCGGAGATCAAGAAAGCCTATCGCAAGCTCGCGCACAAGTATCACCCTGACGTCTCCAAGGAACCGCACGCCGAGGAAAAATTCAAGGAAGTCGCCGAGGCCTATGAAACGCTCAAGAGCCCGGAGAAGCGCGCCGCCTACGATCAGCTCGGCAGCTATCAGCCGGGGCAGGACTTCCGACCGCCCCCGGACTGGCAGAAACAGTACAGCGATACGCACTTCTCGGCCGACGATATCGATCTGTCGGACCTGTTCGCCGGCCTGCGCGGTGGCAGGTTTCACGCGCGCCAAGACCACGGCAAAATTTCGATGCCTGGGGAAGACTACGAAGTCGCGGTGCATATCACGCTCGAGGAGGCCTATCGCGGCACCGAGGTGCAACTCGACCTGAGCATGCCGGAATTCGATGAACAGGGCTTGTTGCATCGCGCGCCGCACGTCGTCAAGGCGCGCATTCCCAAAGGCGTCACGGACGGGCAAAGGCTGCGCATTCCGGGCAAGGGCGGCAAGGGATTCAACGGCGGGCGCAACGGTGATCTGTATCTCAATATCGTGCTGCACCCGCATTCGCTGTTCCGGGTGAGTGGTCACGACCTGTACTTCGATTTGCCCCTGGCCCCGTGGGAGGCTGTGCTTGGCACCAGCGTGGATGTACCGACGCCGGGTGGCCCGGTCCGGCTCAAGGTACCGCCGGGAACGCACGCCGGACAAAAGCTGCGGCTCGGTAAACGCGGACTGCCCAAGCCGCGCGCGGGCGAAGGCGATCTTTTCGCGATCGTGCAAATCGCCGTCCCTGGCGTGGTCAACGAGCGCGATCGCGCGCTGTACCAACAACTCGCGGAAGGCTCGACGTTCAATCCGCGCGGACATTTCGAACAGGAGCTTAAAAATGAAAGTCGAACTCACTGAAGTGCTGTGGCTCGATGAGCAGGAGCAATTGTCGCTGACGGAACTCGCCGGGCTGTCGGGTCTTTCGGAAGCGGAACTTCACGAACTGGTGGACTTCGGCGCCATCATACCGCTTGACCCCGGCGCCGAGCCGCTTGGCTTTCGCGCGGACTGCGTCGTGACCGCCAGAACCGCGTGCCGCTTGCGAACCGACTTCGAACTGGACGCCCAGGGGCTGGCCCTGGCTCTGACTCTCCTCAATCGCATTCACGACCTCGAAGCGCAGCTACGTGACCTCAGCGCGCAACTGCCACACCGGCCATGATCACTCAACGGCAGTACAGAAAAGGGTCAGTGAATCAAAGGGAGTAGGCTCGATTATTCATGAACGTGACGCAATTGAAAAAAGTGAAAACCGGCGAGGCGATCAAGGTGGAACGCGCAGACTGACGGCGCTCAGCGCATAAAAGGCGAAACCGATTAGCACCAGGCCGGAGAGCCGGTTGATCCACGCCAGCACATTCGGTGCGAGTTTCGCGGCGGTGCTGGTGACGATGCCAACGAAGAATTGGGGTCAGATTGAGCTAACCCCGGTTTCGAGTTGGCACATTGATCTTCTGTGCTAATACGAGGATGATAATAACGGATGGATCATAACAATATGATAAGGGGTGACTAGGCCCTCTTATGGGTTCAAAGGCAACGTCAACAAAAAAAGAGAGGAGTTATGTTGCGCCGTTCTAAGCTGTTTGTCGCAATTACTGCCATTGTTACCGCTGTCATCTCGCTCACCGCAAACGCCGCTGTTGTGCACTGGACCCTTGATGGAGTTACGCTCAGCGATAGCGAGACACTCACAGGATCGTTCGACTTCGACAGAGACGCAGGTGCCTCGGGTGTGTACTCAAACGTAGCAATATCCAATAGCGGGAGTACAACCTGGCCCGCCACATTATTTACCACAGTGCCGATGCAGCTTACGGCGTGATGATGCGCAAGGATACTAATTGCTTAGTTTTGGCTGTTTGAAATTATTTTCTTTAAAAATTTCGAGAAAACACTATATGAAACTACTTAAGTGGTGCTTACTTTCTTTATTGTTCTTGCCATTAGTTGCTGTGGCAAATCCCATCGCAGAAAAGACCGCTTACCTCAGCTTGCATGTTTCTGGTCAGGCAATCAAGGTTGTTAATGTTCGAATTAAGAGCCTCAAGTTCTACGAAATGGCAAAAGACGAGTCCGATTTCCGATATGAGATTCTCGGGAAAGGCGGAGAAGTATTGTATTCGAGTACTTTTTCAGACCCGCTGATAACCTTTGAGGATGATTTCAGTGACCGTAAAAATCCTCGTGGAGGGCAGCGTCATCTGGACGAAAACACCTCACATCTAAAGGTTCCTTATCTGAAAAAAGGACAACGCATTAGATTCTTCCGTAAGCAACCTGATAGCGATCAGGAAATGACGATGGGGACAGCGGTGATTGATCCTAAGTAATTTTCTTTTAATTTCAATGCCCAAGAATCAAAAGAATAAATTACATTTCGACAGTATCGAGGGATAATTCAATGATTAGCATAAGAAAATGCCTGAGTAGGCTAATGTTGGTGTTGTTTTTACTAGGGACTCTTCAGGCACTTTATGCACAAGCTGCGCCTACGTATGCTGGAAGGTGGGAGACGTTACACCAAGGTGGCGATCCAGCCACGGTAATAGACATCGTATACATCGCATATGGCTTTCCAGATGACAGTTCTCTTGTAAATTTTAAACAATACGTATCAGAGTCGGTTCAGTTTCTAAATCAGTACAAGCCTTATTCTGACTATAAAACCTACTTCAACATTCACGTAGTTTACACATATTCAACTGAAACTGGAGACAGCTCAGATTACAGTGCGTTGTACGACATTGCCAGTCAGTACGCACCAGATTTGGATTATTGGATAGTTATGCATAACAAAGATGGACGCTCTGGTGGTGCAGCAAGGATAGATCTTTACTCAAGCAGCTATATGCATAGTGCTCACACAACTGCTCACGAGCTGGGCCATTCAATAGGAAGTTTGGTGGATGAATATGTAGATGCTGGGTTCTGCCCAAGTGGCCAGTACTCAGGTGGCGAACCTGGTGTAAATGTAACAACAATGACGGACATTAATAAGCTTAAATGGAGCCGCTGGATGGGAGAGGTAACCCAGGATATCAATGGTGACGGGGTATACGACAACTTCCCATATTATAACAGTAGTGGCCAAATGATTACTGATCAAAACGGACAAGTGGTACCCGGCGTGGCCGTTAGCAACGGCATAGGTATATTTCAAGGGGCATATTTCTGTGCCTTTGGAACATATCGCCCTGCGCAAAATTGTTTGATGAACGCCGGCGATATGTTCGACAAAGTTTGCAGCGAGCAAGTGGTCTATCGTTTTAACAGCAACATCAATCCTGTCGTATCTGCTTCACCGCAGCCTGGTCATATACCAGCCGTAAATATTTCCTCAGCTGATTTTCAAGCAACACTGGATCCAAGTTTCTTGCCGCAAGGTGCTCCGTTGCAGCCTCGTTGGTATGTTGACGGGACGCTTGCCTCTCAATCCTTGTCGCTACAAATCCCTTTGGGGTCTCTTGCTCCAAATCGGAGTCATTCTGTCGAATTTTGTGCGGCTGACCCAGATGTCAATGGATACAGTATTGATAGACCTGTTTGTGTCAAAAACAAGACGGCATGGACTGTGGATGTCGCAACCGGTTTAGAAAATATTAATGGTAGGGTCACCCTAAAAAATGGTACGCCAGTCAAAAATGCTACGGTCAATGTATTTCAACTATCCAGCCTTCTTGGTACTGTGCCAGACGTGCCGACCACAACGGGAATAACTGATCTTAATGGTTACTATGAGTTTAATCTACCTCCTGGTGCATTCTATGCTGTTACTGGGACGGCCAATAAAGCAGATCTTAAGACAGTTGCACAGTATTTGGATCATAGCGCGGCTCGGGGATACCTCTATCCAAACACGGCTATGAACGCGGACTTTATCGCAGTAAACCCAACGGGAACTTTTGCTGCACAAATAACCGGCCCAACTAATATGGTTTCTGGTCTGCAGATGCATCTTGTAAACCAGAATGGGACGAAGATTGTAACTGGTACTACCGACAGCTCTGGCGTAATGCAGCTCAGTTTGAAGAACGATACTTATGTTGCCTTTGCAGACAATCTCCGCGCAGGATACGCAATGATTCCCTCAGATAACACAGATGTGTTTATCTATATCGTAGGTAATAGTGTCACAAAGCTTTACACTCTTACCGCGGTTAATGGGTATACGCTTACGGGTCTTATAACCGATAGCAGTGGTCAAGGTTTGGCCGGTATTTCTCTTCGTATCACGGACAATAATCGTTTTGAGCAGTTCGTCACTACTGACGCGCAGGGGAGTTATTCTGTCGCTTTATTACCTGCGCTCTATTATGTTCAGCCACACAATTTACGTTACAACTTTAACCCATATGGTTCTTTAGTAAATATCGATGGCGTTAGTGATGTGGTGAATTTCGTAGGAACCTTGAAATAGCGTTGAAATTAATGAAGTCTCCTCGTTATTTATTATGTGCCACTCAAGAAAAGAAATGAGGGATAGGGGCTGTGTTTACCACCGCTCACAATCCCCAAACGTCTCGTCTGCCCAACCGATATCAATTACCCGTCATGTACAACAATTTGCGTACGCGTCCGAGGAACTGATACGCTGGTGCTTGAATAAGCAAAAGGGCTAGGCTCGATTCTTCATGGACGTGAAGTCACTGAGACAGTGTACGCCAGTGAAGCGATCAAGGTAGAGCACGCAGATTGACGGCACTCAGTGCGTAAACGGCGAAACCTATTAGCGTCACACCGGCAAGCCGGTTGATCCACGCCAGCACATTCGGCGCGAGTTTCGCGGCGCTGCCGGCGACGATGCTGGTCAGCGCCAGCCACCACAACAGCGAGCCCGTGAATATTCCCAGCGCAAACACCACGGCCTGTTCGAACGTGGACAAAGCTGCAATTGAGGCAAACAACCCCGCGAAGAATAGAATCGTCGGCGG
>Ga0209515_10003689_pt1 | contig 21465 bp, 23 predicted proteins | sample Subgroupgradi54m_FD_187454 | JGI IMG/M metagenome (GOLD analysis project Ga0209515, IMG submission 187454) | Subsurface groundwater microbial communities from S. Glens Falls, New York, USA - GMW60B uncontaminated upgradient, 5.4 m (SPAdes)... ... | reverse complement strand
CGGATTCCGGCGTTGCGCGTCCGGCGATTCCTCCAATCCACTACGGGAGAATTCGGCAGGGGCCAGCGTGCGCGTCAACTGCGCGACGGCAGACTCCTCCTGGCCGGCGTTGAGGGGGCGGAGGGCGTCGGCCGGCGGCGGCCAGGCCAGCGCGAAGATCAGGTAGAGGGCCAGAGGGCGCGTACGCATCATATAGAGAGATAGGATACCGCCGACCGCCCCAGGTCGGCAAGGACAATATATAGATTTATACTATCATTAACCCCGACGGTAAAAGAGGAGGCCGGCGGCGAGGAGGGTGAAGCCGGCGAGCACCTCGCCGGGGCGGCGGAGGGTGACGTCCACGACGAGCCAGAGCATCAGCCCCGCGAAGAGGAGGGGCGTCGCCGGGTAGCCCCACGTCCGATAGGGGCGCGGGGTGGCCGGGTCGCGGCGGCGGAGGATGAGCACCGCGAGGGCCGCCAGCGCGTAGAACACCGAGATGACCACCGTCGTGTAGGTGACGATCGCGTCCAGCGTTCCCGTCCAGATCAGGATGATGGCGACGAGGGCGTTCAGGACGAGCGCGGCGGCCGGGGTCTCGTACCGGGGATGCACCCGGCCCCACCGCGCGAAGACCGGATGGTCCTGCCCCATCGCCATGAGGATGCGGGCGCTGGTCAGGAGGTAGCCGTTGAGGGCGCCGAACGCCGAGGCCATCACCATCGCCGCCGTGACCCGCCCGCCCCACGGGCCGACGGCGCGGCGCATCACTTCCGCCGCGACGAGCGGGTAGCGCGGCATCTCGGCGAGCGGGATCGCCAGGAGATACACGGCGTTGATGATCAGGTAGAGCGCCGTGGTCGCCGTCAATCCCAGCAGGATGGACCACGGGATGGTGCGGGCCGGGTCGCGGACCTCCTCGGCGATGTAGGCCGACTCGGTCCAGCCGCCGTAGGTCCACAGCACGAAGACGAGAGCGACCCCGACGGAGGCGAAGGTGGACGGCTCCCACACCGACGGCCAGACGGCGGGCAGCGGCTGCCGGACGCGCCAGCCGACGGCGATGATCGCCAGCAGGGCAGCGACCTTGATGATCGTCATCACGTTCTGGACGCGGCTGCCGTGCTGGACGCCGGCGGCGTTGGCGAGCGTCAGGCCGAGGACCGCGGCGGTCGCCGCCACCCGGACGCCGACCGGGCCATAGCCGACCAGCCCGCCGAGATACTCCGCGAACACGAACGCGAGGATGGCGATCGTCCCGGTCCGCTCGATGAACACCTTGGTCCAGCCGAAGAGGAAGCCGGTCAGGCGGCCGTAGGCCCGCGTGAGGTAGGCGTAGTCACCGCCGGCGTGGGGATAGGCGGCGCCGAGCTCGGCGTAGCAGAGGGCGCCGCAGAACGAGAGGAACCCGCCGAGCCCCCAGACGGCGAGGACGAGGCCCGGCGACGACAGGTGCCGGGCGATGGGCGCGGCGACCCGGAAGATGCCGGCCCCGACGATGCAGCCGACGACAAGGGCGGTCGCGTCCCACATCCCGAGGACGCGCCGCAGGGGGCTCACGCGCTAGCCGCCACCGCCGGCCGCGGTGGTCTGCTGGTCCTCATAGTGCCAGTGCCACGGTTCAAAACTGGTGTTCGTCGTGTTGTCGCGCGGGTAGGAGAGATGGAAGCCGTAGTCGGCGGCGGTCCGCTGCAGCCACGCGTATTCGGGGAGCGCTTCGAATTCCTCCGGGTGGTCTTCCCCGTTGATGCCATCCTCGTTGATGAAGTCAATGGCCTGGCGAGCGGGCGACCCGTGCTCGCTGCACCCGGGCAGCGCTACGTGACGGTTCGTCTCGCGGATCGAGTAGCCGTGCTTGGGCAGATAGAAACAGAAGAGGTAGAGCTGGTCGGCCGGCGACCGGTAGCCGGACTCCACGAGGAGACGCCGGCCGAGAGCCCGCTGCATCGCCGCCATCATCCGCTGGTACGCGTCAAAGACCCGCCGGGGGAGATATTCCGCGTGCAGCGTCCTGGGCTCTCCCTGCTCGTGCACGATCTGGCCGTCGAGACGCACGAAGTCTTCGTAGGGCGACGGCGGCGGGAGACGACGGCTCGATCCCCCGAGCGATTCCGGCGCGATGGCGCGGATCCCGTCAAGCAGCGCCCGCTGGTCCGGGGTGAGCGGGATAGACAACTCTTGAAATGTCAGGAGTGGGAGCGTGCCTTTGACACGGCGCTGTTCGGCCAGCGGGGCGAACCGCTGCAGGACCGCGTCCAACCGCCGGCGGTCCGCCTCCGACAACTGGTCCAAATCGAGCGCCCACGCCATTCCGCTGGACAAACCCCAGAGGCCGAGGACTACGACGAGCAGTACGCGTCGCATACGGCCGTCCATAATACCACACCGCTCTGTGCTAGAATGCGTTTGTGCGGCACGTCTTGGCCCTGGGATTGGTGATGGTTGCCACGCTGGCATTCGCGAAGGAGTCCGAGACGCGGATGCGGGTCAGCGTCCCCCTCCTCGACGTACGGGCCACACCGGAGCCCGCGAAGGCCTCGCCCGACCACGACTCGCTTGAGGAAACCCAGCTCCTGTATGGTGAAGAAGTCCTCGTCCACGAGACGCAGACGGGGTGGGTGCGGATCGAAGCCGTGGAGCAACCAGAGTGGAGTCACCACGGGCGGTGGGAGGGCTACCCCGGCTGGGTCGAGCCGCGCGGGCTCGTGGCCGAGCCGGAGGGCTGGGAGCCGAATCTGACGGTCACGGCCAAACTCGGCGTGGTCCGAGCCCACCCGATGCCGAAGGCCCAGGTCCTGCTCCGCTGTTCGCTGGGCACCTGGCTGCGCGCTGAGCGGTCATCCAACGACTGGCAACAGGTCGTCCTGCTCGATGGCCGCGAGGGCTGGATCCACGCGCAGCAGACGGCGTCGCTGCGGGCCATGCAGGCGATGCCGACGTCATCCCGCCGCACGTGGATTCTTCAAGAAGCCCGGCAATTCCTGGGAGACCCCTATTATTGGGGCGGACGGGCCGCCCACGACCCGGACGCCAAAGAACCGCCGTACACGGCGGTGGACTGCTCCGGCCTGGTGAACCTCTGCTACCGCGCGGCGGGACTCACCATCCCGCGGGACGCCCATGAGCAATTCCTGAGGGCCGCGCCGATCCCGATCCAGCAAGTCCAGACGGCCGATCTCATCTTCCTCGCGAGCGAGAAACACCCGGACCACATCACGCACGTGATGCTCTATGCCGGCAACGGGCGGGTCATCGAAGGCCCCGGCACCGGCGGACACGTCCGCGAACTGGCTCTGGAGGACAGATTGCGGGAGGCGAAAGGCCGGCGCGTGGTCTGCGGAACCTACCTCGAGTGAGCGGACCGGTCATCACCGCGGTCACCCACCGGCCGTGGAACCTGCCGCTGCGACAGCCGTTCGTGACGGCGCGCGGGCATAAGACGCTCAGCCGGAACCTCCTCGTCACAGTGACGTTATCCGATGGCCCACGCCGCCAAACGCACGGGCACGGGGAGGCCTCGGCATCGCTCGCCTGGCCGGACGACTCCCAACCGGCCATGGCCCGATGCCTCACCCGCGTCGGGCCCGAACTCATCGGGTTGCCCGTCACGGCGGCCTGGCGCCGACTCCACGACGCCTGGAACACGGCCGACGCCCGGCCGGCCGCGCTGGGCGCCGTTGAGTGCGCGCTGGCCACGGCGGAGGCCAAGGCCGCCGGAGTCCCGCTGTGGCGGCAGCTCGCCCGGCAGGTCGCCGGCGTCCAGGGCCGTCGGCGCTCCGTCACAACCATGCTCACGATCTCCGCGTGGCCGGTGCCCGTCGCCGAACGGGCCACCCGCGAGGCGGCGCGGCGCGGATTCCGCCGCCTCAAGGTCAAGGTGACCGGGACCGCGCCGGAGGACGACCTGGCGCGGCTGGTCGCCGTCCACCGGGCCGCCCCACACGCCGCGCTCCTGGTGGATGCCAATCAGGGTTTCACCGCGCAAGGGGCCTTGGCCTTCGCCCGCGCCATGCAGAGGATCCGCCTCCCGGTCATCCTGTTCGAGCAACCGGTCTCCCGCGACGATCTCGACGGGATGGCGCGCGTCGCCCGCGAGAGCGGGCTCCGGGTGGCGGCCGATGAATCGGTGTGCCGGCCGGCCGACGCACGGCGGCTCATCCGCCGGCGCGCAGCGCATATCTTCAATCTCAAACTGGCCAAGTCGGGGCTCCTCGGCGCGCGGGAGATCATCCGGCTGGCCCGCCGCGCCCGCGTCGGCCTGATGCTCGGCTGCATGGCGGAGTCGGCCATCGGGCTGGCCCCGAGCGTGCATCTGGCCTGCGGCAGCGGCCTCTTCCGCTACGTGGACCTTGACTCTCACCTGCTCGTCGCCGGGCCTCGGACTCCCGCGTTTCGCACCGACGGGCCGCGGCTGTCGGTGGCCGGGTGATCGCCCACCCCGCCCTCCTGGGCGGGCTGTTCCTCGGCCTCATCCTGCTGATCCAGCGCGCGGCGGTCCGCCCCGCCTTGCGATGGGCGTTCGCCGTGACGCCGGTGCCGTTCTGGTGCTACGTCCTGCCAATGCTGGGGACCGCCGCCGGCGCGTGGCCCGCGCAATCACCGCTCTACGGCTGGTGCTCGACGCAACTGCTGCCCGTGTGCCTCGGACTCTTGCTCCTAGGAACCGATGTGCGGGGCATTCTCCGACTCGGGGGTCAAGCGGTCGGACTCATGCTGATCGGCAGCGGAAGTGTCGTCCTCGGCATCGTCATCGCCTGGCGCCTCTGGCATCCGTGGTTGCCGGCTGACGGGTGGCAAGGACTCAGCGCGCTGGCCGGCAGCTGGACGGGCGGCTCGATGAATCTGCTCGCCGTGAAGGAAGCGCTGGGGATGTCGGACGCGGCGATCGCCCCGATCATCCTCACGGATACGATCGTGGCCTACGGTTGGATGGCGCTGCTGCTGATGTTGTCAACCGCTCCGGGGGCCACCCGTCCGGCACCGCTCGTCTCGCCCCAGCGTGGCGAGACTTCGCTGCGCGAGGATCGCGGTTGCTCTCGGCCTGATGGCCGAACCATGCCCGCAACGCGCGACCTCGAGCTGCCGGGTCGGGTGGCCCCCGCGCGGTTATTCGCAACACTCGCCATAGCTATTCTGATGTCATGGGGGGCGCAATGCGTCGCGCGGCGGCTGCCGATCGGCGTGGCGGTCAACGCGGCGACCTGGACGGTGCTGCTCGTGACCACGGTGGCGCTCGCGTTGTCGCTGACGCCGCTGGGTCGGCTTGGGCGCGGCGAGGCGGTCGAACGGCTGGGGATGGTCTGCCTGCTGGTCCTGCTGGCCTCCATCGGGGCGCGGGCTGACCTTCGCGCCGCCCGGTCGGCCCCGGTGTTCCTGGTGGCCGGCGTGACGGCCGTCGCCATTCACGGCGCGGTCTTGGCCGTCGTCGGATGGCGGTGGCGCGCGCCGCTCGGGCTCCTAGCGACGGTGAGTCAGGCCAACGTCGGCGGGGTGGTGTCGGCGCCGCTCGTCGCCTCAGCGTACGACCGCGCGCTGGCCCCGGTGGGACTGCTGATGGCGGTGCTGGGGAACGCGGTGGGAACCTACCTCGGGCTCACGGCGGCCATACTCTGCCGCGCCGTCGTGGCGGGGCGCTAGACCTTAACTGGTCAACGCAGCAGAAACGGCTTGTCGAGGAGCAGGGCGATCGCCAGGATCAGGCACAGCGGGATGGGAATCACCGCCACCAACGTCAGGAACCGCGCGTCGAATTTCAGGTGCATGTAGTAGGCGGCGACCAGCAAGGCCTTGATCGCGGAGAGACCGAGGACGACCAGCACCACGGTCCGATGCGGGATCGGCAGTCGCGAGAGCAGCACCCCCAGCAGCATGAGCCCGGCCAGCCAGACCCAGATCCACACGTACCGGCCCGGCGTCATCGCAGGCGAGGAAGTGGTCATCAAAGGAGATAGATCAGCGGGAAGAGGAAGATCCAGACGATGTCCACGAAGTGCCAGTAGAGCCCGGACAATTCCACGAGTTGCGATTTCTCCGACCAGAACCTGGGGTTCCCCGTCTGCGCCAGCACCCAGAGATTGGCCAGCGCCCCGATCAGCACGTGGAACCCGTGCAATGCCGTCAGCGTGAAATAGCACGACCAGAAGATGTTCGTGGAGGGGCCGATCCCATGGTGGAACTTGGCCTCGTATTCGAAGCCCTTGACCCCGAGGAACGTCAGGCCGAGGAGGATCGTCAGGATCAGGAAGAGTCGTGTACGGCCGGCGTCGCGCTGGGCCGCCGCGCCGACGCTCAGGGCCATCGTCATGCTGCTGCAGATGAGGATGAGGGTGTTGGCAGTACCGATCGGGACGCTCAGGTGGCCGCCCGAACCCGGCCAGGCCGGATGCGCCACCCGCAGGACGATGTAGGCGGAGAGCAGGCCCGCGAAGAACATCACTTCCGACGCCAGGAAGACCCACATGCCGAGCTTGCCGGACTCGATCCCGAGCCGGCCGACCGCCGGCGCTGACGTAGTCGCAGGGTGCGTCATCAGTGTCCGAGTATAGCAACCCCCGCCCCGGCCGTCAACCGCCCGGCGCGATCTAGGCCCCCACGCGGAAATGGGCGAGGTCGCCGTCCTGCAGCACGTACTCCTTCCCTTCCACGCGGAGCTTCCCCTGCTCTTTCGCCGCTTGCTCGCTGCCGCAGGCGATGAAATCGTCGTAGCCGATGATCTCCGCGCGGATGAACGTCCGCTCGAAGTCGGAATAGATGACGCCGGCCGCCTGCGGGGCCTTCGTGCCGCGGCGGATCGTCCAGGCCCGGTCTTCCTTCGGGCCGACGGTGAAGAAGGTGATCAACCCGAGCAGGTCGTAGCCGGCGCGGACGAGCCGGTGGAGGCCCGGTTCCGTCAGGCCGACCGCCGCCAGATATTCCGCCCGCTCCGACTCACTCTCCAACGCTGCGATCTGCTGCTCGATCGCGCCGCAGATCGCCACGACCGGGACCCCTTCGGCGGCGGCCAGTGACTGGACGGCGTGGACGGCGGGCGAGGCCGCGGTCACGGCGTCCGCCTCGCCGACGTTGGCGACGTAGAGCATCGGCTTGGCGGTGATGAGGTTCAGCGGCTTGACGATCCCCCACTCGTCAGGCGTCAGCGCCCGCGTGACGGTCCTGGCTGGTGCCCCCCGATCCAGCGCGGCCGCCACGCGCTGGAGCACGGCCACGGCGGCCGCCGCCTTCTTGTCCCCAGACTTGGCCTGGCGCTCCAGCCGCCCGACGGTGGTGGTGACGACCCCCAGGTCGCGCAGGGCCAGCTCCGTCGTGATGACCTCGATGTCGCGGCGGGGGTCCACCGCGCCGCTGACATGGACGACGTTCGGGTCCTCGAAGCAGCGGACGACGTGGGCGACCGCCTCGACCTCGGCGATGTGCCCGAGGAACTGGTTGCCCAAGCCCTCCCCCTGCGACGCCCCTTTGACGAGCCCGGCGATGTCCACGAAGCGCAGGACGGTCGGAACCACCTTCTCCGTCGGGACCAGCCGGGCCAGTGCGTCCAGGCGCGGGTCGGGCACCGGGACGATGCCGACGTTCGGCTCGATCGTGCAGAACGGGTAGTTGGCGGCCGGGACGGCCGAGCGGGTGATCGCGTTAAAGAGGGTGGACTTGCCGACGTTCGGGAGCCCGACGATCCCGCAGCTAAACCCCATGAGCGCGTTTAGCTCCAGGCGCCGACGTAGAAGTTGCGGGGCCAGGCGTGGGGACGCAGCGCCTGCCGCTCGTCGGGGGTGAGGGCGGCGCCGCGGACGGCCTCGACGTTGCGCTCGACGTGGGCCACGCGCCGCATGCCGGGGATGACGACCGAAACGGCGGGGTGGCTCACGACGAACTGCAAGGCCAGCGCGCCCAGCGTCGGGACGTCAGGACGCAGGAACGATTTCAACCGCTCGACCCGCTCGACCGTTTCCGCCAGCCGCGCCCCCTTGAAATAGCCGCCGCGCCAATCCCCTCTCGGGAACCGAGTCTCTTTCGTAAACGCCCCGGTCAAGCTCCCCTCATCGAACGGGACGCGGGCGATGACCGCCACCCCGTGTTCTTGGCACAGCGGGAACAGCTTCTGCTCCGGCGACTGCTCGAACAGATTGTAGATGACCTGCACCGAGTCAATCTCGCCGGTCGCCACCAGTTTGAGCGCCGAGTCGGGCTCATGGTCGTTGACCGAGACGCCGAACGCCCGGATCTTCCCGTCGCGCTTGAGCCGCTCCACGGCCTTGCGCCACTCGTCGGCCTCGATCCACGCGTCGGTCCAAACATGGAGTTGTTGGAGATCAATCGTCTCGACGCCGAGGCGTTTCAGCGACGTCTCGGTGCACCGGATGATCCAGTCGGTCGGGAACGCGCGGGTGATCAGCGTCGTCGGCTTCGCCGGCCACTCCATCGTCTTGGCCGGCACTTTGGTGGCGAGGTACACCGGCGAGCCCTTCCAACCCTTCAGGGCGCGGCCGAGCAGCTGCTCGCTGTGGCCGTCGCCGTAGACGTAGGCGGTGTCGAAGAAGTTCACCCCCAGCGCCAGCGCCCGCTGCAATGCCCGCTGGCCCTCGGCGTCGTCCTGCGGCCCCCAGCCACCCCCCAAACCCCAACACCCGTACCCCAGGGCGGCGACCTCCCATCCGACCCTGCCGAACCGCCGCGTTGGTATCGTGGACATGGCCGTAGTATAGCACGCCGGGGGCGGCGCCCAAAAATTCCCCTTGACTCTCCAGGTAGCTGGAGGGTGTACGCTGAGAGTGGAGAGGAGGAGCACACCATGGCATCGCCAACGCTGTTGATCGGGGCGCTGAGTCGCCAGACCGGTGTCTCCGTCCGGACGATCCGGTACTACGAGCAGGAAGGATTGTTGGTCCCATCCGGCCGACGATCCTCCGGCTACCGGATTTACACGGCGCGGGACGTCGAGCGGCTGCGGTTCATCCAGCAAGCCAAGCGGTTCGGCCTGACCTTGAAGGAAATCCGTAGCATCATGCGCTGCAGCCACCAAGGCTTGGAGCCGTGCTGCGACTTCGTCCGACAGCTGTTCAACAAGAAGATCCAGGAGTTCGAAGGCAAGATTGGTGAGCTGACGGCGATCCGCAACCGTTTGAAAGCGCGGCTCCGCCAATGGGTCAGTCCAGCAGCGGCACAGCGGGAACGCTACGCCGTCTGTCCGCAGATCGAATCACCAAGAACAACTCAAGCGAAAAGGAGAACCTCATGAAGAAGATAGCGATTGTAACTGGAGCGTCCCGTGGAATCGGCCGCGCCGTCGCGAAGCGACTGGCACAGGACGGTTTCGCCGTGGTTGTAAACTACCTAAGCAATGCAGGCGAGGCTGAAGAAGTCGTGGCCGAAATCAAAGGCATTGGCGGCGACGCCATTGCGGTCAAAGCAGATGTTGGAAACCAGACCGAGGTCGAGCGGCTCTTCGAAGAAACCATGAAGAAGTTCGGCAGCGTCGATGTGGTCGTCAACAACTCGGGAATCATGCCGCTTTCGCCTATCGGCAAAAGCGACGTAGAACTGTTCGACAAGGTCATCGCCACGAACCTGCGTGGGACGTTCTTGGTCTTGGCACAAGCAGCCCAACACATCGCCGCCGGTGGGAGGATCATCGCCTTTTCGAGCAGTGTGCTGGCCAAGTCTTTTCCTTCTTACGGTCCGTACATTGCGTCCAAGGCGGGCGTCGAGGGCTTGGTACATGTGCTGGCGAACGAACTCCGCGGACGCAATATCACTGTCAACGCCATCGCGCCCGGGCCGGTTGCAACCGAACTCTTCCTGAAGGGCAAGACCGAAGAGCAAATCGCGCAGGTCAGCAACATGGCGCCGCTGGAACGCTTGGGACAGCCGGCCGACATAGCCAACGTTGTTTCCTTCCTGGCCGGTGCAGATGGAGGCTGGGTGAACTCTCAGGTTCTGCGTGCTAATGGCGGCTTCGCTTAAACCAGTTGCGACGCAGACGCCTCTGAAGACCGAAAACAATCAAACAAAGGAGGACCAAACGATGACCAAGAAAGATGTGATCCAAAGGGTTGCTCTCTGCCCCGCCTGCGGGGCGTGTCCAGAGGTGGTGCTTGATGTCGCCAAGGAGGAAGTGGCAATCGGCGAGGAAGGTAATCTCGTCCGGCTGAACAAGGAGGCGTGGAACACACTCGTCGACAAGATTCAGACAGGCGAATTGAAAAAGGTTTAAGGTGCCATGAACGCGGGAAAACTGGGAGCCCTCTCGGCTGTCACGGCATCCCTATGTTGCCTGGGACCAGCAATGCTTGTGGCCTTCGGGCTCGGGGGACTTGGCCTGGGGGCTCTCTTTTCCCAGTACGCCGGCGTCCTTATCGGGGTCGCCGCCATGCTGCTTGTGCTTGGCTGGCGTCTGTATTCCAAAGAGGCCCAGCGGTGCCGGAACGCGCAGTGTCAGATGCCTGGCCGCACAGGAACCCTCGCAATGTTGGCTGCGGCTTCCATCATCGGAGGTGCGACGGCCCTCATGCACCTGTGGCCACTTCTCAACCAAGCCTGCGGCGCAGCGTGCCCTCGGTGAGTGATGGGTGAAGCCTGCTGCGAGTTTCATCCCCCCACGATCTGCGGGCCAGCGAAATGCCCTGCGTGCGGGGCCCTGGGCAAGCCGGTGAAGCGGGTCACCTTAGGCGCATTGCTTAAGCCGGAATCCCGTCCGCGCATCCCGCTCCAGGAAGAATTCTGCTTCTGCCGGACTCCCACCTGCGAGGTGGTCTACTTCCGGCCCGAGGAGGCACTTTTCCAGAAGGAGGATCTGACGGTCAAAGTAGGCTTAAAGGAACTCGTCGACCCCACAGCGCCTGTCTGCTACTGCTTTGGCTGGACGCCTGAGAAGATCCGCACCGAGATCGAGGCAACGGGTAAAAGCACAGCCGTCGACCAGATCAAAGCTCAGGTGAAGGCCGGCAACTGCACCTGCGAGGTGACCAATCCGCAGGGCTCCTGCTGTTTGGGGAACGTCAGCGCTGTGGTGACGAGAGTGCTGGGCCAGTCGAACGCTGGCTCTCTAACCGCCATCGGGCGGTCGCCGGGGCCACCCCCGGATCGGCCGTGAGGTCCTTCTGTAACCGGGCCAGGTCATCGGGGGTATCCACGTCGTACCACGTCGGCAGACGGCGCACCGGGAGACCTCGGGCGGCGGCCCGTTCGAGCGTGGCCTGCAGGACGGCCGGCCCGCTCCATGGGATGCCGTCGAACAGCTCCGGGTGCGGCCGGGTAACGCCCAGCAGGTAGTAGCCGCCGTCCTCCGCCGGGCCGACCACCACCTCGTCGCGGCCCTCGCGCAGCCACGCGATGGTCCGGGCCAGGACGTCCGCCGGGAGTGTGGGATGGTCGCTGCCGATTACAACGACGGCGGGGGCCCCGCGGGCGAAACGGTCGGCCATGACGGCGGCCATTCGGTGGCCGAGATCGCCCGGCGGCTGCGGCATCAACTCAACAGGCGGGAGCCACGTCTGCACATCAGGCACCGCGTCGGCTGGTTCAACGGCGACGATGACCGCGGCCCCGGCCACGGACCGCACGCGCTCAACGGTATCCTGCAGGAGGGCTCGCGCCAACGCCGCCGCGTGGTCGGGACTGAGCCGCGGTGTCAGCCGAGTCTTGACGTGACCTGGGATGGGGGCTTTGGCCATCACGACGAGATGGATAGCCGGTCCGGGCGCGAGGGCCGGATAGGGCGGCACCGCGTAGGAGCCGTACCGTGCGTAGCGGACAGCGATGCGCGTGTGCTCAGCGACGGTGCGCCACCACCCGCGCTGCTGCCACCGGCGGGCGGAGGTACGCAGGGGGCCCGGCAGGAAGACGACCCGTCCCGCCCGGCGCAACCGCTCGGAGAATTCCACATCCTCGCACGCCGGCAGGTCGGCAAACCCGCCGAGGCGCGTCCACACGTCGCGGCGAACGAAGATCCCTTGATCGCCGTAGAACGACCGCTGGAGCCGCGGTCGGACCCAACCCCACGCATCCAGGACACGATAGCGGAGGCCCGGCGCGGCGATCCAAGTGGTGAACGCCCCGCCGACGACCCGTGGCTCGGTCATCGCCCCGCGGAGTTGATGGGCCCAATCCGACGGCACCTCGGCATCCGCGTGCAGGAACCAGAGCCACTCCCCCCGCGCGGCAGCCGCCCCGGCGTTGAGCTGGCGCGCCCGGCCCCTCGGGCCCGACACCACCGTCGCGCCCCAGCGCCGCGCGAGGTCGGCCGTACCGTCGCGGCTGCCGCCGTCGGCGACAATCACCTCACGCGGGGCGGTGCGCAGGAACCCGGCCAACAACCGCGGCAGGGCCTCGGCCTCACTCAGCGTCGGGATGATGACGGAGAGGTCGGTCACCTGATATGGACGAGGCCGTAGATCGCCGCGGCGCAGGCTGCCGCCACCGGCAGGGTGATGACCCACGCCAGCGCGATGTTCCGCATTACGTCCCATCGGCCGGCGCGGGTCGTGACGCCGATGCCGCAGAGGGCGCCGACCGACACGTGGGTCGTGGACACCGGGAGCCCCCAGCCCGAAGCAACCGTCACCAAAAGACTCGTGACCAGATTGGCGGTGAACCCCTGGCCGTGGTCCATGACCGTGATCCGCTGGCTCATCGTCTGCGCCACCCGCCGGGCATTCAGCCACCCCCCGACGGCCATCGCCGCCGCCACGAGGACGAGGCCGGTCGTCACGCTCACCCGCAGGGCCTGGGCCACCACCAGCAAGGCGACGATCTTGGGGGCGTCATTGAGCCCACGGGCGAACCCGACGGCCCCCGCCGACACGTAGTGCGCGGCGTCCAGCGCCCGCTGGACGTCCACGCCGAACAACACGCCGCGGTACTGCTCCACGCACGCCGACCGCTCGCCTACCGTCAACGCCGCCCCCGTAGACTGCAGGACGGCCGTCCCGTCAGGCCGCAGGCGCACCGGCTCCCAGCCCGGACCCACGCAGACGCAGAGTTGTTTGATGACGCCGAGCCGCGTGCGCGCCGTCCGCAGGAGCGGATAGATGCCGGCCGTCAATCCCAGCGCCATCAAGGGACTGGCGGCCAACGGCAGGAGGAAGATCTGCGCCAACGCACCCAGACGGACCTGCGGACCCACCGCCACCCACCCGGCGCCGACCAGGGCCCCGACGAGCGCATGCGTCGTGGAGATGGGAAACCCGGTGAGGGTCGCCAAGAACACCGTCAGGGCCGCCCCCAACCCGACGGCCACGAGGAACGCGGGGTCGGCCGTGACGACCGCCGGCACCAGTCCTTTTCCGCTGAACGCCTTCACCAGCCCCTGCGACACCCACACGGCCGCCAACGAGCCGGCGAACGTGGTGAGGGTCGCCCAGGCCAGTGCCTTGCGGTAGTCGGTCGTCCGGCTGCCGAAGAGCGTGGCCACTCCTTTGAAATTATCATTGGCCCCGTTGGCATAGGCCAGGAACACGACGGCCGCGATGAGCCCGAGCAGGATCATACAGCACCTCCGAGTATGGTCAGCAGCAGCCGGGGCCGCATGCCGACACCGTGGAAACCGCCGTGGCGTTCAACCCGGCCTGTGTGGCAGATGGTTCCAGGATGGCGAACGATCCGGCATAGGGAGGTCTGGACAACTTGGCCGCGGTGTCGGTACAGACTTCGACCGTCTCGTTTCTCGGAAACAGGTGGCCTTCTTCATCCATCACCGATTTCATCGGCCCCAGATAGACGGCCCGCTGGCCGATGAACCGACAGCCGGCTGTTTTCTCAAACTTGGCCCCCTCCACCGTCACGGAAAAGAAGTCGAACCCCTCCACGGTTTTCCAATACGCCTTTTTCAGCACGCACAGGCCATAGAAGCCGGCTTCCTGCAGGCGGGCGAGGAACTCCTCCTCGGTCAGCGCCCCGACGAGACACTCCCCCCACAACTGCGGGTTGACCTTGAGGGAGGCCGGTACAGGGCGGTCGGAGACGATGTCGGCGATCACCACCCGGCCGTGATCTTTCAACATCCGCCAGATTTCGGCAAACACCGTCGGCTTGTCCGGCGAGAGGTTGATCACGCAGTTGGACGTGACGAGATCCACCGTCTTGGTCTCCACCGGCACCTGCTCCAGGAATCCCCGACGGAACTCGACGACATCGTACCCCAGGTTGGCGGCGACGATCGGCCGGTGCTGTTCGGCCACGGCCAACATCTGATCGGTCATGTCCACGCCGATCACCCGGCCGGTCGGCCCGACGAGTTTCGCCGCGATGAAGCAGTCAATCCCGGCGCCGGACCCCACATCCACCATGGTGTCCCCAGGGCGCAGGGCGGCCCGTGTCACCGGTGAGCCGCAGCCGTAGAACCGCTCAATCACCTCGTTGGGAATGTGCGCGATGGCGGAATCATCGAACGTCGTCGGGCAGCACAGCGCCGCCTGCGGGACTTCGGCGGCCTTGCCGTAGAACTCGCGCACGAGCTTGCGCGGTTTGTCCACGTCGAAGGCCAGCACGCAGTTGGAGTGGAGCGTGCGCACATCCATCTCCCCCGTCACGGCCAGGTCGTCGGTCGCGCAGTGGATGGCGCCATCCCCCATCGCATGCAGGATCCGCGGCGTGTCGTACCCGGAGCGCCGGTTCACGGCCCGGCGGCCGGCGTCGGCGAACTCCCACATCGCCTCCTGCATCAAGGCGGTGTACAACGGGTAATACGGGTCTGGGCCGTGCAGGAGCTCGGTGATCCGCGCCGGGGCCAGCGCGGCGGCCGCGGTCTCGCCATTCACCCCAAACGAGAAACTGTGCTCCAAATCCCCGCCGCCGGTGAGATACCGGAACGGGTCGTCCGCCAGATGCGGCTTCTGCGCCACCGTCGCCTGACGGAACGCCTCGGCCACCGGCGAGCGCTCCCACAACGCCCGCAGGGACGCGCCGTCACGCACGGAGCCCAGCGCCAGCGGCCGGATGTTCGCCAGCGCCGCCGAGGGATAGACCGTGCCGTCGGAATAGACGCAGAGGGAGTCCCAGCAGGCGTTGCCTAAGTCGTACTTGACGCCGGGCCGGCCGTTGACCCGCTGTTTCAACGACTCCCAGTTGTCCAGGGACATCCCCACCCGGCCCGCCGCGCGCCGCACCGCGCGCACGGCCTCAAGGAGGCGCTCCACCGGCGGAAAGACCGTGGCGGTCTCGACGATCCGCCCGCGCCGGTGCAGCCACATGAGGTGCTGGGTCCGGACGCCGGCGCCATGCGCAACCTCCGTGATCGCCGGAAGCTCCTCCACGTTGGCCGCCGTGACCGCCGTCGTCACGGACGTCTGGAATCCCAGCCCGGCCAGGAGCCGCAGGCCCTCGACGGCCGCCGCGAACGCCCCCGGCCCGCGGATCAGATCGTGGGTGCGCGGCGAGGCGCCGTCCACGCTGATTTGGAACCGCACCCGCTCCCGGCTGAGCATCTTGAGCGCCTCCGCCCGCTCCCCTTTGAACAAGGTGGCGTTCGTCAGGATCACGAGTTCCGCCCCCTTCGTCTCCGTCACGTACCGGATGAGGGGGACGAGATCCTTGCGCATGAACGGCTCGCCGCCGGTGAAGTAAAACCGCTCCACCCCCAGCGCGGCGGCCTCATCCACCAACGCCTGGACCTGCGCCGTCGGCAACCCCCAATCCTGCACCCACGGGGCAGAACTCACGAGACAGTGGGTGCAGGCCAGATTGCAGATATTGTTCGTGTGGAACCACAGCTCCTTCAAACCCGCGGGATGGGCATACGCCGCCCGGCCCAGGTAGGGTGGTACCGGACGGGGGGCGAGGGAAGCGAAGCCGGAACGGATCAATGCCTGGGTGAACTCGGTCACGTGCAGCCAGGCCTTGGCGGACTCCACGCCGTGCTGGGACCGATAGCGGACGAGCACCTCCCCCAACGTCAGGCCTTCCTGATACCAGCGGAGCGTCTGCGCGCCCGGCGAGTCCACCGCGATCCAGTGCGGCCCCTCCGGGTCAAGCAACAGGTGGGTGTCGTCCTTCTCCCAATGCACCGCGTTGGGGAGATAGAATCTCTGTGACTCAGACAACGGCATGGTTCGGCTTCCTCTTCATGGTTGACGAGACGACCAGGACGACCACCGTGTACAGCGCGTAGGCGCCCGCGACGATGAAAAACCGCGTCGAGAACGGCTTCAGGAGCGCGTCCCCCAGGAACGCCGAGGCCGCCGCACCCGGGATCAGCCCCAGGACGGTGGCGCCGGCGTAATCCCGAAAGGTGATCTTCGACAACCCGGACACGTAGTTCAACGGCTCGTAGGGCACGAGCGGCACCATCCGGAAGAAAAAGACCGTTTGGAACCCCCGCTGGCCCAACCGCTCATCCAGTGACTTGAACTTGCCCTTCAGCCACTGATCCACGAACGAGCGGCCCAGCCGTCGGCTGATGAAAAACGTCGCGGAGGTGCCGATCATGGCGCCGGCCATGATTGCGACAAAACCCACGAGGGGGCCGAACGCCAGGCCGGCGGTCAACGACAGGATCCCGATGGGAGGCAGCAAGGTCACCGTGTTGAGGGCATACAGGAACACGTAGACGACGGGCCCCAGGGCCCCGAACTGCCCGATCCAGCCCCGGATCGCGTCCGGGTTGAAACTCACCGGGTCCATGCAAACCACCTCGCCAACCATCCTTTGACCGATGGTGTCAATAACGAGGCGTTGTACGCGTCGCCGAGTTGGCGGATCGCCTCCGCCTGGGTCGGATAGGGATGGATCACCCCGGCGATTTTCCCCAGTCCGATGTTCTGGACGATCGCGAGGGAAATCTCGTTCATCATCTCCCCGGCGTGGCGGGCCACAATCGTGGCCCCCAGAATCCGGTCCGTCCCTTTCCGCACGTGGATCTTGACGAACCCCTCCTCCTCCCCGTCGGCCAGCGCGCGGTCCACCTCGTCGAAGTGCTTCACGAAGGTGGTGGTCGCAACGCCGGCCTTCTCGGCATCCTTCTCGTACAGGCCGACATGGGCGATCTCCGGATCGGTGTAGGTGCACCAGGGAATGGTCAGGGCGCTGAACTGCTTGTTGCCGATGAAACCCAGGTTGGGGAAGAGCGCGTTTTCGATGACGATGCGGGCGGAGGCGTCGGCGGTGTGGGTGAATTTCGCGGCCAGGCACACATCCCCCACCGCATAGATCCACGGGTTGGACGTCTGCAAACGGTCGTTCACGGTCACCCCGGCCCTCGGGTCGTAGGCCACCCCGACCCCTTCGAGGTTGAGCCCTTCCACGTTGGGTGCGCGCCCGACCCCCACCAGGATTTCATCCACGGTGACGGAGGCCGTCGTCCCGCCGGCTTCATACTGGATGATTTTCTCCGCCCCCCGCGGCTCGACCCGCAGGACCTTGCTGTTGAGGACCAGGTGGATCCCTTCTCGAACGAAAACGCGCTGGAGGATCTCCGCAGCATCGGTATCCTCGCGGACGAGCACGTGGGGGGCCGCATCAAAGAGGAACACCTCGCTGCCGAGCCGCCGGAACGCCTGGGACAGCTCGCAGCCGATCGGGCCTCCGCCGATCACGGCCAATCGGCCGGGCCGTGTCGTCAGCGAAAACACCGTCTCGTTGGTCAGATACCCGGCCTCCTTGAGCCCCGGAATGGGCACTTCGGCCGCCCGGGCACCGGTGGCGATGACGGCCTTGTTGAAACGTAGGGTGTTCCCCGCCACCTCGACGGTGTCGGGTCCGGAGAATCGAGCGTCTCCGAGGTAGACGTCAATTCCTTGTTCTCTCAGATGCGCCGCGGCATCGTGCCGGCTGATCCGGGCCCGGATGGCCCTCATCCGGGCCATCGCCGCCGAAAAATCCACCTCCATCCCGGGCGGCACCCGCACCCCGAAGCGCCCCGCCTCCCGGACGTCGGCCGCCGCCCGCCCGGCGCGGATCACCGACTTGGAGGGCACGCAGCCAATGTTCAGGCAGTCCCCGCCCAGCAGGTGCCGCTCGATCAGCGCCACCTTCGCCCCCAGTCCGGCCGCGCCCGCGGCGGTGACGATGCCTCCGGTCCCAGCCCCCAGCACAACGAGGTGGTACCGGCCGCGCGGCGTCGGGTTGACCCAATCGGCCGGATGGACATTGGCGACGAGCGTCTGGTTGTGCTCGTCCATCGGTGGCACGGTGACGGGCGACGTGATCGGCACGGCGGTGCGCTCCATACTTGTTATGATGCCGGTGGCCTGACGCGGGATTCGCCGGGGGACATCACTACAAAATCATGATCTGATATCCACGGTCGGCCCACTGGGCAATGCTCGGATGCCCTTCGTACTCGGCGGTCAGCGGCACTTGGCGATCCCGGAGCTTCTCCTTGACCCCAAACGCCCCCGCGCAAAAATCACAGATGATTTCCGTAATCCCCAGCTTCTTCACCGCCTCGTACATCGGTTTGATCTTCGAGTCGGAAGCGGGATCGCTGAGCGCCTCCGCCCATTCGGTGCCGGCCCCGTCGAAGACCAGCCGCACCTCATGCCCATGCTCCTTGAGTTCCCGCGCATAGAGGAAGGCATGGACGGCCCGCGCCATCCCCTCGTGCGTCTCCGTGCCGGCTTGGAGGACGATGAGGTATTTCCCTGGGCGAGCCCCCTGCGCGAGGGGTGTCCACGGGGAAGCCCCCACGAGCCCCGCCACCACAAATCCCACGAGCCATAGTCGGCTGACACTCTTCATCATCTCGACCCTCCGTGATGCGTCGCCTCGTAGACGGCGCGCAATGAGGCAGGCGCCCGGCCCTGCCAATCATACTCGAACAGCACGCGGGCGTTGACCATGATCTGCCGCAGGGTCCCGGCCGCACGGTAGCGGCGCGCAGAGACCGTCACCGGTGTCCGGATCACACCGAATGAACGAAACGCCCTTAGGCCGAGGCATTCGCTGCCATCTTGGCCGGATCGAAGTGACGTCGTGAAAGCTCGGCCTTGGTAAATTGATACCCTTGCGTGATCAGCGATGAGACCTGCTGGATCTTCAGCAGGGTCGGGGGGAAATCAAAACAGGGTTCCAGCATGATCATCTTGGCTTTGTCTTGGTAATGCTCCAGATCATGGCGGAATTTCTGCTCCAGGGCGATCCGCAGAACGCGGCCCTGAACTTCCAGAAAACCCCGGGGCATTTGGGTCAGTTCCCCGGCGCAATGGCAGAGCATCGCCAGGATACAGTGGGCTCCGCGGGCAATCGCCTCTCCGATCGGGACGTTCGCCACGAATCCCCCGTCAACGAGCTGGCGGCCTTGATGCGCCACGGGCGGCAGGTACGGTGGCATGGCGGTACTGGCCAACAGGGCGGGCAACAACTCTCCCGAATCCAGGTAGACCGGCTCGGCCGTCTGCAGATCCGTGGCGGTGACCACCAAGGGGGTGTTGAGCTGTTCAAACCGCTTGACCGGAAGGGCCGATTGCAAAAAGTCGATCAGCCCATCCGCCCGATAGAGACTCTCCGCTCTTCCGCCCCTCCACAAAAACCGCCAGTCTCGACGGAATAATGGTTTCCCCTCCAACTGGCTCCAGAACGCCTCAAGCTGTTCTGGAGTGAATCCGGCGGCGATGAACGCGCCGTTGACCGCCCCGATGGAGGTGCCGAAGATCAAGTCCGTGGAGATGCCCAGCTCAACCAACGCCTTGTAGAAGCCGACCTCGATGGCGCCTCGGCTCCCACCCCCACCGAGCAACAAGGCGTTCGTCATCGGTCAGCGGCAGCCGCACCCGCCGGTCCCGCATCCGCCCGGCGCTTCCTGGATCGCCCGCAGCAGGCGCCCATGCATCTCCGGCGTCACCGTCGCCGCCCCGTGGGTCCGGCGGGCATGGATCGCTGCCTTCGTCAACACCTCATCTACCGTCTCGCCCGTCATCTCAGAGACCCCGCCACGCGGCGGGGTCTCGTCTTCGTCAGAGGATAGGATGCCGTGAGGCCACGGGAGGGTTCACGCGGTCCCGCTACTTGTGCGCCTTGGCCAGTTCCTCCAGCTTCGCCGCCAGGTCCGGCCGTGCCTGCCCCTTGCGCAGCGCCGCGGCGGCCTCCTTGAGGAGCGTCGCCTCATCCGTCATCATGCCGTGGCTCCCTTCCTGCGACATCGCGGCCCCGCCATGTTCCTGACCTTTCCCAACGGCCGTCCCACCATGCTCACCGGCCCACACCGCGACGGGCGCCGCCACGCTCAACGCCATCGCCACTCCCACCACCGCCGCCAGACTCATTCGTCGTGTCATCATCGTCTCCTTAGGGTTTTTCACCGACACAGCCCATCATCTCCCACAACCGCACAGGGCCCGGCCCTGAGACCCTGAAGCGCTCCAGCCGAATGACCCGAAGCCGCCGGGACTCCATCATCCGGCGCAGTTCTTCCGTCGTGTACATCCAGACGTGCGCCGGGTCCACCCACCGGTGCCATCGGTTGAGCCCCCGACTCCACCACGCATCCCGACACCAATCCACCACCACCAGCCGCCCGCCGGGCCGCAGCACCCGAATCATCTCCTCGAGCGCGGCGCGGCCGTCCTTCATGCAATGGAGCGTGTTCACGCACGTCACGCCGTCGAATCGCTCGTCCGGGAACGTCAGGGTCTCGGCGCGGGCGCAGGACCACAGGACCCGCGGATCGCGCATGAATTTCCGACGGGCGACCTCCAGCATTTTCATTGACGGATCGGCCCCCACGAGGACGGCCGCCGGATATCGGATCCTCAGGCGGCGCAGAAACTCTCCGGTCCCACAGCCCACGTCTAACAGGTGAGAGGGCGCCGGCCCCTCCAGACAGTGAAGGGTCCGATCGAGCGTCTCCTCCAGATACCGGCGCCAGCGGACATCGTACTGCGGCGCCAGCCGATCGTACGCCCGTGCCGTGTCCCGAGGATTCACAGAGCATCCGAGACGGAGGTTACGGCAGCGGGACCAGGTTATCGTGGTCGTCGTACGTATAACGGGGCTTGCCGTTGTCCTTGTGGATCCGCACCGCGACCACATTCAGCGCCGTCCCGGTCTCCGCCACGTCAAAATCCAGATCCAGCACATCCCCTGTCGCCACGTCTTTCATATCGGTGCACGAATAATAGTAGTCGCCGGTTTTGCCGACCCGCTCGTGCACCCGCACCAGGGTCAAGGTCCTCAGCGTCCCTTTCTCACGGGAGTCCGGGATGGTGAACGTCCCCAGCGCCGTCTCTTGCCGGGTAATGTAGTCCCGGATCGTTTGCCGAAGCTGTTCGGCCGACGGCTCTGCCCGCAATCCCGGGACCCCCAAAAACATGGCAAGGCCGATGGCAGTGACCATCCGTATCCCTTGACGCATTTTATGTGGTCCTCCTAAATTGAAACTCCGTGTCCACGCCGGCGAACGACTGCCCGTCCACCTCCACGTAGGGGTAGAAGAGGATATTCACCGGGCCGTGCCGCGGGGGAGGGACGAGCCGAATGTCCCGACCCGTGCTCACCAGAAACCGCCGTTCATCCCTCGCCCCAAAGTAATGGGCTCTCAACTCGGGGGGTTTCCAGGCC
>Ga0209515_10003688_pt1 | contig 21472 bp, 18 predicted proteins | sample Subgroupgradi54m_FD_187454 | JGI IMG/M metagenome (GOLD analysis project Ga0209515, IMG submission 187454) | Subsurface groundwater microbial communities from S. Glens Falls, New York, USA - GMW60B uncontaminated upgradient, 5.4 m (SPAdes)... ... | reverse complement strand
AAACTTTGTCACCTGAGGCAGCTCATGAAATTTTAATGCATCCTACTCCTCTGGTGCCAGGTAATTATCGTGACGTACTAGGAGTGATGAGAGCTCCTGAACAGGTAGTTATTCCCACTTTAACTCAAGGCTGACTTCAAAAGCGTTGAATTGCACAGACCCGATTTGGATATTGAGAGGAGAGAATTGTTAAAATGCAAGTACTAAGCAATTTTGTTCCCGAACAAGTTTTAAATTCAATGGGACCGGTTCTTGGAGTTACGGATCCGAATCAGGTCACATTAAAAGAAGCGGCTCAATCCGTTGCCGGTTTTGCCTGGATGGCTGCTTGTGGTCTCATGGGAGTGCTGCGTGGTGGTTATACGTCCCCACAAGATTTACCTGATCCTGTCAAGGGACTTCGTTTTAATGACCAGCCTGATTTTTGGACAGTGGTTCTTCAAGCCCATTTGGGGCGTGAAAGTCCTGTTTTTAATTTGTTAGGGTCCGGAACTATGCTCATTCATATAGGGAGAGGTCTTGCGGAGTATGCTCATGGTGCGGGGTTAAGAAAGTTTTGGGAAGATTATCGAGCTACTTTACAAGGATCTGAGAGACTTCCCATCCACCCTCATATTTTGGAGGTAGGGCGTAAAGTTTATGCGCAATGGTTGGAACATTACGCCCGGATTCATCAACTCAATGTAACCTTTGAAGGTTTGGAAAAAATCCCTCAAGAGGGTCATGTCGTTTATGTTCTTTTTCCGCATTCTTCCATTTATCCTGATTTCTTTTTTGCAATGGCCGATCCTCGATTTATCCCTGTGGCCGATGCTTTTAATTTTCGTGATAATCCGCAATCCCGCGCCTTTGGAATTTCATTAGCCACTGATTTAATGGGGATGCCGCTTGTCGATCGTCGTCATCAGGAAAATAACGAAGCACGAATGAACGCACTGCTTGATTCCATGATTCGTTATGGAATCCGTCCTGCCTGGTTTGCCCAAGGGGGACGAGTTTTTACGGCTTATACGGATGAAGGTGAGCTGGATCGGGCTGGTTTTTATGCCATCAATCCTGACAAAAAGAATTTAAAAACTTACGTGCAAATGGGAGGAGCCGCTAGTAATGCCGTTCTTCTGGCAGAAAAAACCAGTTTACCTGTTTCGGTCGTGGTTGTAACCCTGCGAGGTCCTGAGTTTGTCATGCCTCGATACACGCGTCATTCACCTTTTATTCAGCCCAATCGGATTGGTCAGAATTTAGTTTATCGTGTTGTTGAATCCATTCGTGTGGATCCACCAAAGTCTCCAAAAGAGAAAGGCCGATCTTTGATTGATTTGAAAAAGCGAGTTCCAGAAATAGCCCGGAAGGATCTTGAGATTGATTCTTATCTCGAAAACGTTCTGGATCGCTGGGGGACGCAACGAGGTTATTTTAAAATGGGGGAGCGATATAGGCAATTGGCTCGAGAGAGAGAGATTTTTTCCAAAATTGTCGATATGCTTCGCTGTATCCATCCACATTATCAAGAAGATGGAATCAACGTACGTGCAAGTTTGAAGAGTGATTTTATTGATTTGATAAATACTGATTCACCCGATCGTCAGAAGAGTGACCACTTGTTGGGTGAAGTATGTCGGGTTGTACCCAAGGCGCAGTTTCGGGTTCCCGAAACTGTTTCACAAGTAAATACATTTTAAGGAGGATTTTTTATGAGTTTTCAACAAACAGCAATTGTTACAGGAAGTACATCGGGGATTGGTTTAGAGATAGCTCGGCAATTGGCTGAAACAGGGTATAACGTTGTGACTAATGGAACACGCGCAGCTAATCAGGTTCCTAAAAAAATCCAGCTTCCCAATACTCATTATGTTCAAGGAGATATTGGGGATCCTGCAACTTCGATGAAGTTGGTTGAAGAAACTTACCGTCGATTTGGAAAGAACTTAGGGCCTCTTGTGGTTGTGGCCAATGCGGGAGTTGAAGTGGCGGATACTGATAGTGCTGATCGTGTAGAAGCGATGATTCGGACCAATCAGGAAGGACCGGAACATTTGTTTCGTGCAGCTGCTTCGGATTTAATGCGTCATGAACGCAGTCTCTTTGTTGCTGTAGGTTCTATTGTAGGGACTTTAGGAATTATTCTTCCCGGGAATAAAAATTATCAAGCGACAAAAGTAGCTGTTGAAGCCATGGTGAGAGGGGTCGTTGCGAATTTTGTAGGAGTTCATGCCATCACACTTTCCCCGGGAGCGATTGCGACTCCGATGACACAAGGTTCTCCTGTGTATGGTCTCTTGTTTCGTCTTGTGGCCATGGCAGCAGTTTCTGATGATGAGTTTCGGCAAGGACTGATTGATTATTTGAAAAGATATTCTGAGGATAATGATCTGGGAATACATCCTCAGTATATAGGAAAGAATGCTGGTGAGATTTTTTCAAATATGTTGGCAACAGAACAAACAGCATTAAGTTGTAATCCGGCAGCGGAAACTTTAGCCAAGGTTCTTAAAAAATTTCCTTCGATGGAGGGGAATACGGCTATGATACTTGCTGCCAAAACCGCACAACATCAACCGACTCAAGAATGGATGGCAAAAATTTTAAAGGCTCTGGATGTGTTGGTGTCACCTGCTATGGTTGCAAGAACGTTGATTGATGAAATCCAAAATCGACGAGTTCCTGATGGAGGTGTTTTACGGGCCTTTCAGTCGGGATCAAGGGCCGTTTCTCCCATTGAGCGGCTTTTTTGCACACAAGCTTAATCAGTGCTTTTTAATTATTTCGCGCAGCAACTACTGGTGCATTTGGCATTTGCCGTTGTTAGGCCAAGGCTGTTATTAGGGTTGTTGTCTGCATACTGCTGGCAAGAAAAATCATTAGAGCAATAAGAAGTTGCGCAAGTACCCAAGAGCTGTGAGGTAATAATTTTTTGCCTTGCCGTATTGATCGTTGAGCTGTCGCAGAAATCCATATTTTGGAAAGAATTTTCACACTTGGTTTGCACAGCTTGAGGTCCCGAGGCGGTAAAGTCCAATGCCACTGTAATATCCGGCGTTGTGCTACAACTGAAACTACTCATGGCATTGATGAGCGTTGTGTAGGTTGTTGTGGAACCGCTATAAATGCTGTCATTAAATTTCTTTGCGTTTGCAAGAGTCAAAAGATCCCCTGTTGATAAATCAACATATTTTGAAGTCTGATATTCTGTAGCTCCCGTGATGACCTGTCCACCGCTTCCTGGAAAATTATCCACAAGGGCAAACCCGGCGGTATCCATTCGCAAAGTCTGCATGGTGTCTCCCTCATACTTGGAGGTGATGTAATGCTTTGCGGTAATAGAGGGCCCATCATTAAAAGAACCTGTCTCGTAGCTCTGTATGTCCAAAGCCCCGCTGGATAAAGTAATATCGTTTAAAAAAGTTGCGCTCGCACTCGGCGAAAAATATATTTTAGCGGTTTTTGATTTTTTGGAATCAAAGATAAACTGCCCGCTTGAGTTTTTAGTGAGGGTTGCGCTGACAATACCGACAAAGGTATTGGTGGATTCCTTGTCGACATTTGTATTGGTCAAGACACTGGAGGCATCAACACGAATTGTCTCATAGCCGCCCAGAGAAGTTCCGGAACAGAACCAAAGATCGGCTGCGTATCCGGCGCTGCCTTCTGTGGTGCTTGTTCCATAAACTTTAATGAAGATATTTTGTGAGCCACCACTTTGTCCGCTTGTCCCTACAAGAACTGTTTTTGAGGAGGCGTCTTGGTTAAAGATGGCTGAAACGTCACTCAAAGTTCCTTTTGTCACCGTAACGCCATTGGCAACAGTGGGCATGTTTTGCATATAGCAAAGGCTTGTTCCTCCACTGAGGATTTCCTGAAAGGCGAACCCGACAGACTGGGCCATACGGCAACGTCCTTCACCAGACCAAAAGGCGTTCGTTTGAGTCTGGGTAATGGCGCTTGCACTCTGACTATTCAGAGTTGCGATAAGACCATCCCAAAAATAAGTATCGGCTAAAGTTGACGTGATGTCCTTAAGGAGCGGAGGTGTTCCGGTCACAGCATCCTTAACATTTAAAGCAGAACTACTGGAACTGGTATTAGGAAGAGTCGAAATACTGGGAAGTTGTGACACGGATGTCACTGCGACAGCAGAAGAGCCACCGCTTCCACCCGATCCTCCCGAACTAGAACTGGTACCACAACCTGTTGTGAGAAGCAGTGTGATGATCAGTACTGTGGTTAAGGAGTAAATCAATTCACGAAGAATTTTTTCAAATGATTTCATACTGTTCCCCCTTGAGTATGGTGTTTTAAGAAAACAAACTTTTAAAGAGTATACGCTTCTGACTCAAAAGCACAAAGAAATTTGCTTTTTGGCAACTCGTCAGCCTTTCTGCCGATAATACGTATATAAAGGTAGGAATCATGGATATAGGCAGGATTTCATCCAGTTCAGGTGGTCTCCTTAATAGTATGATCTCCCGGGTTATGGGGGGTGGGGGCGGTGCGAGCGAAGCGATTCGCAAGAGTTTTGGCGAACCCCTCCCGCAAGTCGTCGATATTTCCAACAACCCCGAACTTCAGGCCCTTTTTACCCGCCAAAGTATGGTGGAGAGGATCCGTCGAAAACTGTCCACGTTGTCTCGAAAAAAAGGACGCATTGTTCCTGCCAAAGGAATTATTGCCAGCGTTCTTCAAGCCAGCGAAGTCACACACAATCAGGATTTGGTTTTTGTGGGTGTGGATTTTCTTTCCGAATATCAAACTCAAGAAGAAACTGTGGCCGGCGTGTTGGCTCACGAATGGGGTCATCTTGTTTCGGATCTCACACAGGGGATCAATCCGGATCAGTTAACTTGGGAACAGGTTTTTCAGTTACGTAAAGAGGAAGAGGCCATGGCGGATGGGTTTGCCGGAAAGATGCTATGCTTGATGGATCACACACCGAATGGTCTGATCCAATTTTTAGGTTCGGGAACGGGTTGTCACAAAGAAAGTCACAAGTATCATTCACTGGCCACGCGGGCTGCGATTATTCGAGCCGTTTATCAGGATACGCAACGACGTCAAAATCAAGCCAAGAACATGATGATTTTTTCTAATTCACCTTTCAGCAATCCCTTCACCACACAGTTGATTGCCGTGGCTTAAAAAAATTAAACCCCATTACCGAGGTTGTGCATGATGGCCAGGTCATAAAACCCCCGACCTGGTGGGGGACGAAGTGTGCCATGGATGATTTCTCGTAGTTCATTGCCATCCCTAGGCTTGCGTTTGACAAGAATCGGGAAAAGAGCACGTGTCATGGCCGCTTCGCGGGCTACACGGATTTCGTCCGTGACGACAATAATGGGAACCGAAGGAAGAGTCTGGGCAGCAAGACGAGCACTTATTCCACGATGGGACCAGAGAACAATTCCATTAATAACTCGATCACCATCCGCACCAATGGTGACACGTATCTGGTCTCTATAAATTTGTGCTTGTCGAATACTCTCATTGGTCACTCCGGAAGCTTGCATGCGTTTGTGTCGTCTTTTTTCTTGATCGATAATTCTTCTTCTTTGTTCCGCACGGACGGGCAACCTGGCCTGAATACCTTCCATGAAAGAATTGGCAAAGGTTTCCAGGGCATATTGGATAACCCCGACTGGATTTCTCCCTACTGCCGTTTCATTGGAGAGCATAAATGAGGAAGCGCCACCCTCCATGATACGGTAAAGCCCGTCATGTTCGGCACGTGTGGCAAAGGGTTTTCCATCCGTCATCGATCCAAGGACATCCGTGGCTACAATGGAAAATCGTTTGGCATTCCGTGCAGTATCCAGGATCTTTTGTTGAAAATGAGGCACAGCAATCAAGCCGGCTTGGGCAGCCAAGTCCCCACGGGCCACCATCACGCCGCGCGTAAGAGGATGAATCATCAGATCGGAAAGTGCAGTCACAGCTTCACAGGTTTCAATCTTTGGAATTAATCCCACATGTTTGGCCAAAAGAGAATCAAGAGCATGTTTAAATCGATCTAAATCTTCGTATGTTCGCACGAATGAAGGGGCTACATAATCGAATCCAAGCAGATGAAGAAGACCCTTTTCTATGGCATCCTCTACCATAGATTTTAAGGCTGCTTCATCGTTTTGAAAGTTTTTCCATGCACTGAGAACAAATTCTTTGTCAAAAACTCTGGAGAGTACCCAACTGTCAGCCCTTGTTAATCCCGGCAGATGAGGAAGATTCATTCCTGGAAAGTTGGTTCCCTTGTTGGTTTCAATCCATTCTCCTGTTTCAACAGTTCCCAAAAGATAACCTTCGGAATCGAAAAGTTCTGCCCAACGGTTGAGACGAATACGAACTTTGGCATCGTTGATGACAACAAAGAGCGGTTGGTTTGAGCTTAATCTCCCTTGATTGTTGTTTTTGATATCCCGAAAGAGATCATAGTCTTCAGGGACTTCCAGGTGGAGGGTAACCACCGAACCTTCTTTCCCGGAAATTCCGGATTGTGTGGTTATACGAACACGGTCTCCGGGAGAAATAGAAATGCTGGTGTCTGCGACAACCCGAAACTCCGGACCTTTCATGTCTGCAAAAATAGCCACTTCCCTTTTTCTTTGGGAAGCACAATACCTCACCGTTGCAAGTGTTTTTAAAGTATCCCTTAAAGCATCCTCTGTGTTGACATGCGACATATTGACCCGAAATCCGGTCACACCACATGCGATGAATTGGTCGATTGTATTGGGATTTGAGCAGGCAGGCCCAAGAGTCACTACGGCCTTAGTTAAAGGCAAGGTAGGGATCCATTGATCGGGTGTATGAATCAGATTAGCCGAAACGACAATATCCGGAAAAAGAACCCTGTCCGCACTTGAAGTCATCAAAGTGTCGTAAGTAATCGTAGAACTGAGAGTCATTTCCTGATTTGTTCGGCTGCTTTCAAAAAAGGTTGCTAAAAATTTTTAAAATTAATTATTTTTTTTAAAAACCTTTTACTTTGCCGGCCTTCTTATAAAGATGTTGGGTGCCGATCCAGGCAAATACAATCAGGCCCACGAGGATCAACCAGCTCGAAGAAGCCCAAGTGGTATGGGCGTTAATCATCGTCCAAATCAAAGGAACGGAGAGGTAAGTGTTGTGTTTGGATCGCATTCCCGCCAAGGCCACCACATCGGCCTCCGGTTTTTCACCATTTTTGATGGCGGTGATGATTTTTTGTTGAGAGGGCCAGATGCGGAACCACACGTTAAAAGCCATGATCGTTCCAAAGGCAGCGCCCACATGAATGTTGTAAGCGCGATAACTAAACCCAGCCCATTTGTTCATGAGAAAGAGAAACACAACAATGAATCCAATACCCCAAATAGCCGCCGATTTTGGATTTTGAGCGGGTTTTGTTTTGGGACATTTTTGAAAGCCTTCGTAAATGAAAGGAGAGAGAAAAGTGAGAGCTATGCAGAGTAAGGCTCCTTTATTCCAGCTGTGAGAGGGATCATCAAAGAGAAGTCCGCCGTGATAAAAAACAACCATCAATAACAAAACTCCTGTGGCCCAAGTCCAGGCAGCACCCCAACGAAACCAGAAGAGAGCACGGGGCATGAGTTCTGGAACCACTTTCTTTTTAGTTTCGGCATCCAGGGTGGCGGCAAAAGGGCCGTTCACCCAGTTGAAGAAATAGAGATGACCAATCCAGATGATACCAGCCACAATATGAAACCACCGGAAAAGCGATTGAAGAATATCCATAGAGCCTCCTTTTTAAAAAAGTTTTTTAAACGTACTTTTCAAAATGAATCTTTTTTTTATCAAAACCAATTTCCTCAGCAGCCTTTTGCACACCTTCTATCATAGGAACGAGTCCACAGACATAAATTTCTTTGCCTTGAGGGTTCGTGATGTATTTTTTAAGTTTGTCTTGTACGTAACCCACTTCACCCGTCCAACTTTTTGGACGAGAAATTGTGGGAATAAATTTAAAATTTTTGTACTTTCTCTCAAGCTCGGCCCACTCTTCAGGATAGAGAAGTTCATTTTCGTAGCGGACTCCAAAAATAAGCGTGATTTGCCGATCACAACCGTTTTTAAAAAGAGTTTTAATCATGCTTCGCAATGGTGCCAACCCTGTTCCCGTAGCCACAAACACAGGATCGTAGTTGAGGGGTTCTTTAATCAGAAAACCGCCATAGGGTATCGTTACCGCAATTTTTGTTCCTTCTCTTTGATTCCAGAACCAGTTGGTGGCAAAACCACCTTCGACCAGCTTAATGCAGAGGTCGATATATCCTTCTTCAAAAGGAGCGGAACAAATGGAATAAGCTTTCTTGATGGGTTTGTCGTCTTTGGGAACCTGAACCATGCAAAACTGACCGGCTTTAAAAGGAACCCATTTGTCTTGAGGAAAACGCAAACGAAATGTTTTAACCGTGGGAGTGAGGTCAAAAATTTTTTCTAGGTTTGTGGTGATAGGTTCAAGCGCCATAGTGGCCCACATACATAAACATCTTGTAAATGATTGCAAGTACTATAGCGTTTCAACTTTTAATGAGTACTAAAGTATTCATTAAAAGTTAGAAATACTTATGGTTGGTCATTTTAAATTTTACTCATTGAAAGTCAATAAACCATAATGAAAAAAGCAGAAAAAATTAAACAAAAGGCTCAAGAGTTGGGATTTGAACTTATTGGATTTGCCCCAGCACATCCCATGCCGGATTTTGATTTTTTTCGTTGGTGGCTGGATCAGGGTTACGCCGGTACGATGTCCTATCTTCATCGAGGGGCTGAACGTCGAGGAGATCCGGGAAAAATTTTGTCAGGTGTTCGATCTATTATCTGTCTGGGACTTAACTATCATACGGGGCTTTTTTCTCATTACATTTCCAATTATGTGCTGGGAGAAGATTACCATAGGGTCATCGGTGAAAAACTGAAAGTGTTAGAGATGTTTATTCAGACGGAAGTGGATCCGGATGCTCGGACAAAAAGTTACGTGGATACAGGTGCCATTTTAGAGAGGAGCTATGCCTCTCAGGCGGGATTGGGTTGGATTGGGAAAAATACCTGTCTCATCAACAATGGTTTGGGATCTTTCTTTTTTATCGGAGAAATCTTAACGACGTTGGAGTTTGAAGAAAACGATTATGGTCGTCCTGAAGTCGACCAATGTGGTTCTTGTACCAAATGTCTGGATGCCTGTCCTACTCAGGCTTTTGTTCAACCTTACGTGATGGATGCTAACCGCTGTATCTCTTACCTGACAATTGAATATCGGGGAGAATTTTCAGCAGAGCAAAAAGAAATGGTGGGGGAACATCTGTATGGTTGTGATATCTGCCAGCAGGTCTGTCCTTATAATGATAGGATTCCCAGCACGCCCCTTGCAGCCTTTCAGCCACGGGAAGGATTTTTAGAAAAAACTCGTGAAAATCTTGGCCATCTTACCGAAAAGGAGTTTAAGGAAATAACACAACAAAGGGCTATGGACCGAATTTCTTATGGACAGTGGTTGAGGAATGTAAAGAAAGCCTGAATTTCACTTTTCTGTCACTCTCTCGACACAATAAGGAGTATAAGAGATGTGTCTCTTATGGCAAAAATTCTTATCATTGAAGACGACAAAGATATCTCCGAGCTGGTGGATTACAATCTCCGGCAGGAAAAAATTATTTGTGAAATTTCCTCCAGTGGTGCCGATGGGTTGAATCGTGCACGGCGAAACACACCCGACCTGGTTATTTTGGATCTTATGTTGCCCGATATGGGAGGTTTGGAAATCTGCAGGGCTCTTAAGACAGATTCCAAAACAAAAAATATTCCCGTGCTTATTCTCACCGCGCGTGGAGAAGAGGTGGATCGTGTGGTTGGTTTTGAAGTGGGTGCTGATGATTATTTGACCAAACCGTTTAGCCCGCGTGAACTTGTGTTGAGGGTAAAAGCCATTCTTCGTCGTCTCAAAGAAAGAGAATGGAATCAGAACACGGAAACTCAAGCTTTTGGTATTCTTCATCTGGATCCCACAAAATTTCAAGTGAAGGTGGGGAAAGAAGAAGTGCGTTTAACGGCCATTGAATTTAAACTTCTCCAACATCTGCTCTCCAATAAAGGACGTGTGTGTACACGAGATATCTTGTTGGATCGTGTTTGGGGTTATGATGCCGCGTTGACAACGCGTACGGTGGATACCCATATCAAAAGACTTCGTTCCAAGTTACGCAAGGCTGGGGATTATATTGAAACAATTCGTGGAATTGGGTATCGCTTTTTGGAAACTCCCTAGGGGTACATCTAAAAATCCTATGTGTCATTGCGAGGAGCTTTAGCTCCGTGGCAATCTCCCGTGAGATGGCCACGCTACGCTCGCCATGACAGGCGAATTTTTAGAGAGACTCATCATATGATTTTCATCAGTATTTTTATTTTTGTTTTGATTGGAACTTGTGGTTTCCTCTTGCGCTCTCGCAACAAACTTTCCCGTCATTTGATCGCTGTTTCGAATGAACGGACTCATCTCAGGGAAAATCATCAAAAACTTTTGGAAGATCACAATCAACTCATGACGGTTTTGCAGGGAATGATAGAAGGGGTTGTTTTGATCGACGCCACGGGCAAAATTGTTTTGGCTAATCCTGCTTTTTATAAAATCTTCTTTTTAGAAGAACGCGCGGAAGGGAAAACATTTCTGGAGTGTATACGAAATAAAGATATTCATGATGCTATTGAAAAAGTTCTTTTAGGCGAGAACGCGGTAGAGCATGAGGTCTTGGTGCAACTCCATTCAGAAGAAAAATATTTTATGATTCATGCAGCGTCTTATCAAAAGCAGAAAAAGTGCGAAGGTGCTGTCGTTGTTTTTCATGATGTGACTCCTTTGCGAAAGCTTGAGAACATGCGACGAGAGTTTGTCGCGAATGTCAGTCATGAACTCAAAACACCTCTTACCAATATTCGTGGTTATGCAGAAACCTTGTTGCAAGGAGCCTTGACGGAGATGGATCCTGTTGCTGCCAAACGTTTTCTTTCCAAAATTGAATCCAATGCGCTTCAGCTCCAGGAGCTGGTTGAGGATATCCTGAAAATTTCAGCGATTGAATCTGCCAATGAATCTGGAAGACTGGAATTGAATCTTGTCAGCGTTTCTCTTAAAAAAACGGTTCAGGAAATTCTGGAACGTTACGAAGAAGCTCTTCAAGAAAAGAAAATTTCCGTCAGCGTTCACATTGCGGAAAGTTGTTTTGTGAAAGCGGACTACAAAGCTCTCAAACAAATTTTAGGAAATCTGATTGAAAATGCCATTCAATACACCCCTCAAGAGGGGATGATTATTTTGGATGCCAAAGAAGAGGGTGATCTCTGTAAAATTTTTGTAACGGATACGGGAATTGGAATTTCTGAACAAGATATTCCTCATCTCTTTGAGAGATTTTATCGGGTGGATAAAGCCCGAACGCGTTCGGTGGGTGGAACGGGTTTGGGTTTGTCGATTGTCAAACATCTTGTTCAAGCTCATGGAGGTGATGTGGGTGTCACCAGTGAGTTGGGCAAAGGTTCAAGTTTTTATTTTACTCTACTTTCTCCCCTTTATATATCCGCGCATAAATAAACGGACATAAATGGTTCTGTCATCGCGAGCGAAGGCCCATGGGCCGTAGCGTGGCGATCTCCCGCGTAGATACTGGGGATTGCCACGTCGCTGACGCTCCTCGCAATGACAACAAGATGTCTGGATCTTTATGCACAGATAATAAAAGACACAAGAACTTCACGAAAACGTTGCGAAACTTCTGCAGAAGACTGACGAAGACTCCATCGGAATAGGAGATTTTATGTCCAAACAAACTCATGCGACTCAGCAAACCAATCCAGCGGTTCCTCCAGCTCATTCGGTCCTCTTTGCTCTTCGAGGGACCGCCAATGCTGTTGAAGAAACTGCCGGTGTTCAAATTAATCCTAGTTTTGAGTTGGTTCGGAGTGGACCTCTCACAGTCACCTACACTCCAGAAGTTAATTTGATGTTTTTATACACAAGACAGGATTCAACTCCACTGAGTGCAGCGGCTCTGAGAGGTGTTTCGGGTGTTCGTTATAATGCTTCCGAAGGAACCATTAGTGTTCAAGGCGGTGATGAAGTTCATCATCGGAGCTCTCTTGTCCAGTCAGTTAACTATTTTAACTTTATGGCGACTCCTTCTCGACATTCTCCATTTCAATTTGGTGTACGCCTAGCTCTGGGATTGGAAAGGCTTTCTGATGATACAATCAGAACGGTAGAAGACAGACCTCCGCCATCAACTTGTCCACCAGGGGATATTTTTTGTCATCCCACTACAACAACGGTTGATCCAACAACACGGCAAGTGACCACGGACTCTTCACGAACCACGGCTTTTCTTCGTGCCGGTGTGCGTGTGAACATCACTTTTGTTAAACCTTTACGTCTTGGTGTGGAAGCTCTTGGTCAAGGAAACGTGAGGGTTGCAGGTTCCGCTGTGGATAGTTTTAGTTTTTTTGTTCGAGCTCCCCTAACCTTAACTGTTCCACTGAGTGATTCCGCCCGCTTTGTTGCTGAGGTTCGTGGTATTTTGAATTTTGTAAGAAATGCAGAGGGTGTCTTTGAGACAGTGCCATCTGTGGATGGACGTGTTGGTGTGTCCTATCTCTTTGATCTCTGAATTACCTTCTTTTTTTCCCCAAACGCTGAAGTTGGCTAGGTCCCATGAGCCATAAGAGGGCCCCTTGATTTTCTTGAATATCGTTTTCAAATTCAAGACAAGCTACTCCGGCTTTTTTCATTAAAATGCGTCCATGAGGAGAACCAAAAATATAGGCTGAAATATTTTGAGACAAAAGAGGTTCATGACCCACGAGCAAAAGAGAACGTACCGGAACGAGGCTCGATAAAAAAGAAGACAAGGCATGGAGGGTATGGCCCGGAATTAAAACTTCACTTTCTTGTACGAGATGACTCATGCCGAAATATTCAGCCACAACTTCGGCTGTTTGTTTGGCTCGCACATAAGGACTTGAAACAATCAGATCCCAATCGGGTTCTAGATGATCCAGGCCTCCACAAACTGCCAAAAGTTTTTTACGGCCCACATCCGTGAGAGGTCGTTCGGAATCATCTTGATAGCCCGGAGAGCCACGTTGGACCGCCAAGCCATGTCTCATAAAATAAATTTTCATAAAGGAAGCAGGGCTTCTGCTTTCAGGGGAGAGTGAGGTCCTTTGTAAGGTGCCCCTCCGAGAACTGTTTTTGTTTTTTCCACCGATGAATAATCCGTTGAAGATGAGAGAAGAGGTTCAATCGCATTTCTTAAAGCGATTTGAATGGTATCTACAGGAGCGCGGGCATCAATCACTTTGAAATGAAAACGTTCTACCATCCCATCAAACTCTTTAATCATGCGGGACTGATACTTTCTAAAATTTTCGTAAAGATCCTCTCCCAGATTTAAATCACAACCGGACTCCCAATAACTCATTCCACCGGTTTCAATGACACGAGGAATAAGATTGTCGATATCAATGTTGAGGTAACAGACAAGATCCGGAACAATGGCAAAACCAAAAACATCCTCGATCCACTGCCGATCTTTGCCACGCATCCAATCACGGGCAAAAGCGGTATAGATGTAGCGGTCTGCAAGCACTACAAAACCAGCTTCTAGTGCTGGGATAATTTGATTTTCCAGACGATCGGCAAAATCAGTGGCGTGAAGAAGACTAAAGGTTGTTGGGGTGAGAAGCTTTTGTTTTTTTCCCGCTTTCGTTGTTTCGCGCACCAATGCGGAGGAATTCCATTCTGTAAAAAAAACACTGTAGCCCTTGGATTCCAGCCATTTTTTTAAAAGCTGGATTTGAGTGCTCTTTCCGGATCCATCAATTCCTTCCACAACAAAAAGTTTTCCGGGATACGGATGATTTTGCATAAAACTAGACATGAGGCCTCCGTTTAAATTTTTTCTTTCCTCGTGATTTTTGTGCCAGATGAAAAATAACCTTTCTCTGAAAAACTTTTTCGAAAAGATCCTTCTTACGATTGGCTGTCCAGATTTCCATTTCCGGATCACTGGTGGAATGGATGGTTGTTTCCAATCGCCCTTTCTTGACAGAGCAGTCCACATGACGAACTACGGAAAAGTGGGTACGATCTAGAGCATCTGCTAATTTTAAAAGGGATGAACACGACTTGACGATCTTGCGGTCTTTTGAAGAAAGTTTTATCCAGTTATCGTGAGATTTTTTGGGAGCTGATTTACAATGGTAACGTGCAATATTGGCAATGACTTCAATTTCTCTTTCCTCAAACCCGTTGAGGTCACCATTTTTGATCAGATAATACGTGTGTCGGTGATGTTTTCGATAACTGATGTGGTAACCAATATCATGCAACAAAGAAGCGTAGCCCAGAAATTCACGTTCTTTGGGACCTAATTTATGTAAAGACAGAGTTTGATCAAAAAGGGAGAGCGAAAGTTCTTTGACATGTTGGGCATGTTTTTCCTGATAATCACAACGTTTGGCTAACTGGATAATACTTCGCTGACGGATATCAGGAATTCTGTTTTCTAATTCAATCTTGGATCGATTTTTTTCAAGATAATCATAAATGATTCCTTCACGAATGGCTTCATCACATAAAATAATATCCTGAATATTTCCTTCTCGGATCAAGTATTGAAGGACCATGCTTCCAGGAATAATAAAATCAATTCTTTCAGGATCCATTCCTTTAATTTTGAGTCTTTCTTTTCGATCAGTTTGAATCAAAAGTTCATGAAGATCCAAAAGAGAAGAGCTGGAAATACGGTAATGATTCAAAATTTCAATGGGTGTTGTGTGATCTTGCCAATGGGCCATCGATACCAAATTCATAATAGTTCCTGAAGTTCCAATGATGGATTCTATAGAAAGAGAGCAAATTTTTTTCAGGAGTGGTTCGAGCATTTCCTGTATGTGCTTCTGCATTTTTTGGAGTTCTTTTTTTGAAGGAGGATCCTTACGAATAAATTCACCTCGAAGGCGTAATGTCCCTAACTTCAAACTCCAAGAATGGAGGAGGCCTTTGTCATTCGCAACAATCAGCTCCACACTCCCGCCGCCAATGTCGACGATGAGACTTGGTTTTTTTGTAAAATGGAGAGAATGCTTAACGGCCATCCAAATGAGACGGGCTTCTTCTTCTCCCGTGATGACTTGAACCTTGACTCCTGTTTCAACTCTGATTTTTTCCAGGAAATCACCGCCGTTCATCGCTTCGCGCACAGCACTGGTGGCAACCGCTTTAATTTTCTGGATTCCTTGGAGCTCGGATAGTTTTTTAAAACGTCTGACAGCTATCAATCCTCTTTCTACAGCTAAATCAGAGAGAGCCCCTTCTTGAAAGCTGGTATCGCCTAACTGAATCATCTCTTTGGCACGATCGAGAAGAGTGACGCTGAGGTCACGACCAATTTCAACCAAGACCATGTGGATGGAGTTGGAGCCAATATCAAGGATGCCTAGCTTCAAGAGAGTATCTCCAAATGTTCGTAAGGCCCGTGGGATAAAACATCGGCCAGTACCTATCAAGAAACCTTTCAGTGACATCTGTGTAACGTGCTTTTTGACCCATCCCCATCACAAAATCTTCACAGTAATGTTGCGAAACATTTTGAAGGTTTGTGCGATGAAGATGCAGGAAAAACTATTTATGAGTGTTGAAACAAGACCATCACAACTCTTTGTTCTGACAACTGCAATGGCAATGGCTTGCAATGAGGATCCACGTCCGTTGAACTTTCAAGAAGTTCATGACTGTAATCCAGAAATAATTTCTTCTCCTGAATCCCTGGAGAGATTTCGTAGAAGCCTTACATCGGAGTTTTCTTTTTGTCTGGGATCCGGGAATACTTCTTATATTCGTACATTAGAACGAGAATTAAGAGAAGAAAGGGCAGCAAGAGAAAGGACAACCCAAAGGGTGGAAGCCCTTGAAAACTCCGCCAACCGCTTACAAAAAGCGTATCTGCTCACCGGTATTATTTTTGGTTTCTTAACGGCTGTTTGGGGTCTTTTGACCGTCGTTACCCGATCTCTCCAGGTGTATCTTTTAGCCAGAGAACAAGGCCTGCCTATTAATGAGAATAATCCTTATATGAGGTTTATTCTGGCGGTTTACACGAAATGGGGAATTACATTTACTCCAACCAATGGTCATCGTTCGAACAGGTTGGGTGAAGATTAAATCATAAGAAAAAGGAAAAATATGAAAACAAAAAAAAAGAGGATTTTTTTATTAGTGATTTTGGGAACCCTGTTCTTTTTAAAGACAGCCCAAACGACCCCTTATGATCCTCTTCCCGGTGATGGAACTTCATTGGAATGGTGTGATATTGCTTCTTCCGGGGATGTAGATTCCATGGATCATACGGCAAGAGATACGCTTCGCCAACGTATTGAGTTGCATAACAAGCCTGACACAATGGGTGGCCGCTGTTTTTTCTACATCTTTTTCCTCTATCAAAACCGTACCGTTACTTTAGCCAGGCCCCTTGTTTTAGAAAATATTCTTCGCAGTCGTTCTTCTTCAACAGATCCTGCGGAGATGACAGGTACTTACATCACTGGATATGGAACTGGAGGAGTGAGTGATCGGCTTCATATTATTATTGATGCTCTTCATGTGACTGGAGATCCGACAAAGTGTGCTTTTATTCTTAAAGGTGGTTTTGCGGCTAAACAACAGATACATGGGATTTCGATTTTAGTTCAGAATGAAGATCAAGCCATCTGTGATGAGGACAATCACGATTTGATGGAGACTGTTTCTCCTCACTGCACGGAACATAGAAGGGGCAAGGATTGTGATTTTGCCGATGTGCAGATTTTGTTATCTGAACCAACACACTCTAGACCTGCTGTTGATATCGATTTGATTCCTTGGGATGGGGTTCTTTACATAGACCCAAGATTTCTTATTGGTTCAGGCGGGAGTGGAGGCTCAGGAGGAATGGGAGGAAGCGGGGGATCTGGAGGGAGCGGCGGTACTGGTGGTTCGGGAGGAAGTGGCGGATCCGGTGGTAGTGGCGGGAGTGAAGGCTCAGGAGGAATGGGAGGAAGCGGGGGATCTGGAGGGAGCAGCGGTACTGGTGGTTCGGGAGGAAGTGGCGGATCCGGTGGTAGTGGCGGGAGTGGAGGCTCTGGAGGCACGGGTGGTAGTGGTGTGACAGGTGGTACTGGAGGAAGTGCAGGCTCAGGTGGATCCGCAGGAATAAGCCCTTCTCAAAATGTTGCTCCGCATGATGGATTTGGATGCAGTTTACTGACGAGTCGCCAATTAAACTGACACAATGCGACTCTCTAGTACAACCGTCGGTAGGGAAAGCGCTCTCGCGCTGTCAGATAAATGACCAACTTGTTAGTAATTTATTGAGGAAGAGTAACAATCTCCAAAGGAGGAGTTACAAGACAAGGTTCTCCGTTGGTGAATGGATATCCTATCGTCGAAATGTAATAGGTGAGTGACCTCCCGCGAAAATCTCGATGATCCACAAAACCCACTTCTCTCCTGAGACTATCGGGAGGAATGGACCCTAAGATCCATCGATCGGTCGGATCGGCCGATCCAATCCCTATAAAATAAGCGTTCATACCATGAGAGGGATCTGGAAAGGAAATTCGCACGGTTCCTTGAGATGTAAAAGTAGCTATGCCTGCACGTGGTAATAAAGGAAATTGATCTGATGGACAACTCAGATGATCTGCACAAATAGCCGGATCTAACTGGTTATCGATACAGTAAGTTGCATCACAAGCATTACCAACTCCATCACCGTTTGAATCCGGTTGAAAACCACTCTCATCTGCGGGGTTATACCTGAGAGGACAATTATCAGAGCCATCGTTTACTTGATCTCCATCAACATCACGAGGTCTTAGATTGCTTTCCGGAATATTTGCCAAGGGAGTTGCTGGTCCATCAGAGCAGCCTGCTGCAGCAAAGATTGTTGCCAGAGTCAAGGCTCCCACTGTGTTGTTAGGGATGATTGTCGATGTGGATATCATAAACACCTCCTTTAAAGGTTGAGGTGTTTCTCTTCCTCATGTGTGTCTTTTTAAAGGCGAGGATGTAAAATTTTACATGCTTATCCGAAAAGTGTATCAAAACGAAGACCTCAGTTTAAACATTCTACTTCTGATTAAATGATTAGCTAGATCTGCTGATTTCTGATAGGACCGCCAAAATTCATTAAAAAATTTCACATACACTCATCAAGTTAAGGGGATAACTTCAATGTGGAAAAAATTGGTTTTTGTCGTATTTTTTTCTTTTCTTCTAAAAATCCAAATCGCAAATGCCTTGGGAACTATTGCTTATGTCCCTGACCAGTCCAGCAACACGGTTTCCGTCGTCGACGTGCAAACCAACACTGTGAGGGCAACAGTCAGTGTGGGGACTTCTCCTGAAGGAGTTGCCGTGAACCCCACGAAAGAAGAAGTTTATATTACAAATACAGGATCGAATAACGTTTCGGTTATTAGTACCTTGGATAATACCGTTACGGCAACCATCAATGTCGGTGCAACTCCTATGGAGATCGCTGTGAGCCCTGATGGGGAAACAGCCTACGTCACCAACAGTGGTTCCAATACGGTCTCAGTCATCAATACTTCCAACAACACCGTCACTGCTATGATTAATGTAGGAACAACACCTGAAGGAATTGCTGTCACTCCGAATGGACAAGAAGTTTTTGTCGTCAATGAAGGATCCAATAATGTTTCTGTCATCAATGTATCAACCAATCTTGTGACGGCGACCGTCACTGTAGGAACGGCTCCGATGGATCTTGAAGTGAGTCCCAATGGAACCAATGTTTATGTTGTCAACAGTAGTTCCAACACAGTCTCGGTTATTAGCACTTCGAGCAACGCGGTTACAGCAACGATTACTGTCGGCACAACACCGGAGGGAATCACAGAGACTCCGGATGGTAAAGAAATTTATGTTGCCAACGCAGGCTCCAACACCGTTTCCGTTATTGACACTTCTAACAATACCGTCTCAGCAACGGTGAATGTAGGGAGCACCCCTGTAGGAGTTTCAGTCACTCCCGATGGGGCAGATGTCTACGTGGAGAACAAGGGTTCCAATACAGTTTCTGAAATTGATACGGGAACAAATATTGTCGTGGCCACTGATGATGTCGGTCAGGCTCCTGATGGCGTCGGGAATTTTATTAAATCCGTTCCTGCCGCCAAGGAAGAGGCTGTTGGTTTCATCGCTGACAAAACAGGTAACAGCGTTGAGGTCATCAACATTGAAACGAATGCTGTCATCGCCACCATCAGCGTGGGCACTTCTCCTGAAGGAGTTGCGGTTGATCCTGTTAAAAATGAAGTGTTCGTGGCCAATACAGGTTCCAATAATGTCTCTGTAATCAACGCTTCTACCAATATAGTTACGGCAACAGTCAATGTTGGAACGGCTCCGACAGGGATCGCGGTAACTCCTGGTGGAAGTGAAGTATTTGTCGCCAACAATGGCTCCAATAATGTTTCCGTCATTAATACTTCGACAAATGCCGTGGTTGCTACTGTGACGGTAGGGACAACTCCCGATGAGATTGCCGTCAGTCCGGACGGAAAGAAAGTTTATGTGACCAATCAGGGTTCGAATAACGTTTCCGTGATCAATACCTCGACTAATGCAGTTACTGCCACGGTGCCTGTCGGGGCCACGCCGTCGGATGTTGCGGTTAGTCCGGATGGAAGTGAAGTGTTTGTTGCTAACAGTGGTTCCAACACGGTTTCCGTGATTAATGCTTCTACTAACACGGTCACGGCCACCATTACGGTAGGGACAACTCCCGAAGGAGTGGTCGTGACTCCGGACGGGAAAGAAGTCTACGTGGCTAATGAAGGTTCAAATAATGTTTCTGTGATTAGCACGGCAAATAATACCGTTATGGCAACCATCACTGTGGGAACAGCCCCCATAGGAATTTCTATTACTCCCGACGGAGCGGATGTCTATGTTGAGAATGAAGGCTCGAACACCGTTTCGGTCATTGATACAGGAACAAATATAGTTAAGATAACGGATACGGGAGGGGATGTTCCTGATGGGGTTGGAAATTTTATTATGACGATTCCCGCTTCTGCAGGAAAAGAGGTGGCTTATATTGCCGACTCGGGAGGCAATGCCGTTTCTGTTGTTGATGTTGCGACCAATAAAGTCACGGCTACAATAACAGTGGGCACCAACCCTGCGGGAGTAGCTATCAGAGCTGATGGAGGGGAAGTATTTGTTGCCAACAGTAGTTCAAGTACTGTTTCCGTTATTGATACTTCAAGCAACCAGGTTGCAACTACTATTCGTGTGGGTGGAGCTCCTGAGGGAATTGCAGTCACTCCGGGTGGGAGCGAAGTCTTTGTGACTAATAGTGGTTCCAATACGGTGTCCGTCATTAATGTTTCAACGAATACTGTGACGGCAACCATTGATGTGGGAACGGCTCCTGAAGAGATTGTGGTCAGTCCGGACGGGAACAAAGTGTATCTCTCCAATCAAGGTTCGAGTAATGTCTCCGTCATTAATCCCTTAACCAACACAGTGACTGCCACTATCGCTGTAGGAATCACGCCCATCGATATTGCCGTCAGTCCCAACAGCAAAGAGGTCTATGTAGCCAATAGCGGTTCCAATACAGTGTCTGTCATTAATGCTTCCACCAATACGGTCAAAGCAACGGTGGCTGTAGGAACCACTCCTGAGGGAATTGCTGTGACTCCTGATGGAGACGAAGTTTACGTCACGAATAAGGGATCGAACAATGTCTCCGTGATTGATGTTTCAAATGATAGTGTGATTGCCACGATCGATGTGGGTAAATCTCCCGAGGGTATTTCCATCACTCCTGATGGCAAGGAGGCTTATGTAGTGAATGAGAGAGATAATACTATTTCGGTCGTTAATATTAAGGATAAGGTCGGTACTAGAACTGTTAATGTGGGAATTTCCCCCCATTCTTTAGGAGAGTTTATTGCCACAGTTCCGCCATCATCTCTCAGTGCCGGTGGTTGTGACTGTCAGCTGATCCGTCATAAAAAAGTGGATGGTGCCAGTAACGTTCTTTTGAGTGGACTATTCTTGGCCCAACTCTTTTTGATGTTGGGGATGAGAAAAAAAATAGCATCCCATACTCTTCCTCTTTGTAGCGGGAATAAAGAGCCATGAAAACAATTGCTCTCATTGCACACGACGGGAAAAAGGCGGAGATGGTGACTTTTGTCAAAGACAATTTCGACCTGATAAGAAAATTTAACCTCGTTGCTACCGGCACTACGGGTCATTATGTGGAGCAAGCGGGATTATCGGTTCAAAAGATGGAGAGTGGTCCTCGGGGTGGAGATGCTCAAATTGCAGCGATGATTGTGGATCATAAAATTGATGGAGTTATTTTTCTCAGAGATCCTTTGGGTCTTCATCCTCATGAACCTGATATTT
>Ga0209515_10003687_pt1 | contig 21477 bp, 26 predicted proteins | sample Subgroupgradi54m_FD_187454 | JGI IMG/M metagenome (GOLD analysis project Ga0209515, IMG submission 187454) | Subsurface groundwater microbial communities from S. Glens Falls, New York, USA - GMW60B uncontaminated upgradient, 5.4 m (SPAdes)... ... | reverse complement strand
ATCCGCGAAGTAATTTTAAAAGTTCTTAAAGAAAAATTTGGAGCAGTATTAAAAGAGTAAGATTGAGGCATTTTTATTACTTAAATTGATGCGATGAATTCCAAGGTTCTTGAGTGCCAAAGTCCAAACAAATAATTCCTGCTCTTCCATAAGACGCCATCCAGGCATAAACTGCGTATGTATTGCTATCGGATCCTCCGCATGCCCTAATCTGTTCATGCGCCGAATCAACAGCTGTCCAAATGGCAGGGTCTACGCCATTCTGAAGACCATAACAGATATATCCTTGAATATTATTGTTTGTACTTTGTCCATTAAAAGAACCATCGCAGAAATAGGATGCTGTCTTAGAAACAACGATAATATTGTGGATCTCTCCCGCACCAACTAAAGTTGTTTGCCAAATATTATTTACTGCTGGATACGATCCTTGGGAAACATAATATCCGCTAATTGCTTTTGCTAATTGATTGATAGTAGTTATTCTTCCCGCATCTTTTGTTTGTTTTATTTTTTCTGCCGGATCTATAGCAATAATAATTCCTGCTGCCAAAACCCCTAGAATTGCTATTACAATCAAAAGCTCTATAAGAGTGAAACCTCTCTTGTAAATGTTGCTTGTATTTTTAGAAATATCCATGTTTAAGGTACTGGCGTATATTCAGTATATGAACATAAAGGTAGCCTTGTCAATTTATGTAGGGGACGGGACGGGAGTATTCGTTGGGCTAGGAGTTGGCGTAGGTGTTTGAGTTGGTGTCGGCGTATCAACAACAATTCTAGTTGACGTTTCGGTTGGCGGATGGTAAGTCGAATCGTCTTTGTGGTTTTCATTTATCCATTGATCAATTCCTTCCTGCCAGCGATTTTTCCCGCCCCCAGATGTTGGATCATCTTCGTGAAATACAATAAATTTGCGTACATCAAATTCATTTTTGTCTATTTCGCTTTGGCTCGCTATTTTATTTCCGTCAGCTTTTGAAACCTTAATTGTTTTGTAAATCAAACTTGGGCCTTGAGGCTCTGTTCCTTTTATAAAATATTCAGAACGAGTTGGCTGACCGTCAACCGGCAATCCTCCTCCTAGAGAGTCTACAGTAACCGCGACTACATTGTCCGGTTTTACAAAATCTTCTGATGGTTTATTTTTCAAAGCTTCCAAAATTATTCTCCTCCAAATTGGTGCTGCTCCTGTTACTCCAGATGCAACATTTCCCATCGGACTGTTATCATTATTTCCAACCCATGCTGCAACTAAAATACTCGGTGTCCATCCAATTGTCCAGTTATCGCGCTTATCATCAGTTGTTCCGGTCTTAACCGCAATCGTCCGGCCGGAAATATTCAGATAACTGTTCACGCCAAAAGTGATAAGTCGGGCATTATTGTCCAAGAGTATGTGGGAAATAATAAATGCCACTTCAGGACTTATAACTTGCTTCTTGTTTACTTCTTTTTGCTCAAATAAAACTTTTCCCTTGGAGTCTGTAACTTTGAGAATTGCAGTAGGATCGCTCTTATAACCTTCGTTTGCAAAAGCGGTGTAGGCAGCAGCTAGCTCTAATGGTTTTATCTCTCCTCCTCCTAAAGTAAGAGACAATCCAAAACGATTTATGTTGTCATTTGTAGGTGCAAGCGTCGTAATTCCCATATTGTAGGCCGTACTTAACATATTTTTAATTCCGATTAATGCTAGAAGCTTTACTGCAGGAAGATTGATTGATGAACCTAAAGCAAATCTCAGCTCCAGTGGACCATGAAACTTTCCATCATAGTTTTTGGGAGCGTAATCTTTCTCTTGTCCACCTCCCGGAAAAGTTGTCGGAGTATCCATTATCAAAGTTGCTGCTGTGTATCCTTTCTCCAGTGCCGTAGCATAAGCAACAGGCTTAATTGATGAACCAGGCTGACGAAGTGCTTGGGTTATCACATTGAATTGTCCGCCCTTTGAAGGAATGTTTTCTTTTTTATCTTCCTCTTCAAAAAAATCCTTGCTTCCAACGAGTGCAAGAATTTCTCCGTTTTTAGGATTTAAGACAACGCTTGCCCCATTTCCAACCAAAAGACTTTTTGCATTATCCACCTCTTCTTTTACAATTTGTTCCGCTTTTTCTTCCAGCTTATAATCCAAAGTTGTAGTTACTTGCAGTCCTCCTTGCTCAACTACGTTTTCGCCAAATTGTTTTATCAATAAATCTTTAATGTAAAAAGAAAAATGAGGAGCTTTTATTGCATGCGTTTCTTTCAGAAATTCTGCCTTTGGCAGGTTATTTATTGTATCCAATTCTTGTTTTTTTGTAATATAATTGTCTTCCTGCATTCTTCGTAATACTTCTTTGCCTCGATCTATATATGCTTTTGGATTTTGTCCATAAGGAGAAAAGTACGATGGTCTTTGAGGAAGCCCTGCCAAAATTACAGATTCTGTTAAATCTAAATCTTTTGCTTTTTTTCCAAAATACCTCTCCGCAGCTGCTTCAACTCCAACAGTTGTTCCTCCATAGGGTGTTGCATTAAAATACAATTCCAAAATCTGGTTTTTTGTATATTTTCTATCAACCTGAATTGCCAAAATGAATTCTTTAATTTTACGCGCAACAGTTTGCTCTGAAGTAAGCAGTGTGTTTTTAACTAACTGCTGGGTTAGAGTAGAACCTCCTCCGGATATTTTTCTACTTAAAATTGCATTCCTAAACGCCCTTAGATAACCTGTAATTGAAAACCCCTGATTTTGGTAAAAATCCTTGTCTTCAATAGCAATAGTTGCTTCCTGAAGTTTTTTGGGAATTTGATCCAAAGTTATGTAAGTACGATTCTCATCCCGATAAATATCGTAAAGCAGAATCCCCCCTCTATCGAAAATTTTTGTTGACTGAGGGAAATTACTGGCAGAGAGTCTCCCTGGTGTTGGAAGATCACGGCTAAACCAGAAAAAAAGTATGAAGGTTAGAATAAAAAAAACAATAAGTCCAAAAAACGCGAGTTTTGCTATTTTACTGTAGATATAGATACTTGAGGAATATCTTTGTCTTCTACTTGGTCTTCCATAAAGAGCCATGATTAGATTATACAACTTTTGGAGCGTAATATGCTATACTTTGGCTAGGTGTTTAATGTCATCCTGAGGAATGAAATGACGAAGGATCCCACGAGATTCTTCCCCTTCGCTTCGCTCAAGGGTCAGAATGACATTGCAGCTTTGTATGGATAAAATTGAAGAACTGTTGACAAGGGGAGTTGCCAACATTATTCCAAATAAACAAAAACTCGAAGAGCTTTTAAAAAGCAACAAAAAACTGAATGCTTATTTAGGCATTGATCCGACCTCGACTCGAATTCATCTTGGTCACACTGTTCTTCTTAGAAAATTACAAACGCTTGCGGATTTGGGTCATAATGTTACATTTTTAATTGGCGACTTTACTGCTCTTATCGGAGACACTTCTGACAAAGATTCCGAGCGTCCAGCCTTAACTTCGCAAGAAATAGAAAAAAACTTTCAAACCTACAAAAAACAAGCGGAAAAAATATTGAATTTTTCAAAAATAAAAGTACACTACAATGGCGAATGGCTTAGTGAATTGAATTTTAAAAAAGTAATAGAACTTAGTATGAAGTTTTCCGCAAATGATTTAAATAGCAGAGAACTAATTAAAAAAAGATTGAATGAAGGAAGTAGAGTTGGACTTCACGAATTTCTTTATCCCGTCATGCAAGGATATGACAGCTATTTTATGGATACTGATTTGCAAATTGGCGGAACTGACCAAACTTTCAACATGCAGTCTGGCCGCACTTTGCAAAAGATTTGGAGAAATAAAGAATCTTTCATAATCGCAACAGAATTTTTGATGGGTACAGATGGACGGAAAATGAGCAAGAGCTGGGGAAATGCAATTTGGCTGGATGATAGTCCGCAGGATATGTTTGCCAAGGTTATGGCAATAAATGATGACCTAATTATTCAGTACTTTACCTTAGCAACAAATACTGACATCAAAGAAATCGAAAAAATTAAATCAGAAATTAAATCAGGCAAGAATTCAATGGATGTAAAAAAAGAATTAGCAAAAATCATCGTAGCCGAATTACATAGCGAGAAAAATGCTATGGCGGCACAGGAAAATTTTGAACAAACTGTTCAGCACAAGGAGCTACCTGAAGATATGCTAGTATATCTTCAATCGAAAACTTTTAAGCAAAACATTGTTGACCTACTAGTCAAAACTAAACTTGCAGAAAGTAAATCTGATGCAAAAAGATTAATTGAGCAAGGAGGAGTAGCAGTTGATGATAAAATAATAACTCCGAATCAAGAAGTAAATATTCAAGAAAATTCAATCATTAGAGTCGGAAAAAGAAAATTTGTGAAAATAAAATTAAATTAAATATGGATTTGATTAGAAAACATGGTTGGATTTGGAAAGTTATTGTTATTATCTCCTCTCTTGCCTTAATCGCGGCATCTGTTCTTCCATTGTTAGCGCTTCGCTAAGTTTATGAATCTGCAAGCACCAATAGCAACTGCAGGACGCATATATAAATTATATGCCCGAAGGCTGGAAAAATTAGGCATTCAAACTTTTGAAGATTTTTTATATCATATCCCTTCCCGTTACGATGACTTTTCTTTAATTTCAAAAATCAATAGGGTCCAACCTGGGGAAGTGGTTACCATTCAAGGCACAGTCTCTGAAATAAATAATGAGTTCACAAGAAATTTCAAAAGACTGCAAAAAGCCGAAATCGCAGATGATTCTGGAACTATTGAAGTCGTCTGGTTTAACCAGCCTTATTTAACAAAAGTCATTCGTGAGAACGATAAAATCTCTCTTTCAGGGAAAATAGACTGGTTTTTGAGAAAACTTGTAATACAATCTCCTGAATACGAAATAATTAATAGCTCTCCAACAATTCACACTGGAAGATTAGTACCTGTATATCCTGAAACAAAAGGTGTGACATCCAAATGGCTTCGAAGACAAGTTTATAAATTAATTAACGACAATAGGGAAAACTTCAATGAATATCTTCCTGATTCAATTATAGATGAACATTCATTAATAACAATAAAAACTGCTATTGAGCAAATTCATTTTCCAAAAACTCTGGAAAATGCTGATAAATCAAGACAAAGACTATCTTTTGATGAACTTTTCCTGCTTCAGCTTTCAGCTATGGAAAGAAAAGCAAATTGGAATAGGACTTTAATCAGCAATCCTTACTCAATAGATAAATTTAGCAAGGAAATAGAAAAATTCCATGAAAAATTACCTTTTATACTAACGAATGCTCAGAAAAGGGTTGTTGATGAAATTTTCAAAGATTTGAGCCAGGAAAAACCCATGAATAGACTTTTGGAAGGAGATGTTGGGTCTGGCAAAACAGTTGTCTCAGCTATTGCAATGTTCTTAAGTTTCTTAAATGGTTTCCAGTCGGTTTTAATGGCACCCACTGAAATATTAGCTCAACAACATTATAAAACAATCTTAAAACTATTATCTCCTTTCAGAATCAAAATAGGATTTGCTACCGGAAATCAAAAGACGAAAATTAAAGACTTTGATGTAATGATTGGAACGCACGCTGTTTTGGAAAAAGGAATTAGTTTTGAAAAATTGGGGTTGGTTGTAATTGATGAACAACAGAGATTTGGAGTAGAGCAAAGAGCTTTAATTCGAAGTAAAGGCAAAAATCCTCACCTTCTCACCATGACCGCAACACCAATTCCCAGAACAATTGCGCTTACTTTATACGGGGATTTGGATCTTTCATTGCTTGACGAAATGCCTCATGGTAGAAAACAAATAAAAACTTGGCTTGTACCGCTGAAAAAAAGAACCAACGCTTATTCGTGGATAGAAAAACAGATTAAAGAAACAAAAAGTCAGGTATTTATTGTTTGTCCTTTTATTGAGGAATCTGAAACTATGCAGACAGTCAAAGCCGCAAGCAAAGAGTTTGAGTTTCTCAAGGAAAATGTTTTTATGAATTTAAAACTTGGACTTTTGCATGGAAAACTAAAAGCAAAAGAAAAAGATTCTGTGCTAAATAAATTTAGAGAGGGTCTAATTGATATTTTGGTTGCAACTCCGGTTGTTGAGGTTGGCATAGATATCCCCAACGTAACCATTATTGTAATTGAAGCGTCCGAACGTTTTGGCCTAGCCCAATTACATCAGCTAAGAGGAAGGGTTGGTCGCGGAGACAAACAGTCATATTGTCTTCTTTTTACAGAGTCTAAGAATCCACAAACCTTGGAACGACTAAAAGCTATGGAAAAATATAACATCGGAGCGAAACTGGCAGAACTTGATCTACAATTAAGAGGCCCAGGAGACGTTTATGGAATAATGCAGCATGGAATAAAAATGCTCAAAATCGCGAGCTTTTCCGATTTTGAACTTATAAAAAAAGTGAGAGTGGCTGCTGAAAAAATATTTCCAAATCTGAAAAGCTATCCGCGGCTCTTGGAAAAGTTAAAAACTATAACTTTCAAGAAAATATCCCCAGATTAATGTCCCTTGACAATCTCTTTCTAATTATTTAACATATCCCTATGGGAGGGATATGTCCTACAGACCAAAAGACACTCAGGAAAGAATCGTTCACCGGCTCAAAATAGCAAAGGGGCATTTGGAGAAGATTATCCAGATGACAGAGGAAGATGTTTATTGCATTAATGTTCTACATCAAATTCAGGCAGTAGAGAAAGGACTTAAAGAAACAGGAAACGTAATGCTTGAAAATCATCTCAAAACGTGTGTTGCAGATGCAATTAGTAAAGGCCAAAAGGACCAGGCTATTGCGGAAGTAATGGAGGTTTTCAAAAGAAAACAATCATGACATTTGACAAAATTTTAATTGCTATTTTTAGCGTGATGGGGATTTTTTTTACCTACTGGTTTTTCTTGATGAAAAAAGATGAGGTGGTTTTTGTAATTGATTCCGTAGATATTACTGTTGAAGGCGGATATACGCCAAACACAATTTCTATTCCTCAAGGAAAAACAACAAAAATAAATTTTATTCGCAAAGACCCAAGCTCATGTTTGGAAGAAGTAGTATTAAGTGATTTTAAAATTCGCAAATTTTTACCATTAAATAAAAAAGTAACAATTGAAATTAAACCAGAAAAAACTGGTGAGTTTAAATTTGAATGTGGCATGAATATGTTTCACGGAAAGATTATCGTAAGTTAATATGACAACAGAACATAAAATATATATAGGCGGAGGAATAGCAACAGTTCTTATTATGATAGGGGGAATATTGTTGCTCTCAAAACAAGATGAGCGATTAAATAAATCACTTTTAGGTCAGGAGGTTACGATAGAGGGAAGAAATCACTTTCCAGATGATACGCAAATACAATATAACTCAAACCCACCCGCAGGAGGAAATCACTATGCAACAACTGCTCACGGCGGAGTCTATGATGTTGCGCCGCCTGATGGAAATCTTGTTCACAGTTTAGAACATGGAGCAGTCATCTTATGGTACAGGGATGACTTATCAAAAGCTGATTTTGAAAAGCTAAAAAAGATATTCAATCAAACATCGGGAAAAGGAATTATGACGCCACGAAAAAGTCTTGACGTATCAATAGCATTGTCTTCGTGGGGCAGGGTATTGAAATTGCAAACAATTGACGAGAAACAAATTAAAGCATTTTTTGAAACTAATATGAATAGAGCACCGGAACAAGCACCAATATAAAAGAATGGTTCAAACAAAGAAAACATTTTCTATAAAAGGTATCCACTGCGCATCGTGTGTTCGAGTGCTTGAACGGGCTCTAAAAAAAGTCGAAGGAGTAACCGATGCGACTGTAAATCTTGCTACGGGGAAAGCAACAGTTACTTATGACGCGGCTAAAGTTAAAGATCAACAACTGACATCTGCTGTTGCAAACGTTGGTTATAAAGCGCTTATTGATGAAAGAAAATCCTCCTTCGCTGAAGCTTCGGAGGACAAGGAGAAGCAAAAAGAATTAAATCTTCTTCGAAATAAAGTTTTCGTCAGTTTAATTCTGGGAGGACTAATTTTGTGGGGAAGTTTCCCGGGAATTATGAATACTGCTCCTGCCTTTCTGCGAAACTTCTGGATACAACTTTTTTTGGCCACACCAGTACAGTTTTGGGCAGGACTTACGTTTTATCAAGCAACCATCCCGGCACTCAAACACAGAACTGCCAATATGGATACTCTAGTTGCTCTTGGAACAACTGTTGCTTATGTATATTCTGCATTTGTAACAATATTTCCCAAGATCGTTAAATATCTTGGCATTGATCCAATACCATACTTTGATACTGCTGCTATTATTATTGGCTTAATTCTTTTGGGCCGCTATTTTGAAGCAAAAGCAAAAGGTAAAACAAGCGAAGCAATCAAAAAACTTATCGGACTTGCAGCAAAAACCGCAAGGATAGTCAAAGACGGTAAAGACATTGACGTGCTTATTTCGGAAGTTAAAATCGGAGATATTGTTAGAGTAAGACCGGGAGAAAAAATTCCCGTTGACGGACAAATTTTAGATGGAGAATCTTCAATTGATGAGTCAATGGTAACAGGCGAGAGTATGCCTGTTGATAAAATAAAAGGAGATACGGTTATTGGCGCAACTTTTAACAAAGTAGGAACATTTGCTTATAAAGCGACGAAAATAGGACAAGAAACAATGCTTGCACAGATTATTAAACTGGTACAAGAAGCGCAAGGAAGCAAAGCGCCAATACAAAGAGTTGCTGATTTAATTTCATCGTATTTCGTTCCGATTGTCATTATGCTTGCATTTGCAACATTTGCTTTGTGGTACGTCCTTGGTCCAAATCCAAGTTTACTTTTTGCTTTATTAAATACGGTTGCTGTTCTTATTATTGCTTGTCCTTGCGCAATGGGATTGGCAACACCCACTGCCATAATGGTTGGTACAGGAAAAGGTGCTGAGCATGGCATTTTGATAAAAGACGCTGAAAGTTTAGAAACTGCTCATAAAATCAATACAATTATTTTTGATAAAACAGGAACTTTAACAAAAGGTAAACCAGAGGTTACTGACATTATTGCTATCAATAACCTGAAAGAAAATGAAATTCTTAAATTTGCATCCTCTGTAGAAAAAGGGTCAGAACATTCACTTGCAGAAGCAATTGTAAAAGAGGCAGAAAAACGAAAAATTGAAATTCAATCGGTTACAAAATTCAAAGCAATTGCAGGACATGGAGTTAGCGGAATATTAAATATTAAAAATCAAAAATCAAAAATTTTGTTAGGAAATAGGAAATTGATGGAAAAAGAAAATATTGATTTCGGTTCAATAGTTCAGACTGTTGAACTATTAGAAAATGAGGGAAAAACTGTTATGATGTTAGCTATTGATGGTGAATTGACAGGAATCTTAGCAGTTGCCGATACAATCAAAGAAACCGCAAAAGAAGGAATTGATGCATTAAAAAAGCTTGGAATAGAAGTGGTTATGATTACCGGCGATAACGAAAGAACAGCGCAAGCAATTGGACGAAAAGTTGGCATTGATCGGATATTAGCAGGGGTTTTACCGGATCAAAAAGAGAGAGAGGTACGGAAAATTCAAGCAACAGGTGCAAAAGTTGCTATGGTTGGAGATGGAATTAATGATGCACCGGCACTTGCAGCAGCAGATATAGGTATTGCAATGGGAACAGGAACAGATGTAGCAATTGAGGCTGCCGACATAACGCTTATTAATAAAGACTTGAAATCGGTTGTGCAAGCAATAAATTTATCTAAAAAAACAATGAGAACAATTAAGCTAAATCTCTTTTGGGCTTTTGGATATAATATTATTTTAATTCCTGTTGCAATGGGAGCTCTTTACCCATTCTTTAATATTCTCCTAAATCCTATTTTTGCATCAATAGCAATGGCTCTCTCTTCAATATCTGTCGTGACTAACTCTTTGTTACTAAATAAACAGAAAATATAGGAGATATTGATTTAATATAATTACAATACTACAATTTGTAGTGACGACAATATGGAAAATACGAGTTTAATCGGAATATTTCTAACAGGACTTTTTGTTGGCGGTCTTACTTGCATGGCAGTACAAGGCGGACTTTTGGCTGCAACCATTGCACAACGTGAGGAAGAGAGATTAAAAGAAAATATTAAAAAAGGAAATGTAATTCCAATTCTATCTTTCTTAGTCGCAAAACTTGCCGCATATACTGTCTTTGGCTTTCTTCTTGGATGGCTTGGTTCTGCTTTCCAATTATCTCTTTCTCTTAGAACAATTCTTCAATTTGTTATTGTAATTTTTATGGTAGGAACTGCGCTAAATATTTTAGAAGTTCATCCGATTTTCCGTTACTTTGTTATTCAGCCCCCAAAATTTTTAACACGGCTTGTGAGAGGACAATCCAAAAGTCAAAACATTTTTGCCCCGGCTCTTCTTGGCACATTCACTATATTTATTCCTTGTGGGACAACCCAAGCCATGATGGCACTTGCTATCGCATCAGGTAATCCATTATCAGGAGGAGCAATTCTTTTTGCTTTTGTTCTTGGAACATCCCCACTCTTCTTTGTCTTGGGATATTTTGCTACTAAACTTGGCGATAACTTACAACAAAAATTTATGAAATTCGCAGCATATGCAATTATTATTTTGGCACTTTTTAATGCCAATAATGCATTAGCTCTTACCGGTAGTACTTTTACTTTTGAAAAAGCGTTGAAGGATTTTTATTGTGCTTTTGCAAGTTGCAATAATTCTCAAACTAATACAATATCCCAATCAAATACAGCAGTAAGTGAGGCGACAATCAATATAGAAGGTAGAGGATATGCCCCTAATTACTTCACAATTAAAGCCGGGTCTCCTGTAACAATTCGTTTGGTCAATACCGGCGGCAGCGGTTGCACGCAAGCATTTACTATTCCAAGTCTTGGCATTCAAAAAGTAGTACCAATTGGAAGTTCTGACACTATTACTTTTACCGCACCCTCCCAGCCAGGTCCGCTTGCTTTTATGTGCAGCATGGGAATGTTTAGGGGCATGATGAATGTGATTTGATTTAAATCAAATCATCCTGAGCTTGCCGAAGGATCTATGATAGTTAAAAAGAAATTTAAAATAACAGGCATGCATTGCACAAGCTGCGCAATGAGCATTGATGGAGATTTAGAAGATTTGTTAGATGGAATTAAGTCTTCCAATACGAATTATGCTAAAAGCGAAACCGAAGTAGAATTTGATGACAAAAAAGTGAGCATTGAACAAATCGTTAAGTTAATAAAAAATACAGGCTACAAAGCACAGCCCCAATCGCGATAAAACCTTGCGAAGGAAACAAAAATTGAGTATAATATCTAAATGCCGCACGAACCAAAAAAGAGACATTCACGGGCAAGACAAGGCAAAAGAAGGGCAAGTATTATGCTTGATGTCCCCGGCTTTGCTGTTTGCCCAAATTGCAAGAGTATGACAATGCCACACAGTGTATGTAAGAAATGCGGATTTTATAATGGAAGACAAGTTTTAACAATAAAGAAAAAAATCCGCCAGCCGGCGGAGAACAATCCGCCTAATAAAGTATGAAAACTCCCTTGGATCCTCGGCATAAAAGACGACAAAAATTGGTCGAAGAATTATTTAAAGCAGACTTCCACAAACAAAGAATAGATAGTAGTGCAAAAAAAATAATGGAGAGTAAAGAATTTATTGATAAAAAAATAGAAGAAGCAGCCCCTGAGTTTTCAATCGATAAAATAAATAAAGCAGACTTGGCAATATTAAGACTTGCGGTTTATGAACTTTTGGTTGAAAAAAAACAACCCCCAAAGGTAATTATTGATGAAGCCATCGAACTTGCCAAAGAATACGGAGGAGACTCAAGCCCGTCTTTTATAAATGGGGCGTTGGGAAACATCAAGTTATGAATTTAACCAAACTTAAAAATAAAAAACTTTTTGAAGAAGCTTTTACTCATAGATCATATTTAAATGAGGCAAAGGTTCAGGTCGCCTCCAATGAACGTCTTGAATTCTTGGGAGACAGTATCCTTTCTTTTGTAGTATCAAATCATCTCTATACAAAATATCCGGAATTTGATGAGGGAACTCTAACTAATTTAAGGTCTCTTATGGTTAATACCAAAAGTCTGTCTGAGATTGCAAGAGAGCTGCAGATGGGAAGCCTTTTAAAACTCTCGAAAGGAGAAGAAGAATCCAAGGGGCGGGAAAACGCAACACTTCTTGAGAATAGTTTTGAGGCATATATAGGAGCACTTTTTTTGGATCAAGGAATCCCATCCGTTGTTAAATTTTTGCAAGATTCTCTTTTTCCAAAAATACAGGCACTTGTCGCTAAAAAAGCTTTTAAAGATCCAAAAAGCTTACTTCAGGAAAAAGTTCAGGCCAAAAAACATGGCTCTCCTTTATATAAGGTTCTTGCGGAAACAGGTCCTGCGCATACAAAAACTTTTAAGGTGGGAGTTTTTGTTGATGGAAGATTGTTGGGGGAAGGATCGGGAAAATCCAAACAAATAGCAGAAGAGTCTGCTGCGAAAGTTGCGCTTGAGAGTAAAAGTTAAAACTGGTATAATTTAAATCTAAAGTTAAACTTTTGAGTTTTGACTTTTGATTTTTGAGTTTTTTTAATATGTCAGTTGTTATTAGGCTATCAAAAATAGGAAAAAGGGGGGAGGGAAAATATCGTGTTGTTGTAACTGAGAAAAGATACAGACGCGATGGAGAACCTATAGAAAGTCTCGGTTGGTACGAAAAGAGAGAAAAAGATCAGAAAAAAGAAATCAATAGACAAAGGTATGCTTATTGGATTTCAAAAGGCGCAAAACCAAGCCCAACTGTTGAAAAAATCATAAGCCAATAATGAAAAAAACATTAGAGTACATAATTACTCAAATTGTCGATGAGCCCAAAGAGGTTGAGATAACTGAACAAGAAGATAATGGTATGATAAATTTTACTATTAAAGTTGCCCCATCAGATATGGGAAAGATTATTGGAAAAAATGGTAAAGTAATAAGAGCAGTAAGAAATGTAGTAAAAATATCCGCAATAAAACAAAACAAGAAAATAAATATTGCGCTAATGGAAGGTACTTCTTAATCCTTCTATGAAGATTTCGATTCTCACTCTTTTCCCTGAAATGTTTCAAGGAGCCTTTGATTATTCAATTATAAAAAAAGCGAGGGAAACAAATAAAGTAAAAATTAATTTTGTAAATATCCGAGATTTTGGGATTGGAACACACAGGGTTGTTGACGATAAGCCTTACGGGGGAGGACATGGGATGATATTAAGAGTTGATGTAATGGATGCGGCAATTTCCAAAACAAAAGATAAGAATTTGGATAAGAAAAAACAAAAAGTTTTTCTTTTAAGTCCTCATGGTAAAACTTTCAATCAAAAAAAAGCATTAGCACTATCTCAACTTGAACACATCATATTAATATGCGGACGCTACGAGGGAATTGATGAGAGAGCAAAAAAATTTATAGATGAAGAGCTGTCAATTGGTGATTTTATAGTAACTGGCGGAGAAATTCCCGCAATGCTTGTAACAGATGCCGTTGTGAGGCTTATTCCAGGAGTACTTAAAAAAGGTGTTACAGACTCAGAATCTTTTTCTCCGCCGGCTGGCGGACAGGCCCCTCTTCTTGAGTATCCGCAATATACAAAACCCAATACGTACAAAAATCTTAGTGTACCTCCAATTCTTCTTGGAGGAAACCATGAAAAAATAAGAAAGTGGAGGAAAGAAAAATCACTAAAAATAACTTCCAAACTTCGTCCTGACCTACTTGATAATAAAAGATGAGGAAGTGGCTATAGGCATAGCATCAGAAAATCCATTATCAAAACCTTTTAATTTGTTTATTAGTGCAAGGCCCTTTTGAGAAATAGAATTTATTCTGGCGCCTGTATTATCACTATACCCACCCAGTGGTTTATAATAAAATGACAAATTTATTGTGGACGTTTGGTCCCCTATTTTTATAAGGGTTATTTCTGATAACGGAAGTGTCTTACTTATGGTCGCGACAAAGCTATTAACGCCTGCAACATCAGAATTGACAGGCACAGACAGACTTATTATTGGAAACTTATCATTCTTTTCTGATTTGGATAAATCCCCAACTCTAAGTGAAAAGCTACCTAAACCAACTCCTGTTTTAGAAGAGACATAGTATATAGAACTTAGTATTGCAGCAAAATCTTTACTAAGAGGGAGAGTCTGATTTAAAAGTTTAATTTGTTGGTCAAGAGAATTCTCATCGGTATTTGTAAGTATATTTAGATTCTCTTTTAAGATTTCCAGTCTTAGCGATGCTTCTCTGAGTTCCTTTTGTGCTGAAAGCATTGTTTTAAATTGCGGTATTATAAATTGAAAAAAAAGAATAATACATGCAAATATTATAGATGATGAAAGGAGATAAGGCTTATTTCTATTAAAAATAAATTTTATGGATTTTATGTCCGCATTTATTTTGCTGTTCATAATTAAATTCCTAGATGTCATCCTGAGTGTTAACGAAGGATCTCTTAGGATTCTTCACTTCGTTCAGAATGACAAAACGCACAATGCTTCATAACATTAAATCCGATTTGACGGAAACTTGATATGAATTCCTAGTCTCATCAAAAACCAATGTAACGATAGTTAGAGATTTAATCGTATCTTTCTTTCTTACCATATCCGTTAAATTATTGATAAATTCACCAATGCTTAAGAGGGAAGTTGATTGGGTTGTCATAGAAACTGTTTTATCATCTACCGTGAGACTCTCTACAAAAAGTCTGTTGGGGATTTTCGCTAACAAGACGCTGCTTACTTTAGACAAGTCTTTTCTTTTTGCAAGAATTTCTGTAATATTATTTATTCTATTATCTTGAATGAAAAGTTTTGCCTCTCTATTTTTAAATTGGGATATTTTTCTTAGAACATCGTCTTGTTCTTTTTTTATGGAGGAAGAACTAATAACCTGAATTAATAGAAAAATAAAAAGAGATATTACACCAAGTCCTATCAACAGCATAACTGCAACAAAGTTAAGCGTTTTAACTCGCCATAGCCTTTTTATTTCCTGTTCGTCTTTATTTAAAAGAAGATTTATATCTGCACTCATATATCTCTCATTGCCAAACCCAAGGCAATAGTGTAATCGGAATTACTGTTAAGTATTTCAGCTGGCACTTTCTGATTTGCAAGAATTTTCCAGGGAGCAGCAACTACTGTTTCTATACCTAAATTTTCTGCAAAAAAAAGATCAATGCCTGAAAGTTTGGCAGTGCCCCCCGACAGAAGTATTTGCTGAATTATGGAATCATCCTTATATTTTTGAGAGTAATACGCTAAGGCTTTTTTTATCTCCAAAAGAATTGAAGTAAGAATTGGCTCTGTAGATTTCCCAACTTTTTGCCCAGCGCCTGTTTTTGAAAAACCATATGTTTTTTTATACTCCTCTGATTGAGATGGGGTCAATCCAAAATCTGCTTCAATTGACCTGCTGATTGCATTACCCCCGGTTTGTATTGAATAAGTTAAGACCAAAATTCCATCTCTAATTATTGCCAAAGAAGTATTAATTGCACCAATACTCACAATTATTGTTGGGGGAAGACCAGGTGCAACCAAAGCCCGGACAATTGCGAGGGTTTCTGTTTCGATAGAATTTAAAGTAAGACCCGCCATCTGCAATACTTTCTGATATTTATTAATAAGAACAGTTGGTGCTCCCACCATTAGGACTTGCATTTTTTCATCCCGATTTGAGCTGAGGGGTCTTTTTAGCACATTCCACACCAAAGTTATTGCAGATAGTGCTACCGGAATATGGCGCTCAGCCTCCCAGTAAATTGCCAAAGACAGTTCTTTGTCCGAAAGAGGCGGCATTTCTATGACTTTTGTATAAACTTGATTATCAGAAAGAGCAATGTTGACGCTTTTGCTATTTACTTTCAAATTTTCAACTGCTTTTTTTAGAGCTTGTGCCATCACCTCTTCATCAAGAGGTGACTCCGACAGCATTCCTTTTGGAGGCGTATCTACAGCCTGAAAAGCATTGAGAACAAAGGCGTTGTTGACGCGTGATAAAGATATTGCTTTGATTTTGGTCATTCCAATATCCAAACCAATGGACTTATTAAATATCATATTTTACAAACTAATTGGCCACAAAAAGACCATATGACAGATAAGGCAGATAAGTCTGTGGATATCCTTTAAAAACTGTGAGCTTACGATTTACCTCACCGGATTTACCTGTTGAGGTAATGACATAACCCTGAGAAGGCAATGGTGTTGGGCAATTGTTACCACTTCTGTTACACGTGCTTACCCCTACTACGGCGTCTTTGTAAATCGGAATTACCCTTATAAAAACAATCTTTTTAATACTTCCGCCTTTTACAAGATCGTTTTGACCTCCTTGGGGAGTGGCATACATAAAGGTTTTTCCTCCTATGACAAAGCTCCCTGCATCAGGCGATACAAAATTATTTCCCCTACTACAAGGATCATAAGTAAAACGGTATGTTACGGTAGCTCCATCACTGGTAACAATTATAGCTTCAATAGCAGCAGGCGCATTATTTGATCCGCATGTTTCAGAAGACGATCCCCAATATAAGTACACGAAATTTGGAGACAGGGCAGTAGGAACAATTGGATTGCCATTAGCATCATGCTCGACAAACCAAATATCTGATCCTTCATCTTTTGGAATTAAATTTCCTCCATTTATAAGAAAGCTTGAGCTTTGAATCTGAGTAAAGGCAGTAGAGTAGCTTGAATTTCCCGGATTGGATACTGACACAGCGATTGGAGTATTGCCTTGTATTGCGCGCTCTATTCCTGCTTCTGCAGCAGCTAAGGCTTTTTGGGATTCTGCCTCCTCCGTTGAAGTTTTAAGACTTGTGATACTTCTTGAAGCAATAGACAACCCAATGGTCGAAGCAATTATAATTATAAGAACGACGACCAAAAGAATCTGTCCCGCTTCGCCGGCAGGCGAGCCGCTTTCTCTTTTTTGAAACATATATTTAGCATAACAATTGCTTCATATTATTGTCAACCTTGGATCCGCCAGCTGGCGGATTTATTTCTGATAATTTCTTATTGTAACCGAGGTTTGAAAAATAATCGGAGGAGAACTGTTTTCCACAAGCCCATTATTAGGAATTTTTGACCCGAGACTAAAACCTATTCCAATTATCGGGATGTCTGTTGACCTAGTTTGCGTACAAGAAAGAGTACATCCTGTAAAAGAAAAATAATTTGTATCTATAAGAGGAGTCGGCGTGGGCGTAGTAGTTCCGTTTAGCGTAGCTATTGTTAAAGTAGAACCAGTACAATTATATATAATTGGATCTCCGTTAAGTGGAATTATTTTTATGAAATTATACGGCGTTGTAGTAGGAGCAGGAGTTGGGGTAGTTGAAAATGGACAACTCGTCACATAAGTCACTCCGTTGGTACTTAATCCGCCGAAGGATGCAGCATACTCAATATTTTTCGATATTTGCGCAAGAGTATAATTTCCGTTTTGCCTGATATTTTCAATTACATTTGTCTTATTTGTTCCTCTAAGAGTTGACGTCACTATTCCGCTTATAACCACTCCTACGGCAACAAAAACGATAATAGAAGCCAAAAGCTCCACCAGCGTAAACCCCCTGTTTAATTCTGAACTCTGAATTCTAAATTCTAAATTCTTTTTCATGGTGATTGTTTTTGATCAATATTAGAAAAACAGGTAATAAGTTCTACCTTGTGACAAAGAGGGGTTCCAATTGGACACTTACTGTCAGACCAAGAAACCTTCACTGTAACCTTACTTCCATTTATATTTCCGTTGGAGCATTCTTGTAAGTTATGATTAATTGCTACCTCTCTTGAGTAGATTCCAAGATTGAGACCGCAAGGAGGATCGGTTATAAGGACAGAGTTTTGTGCAAGACAATAATTAACCGAGGTTTTTGAAGAGAAATTAGGCCAACTTGAATCTCTTATTTGTCTAACTACAGCCATCCCTTCCTGAGCATAAAAATTAGCTAAATTTTGATTTTTCGTATATTGAGTATTGCTCAAAGAGGTCGTTACTCCAACCACAATTGCACTTAAAACTAAGATAGAAACGCTAAAGGCAAGTAAAATTTCAAGAAGTGTTTGGCCTGCTTGTCCGCAAGGCAGGCCTTTTTGTTTTTTCATTGAATACTAACTCCTCCTAAAGAATTCACTATAATATTTTTATGATTGTTATTATTATCTTTTATAACGATTTGTCCGCTCGCCGTAACTCCACCTTTTAATACGGGGAACAAGTAGGATATTGGAGATGTCGATACGTCAAAGCTAATATTAGCAGGGAGACTTTTACTGTAAATTACATCAAAGAAACTAGATAGTCCATTGCTGCAATGAATTACTAAACTATAAGAATTTGTTACGCTTGTTGTCTGAACTTCATAACTATCGAGAGAATTGTTTTGGTTTGAGCAGTTTGTGCCAATTTTTACTTGGGATAGTGCCCGTGATCTTGCCAAATTTAAGGTAGCTGCCAAATCATTAGCAGATGTTTGAAGAATCTGAACCTTATTATATGCTGTAAATCCCGCAATACCAAGCGTACCCAAAACCGCAATAATACTTAATACAACCATTAGCTCAATTAGCGTAAATCCGCGACTAACTTTGAACTTTGAACTTTGAACTTTGAACTTTGTCATCATGGGTTTTGAAGGGTATATTTCCAAAGAGTAGTACTGCCCGAACAGTTTGCCTTGGGAATATCTAGCTGAGAATCATTTCCATTCTCAAGACACGCAATGATAGAATACGACGAATTACCTGAGGTAGAATAAGTGTAGACATCTCTGCTGGAAGGATCGCACGGAATCTTTTGCATATAAATAGTGCTTCCAACTGACAAAGAAGCTCCGCAAGTGGGCAGAGGAGAACTAAGGTAAGATCCTTGATCGGATCTATAAAGCTCCAGAGCCGATTGAATTTGGCGAAGTTCGGACTTGCGTATTCCATCTCGGGCTCTCTGTCTTACTCCAACGAAATTTGCCAGTAAAAAACTTGACAAAACACCAATAATACTTATCGCCACCAAAAGCTCAATTAACGTAAATCCTGCGGATTTACGAATGATGAATGATAAATGATGAATTTTTAATTTCCTGTCCATACTTTATTCTTAATCATTAATCCTTGATCCTTACGGACTAACATTAAGACTTGATACTCCATAATTGCACGTTGCCCCTGTTCCGCAGCCAGCGCCACTCGGAACGCCATTGCATTTTGCGCCACCATTACACGCTTGAGAATCGTTCGCGCCTCTATCCAAAGAGGCATAAATATAATAGGTCTGCCCATCCGGACTAGTACTGTTATATACATAATTTTTTGAAGAGCTTGGATCTTTTGGCAAGGTAGCCATGTACGGCTGCCAGGAAGATCCCCACACAACACTATTGCCATCCAAACCCTTTATTTTGTAATCTACTGTTGAGGAAGGATATTTACCAATATCCTGATAATATGTTTCTAAGGCTTTTTGGATTTGAGATAAATCTGATTTTCTGTTCGTGTCTTTAGCTTTTTGGATTTGAGCTAGAGGATTTACCATTACAATTATTCCTGTTGCCATAACACCAATTAAAGCTAAAGTTACTAATACCTCAATTAATGTAAAACCCGAAGAAATATTTGCGTTAGAAAGTCTCCGAAGAAAATTGCCGTTAAACATCCTAGGACTAGAAAAGGCCCGAAGGGGATTGCGGTCCCAAAAACTCTTTTTTTTCTCCATATAATCAGTATGCATCCAACAATTGCGCCTGTCAAGAAAGCTATATAAAGTGACACAATTACATTTGGAAATCCCAGAATTAAACCCATTAAAAAAGAAAATTTAACATCTCCAAAACCCATTCCTTTTCCGCGGGTTACTAAAAATAAGGATAGGAAAAAGAGACAAGCACCCAAAGCAGAAAAGAGATGAATTAAGAATAATGAATTAAGAATAAAGAATAAATAGATAAAAGAAACTACAATCGAAGGAAAAACAATCTTATCCGGAATAATTCCATATTTTAAATCAGCGAAGAAAATAACAATCAAACTACTCATTATGAATAAATAATAAATTAGGGTTACAATTAATTCAAAATTATTAAGGAAAAAAAGAGCTGTAGCAACGAATATTAATCCAGTTGCTAATTCGACAATCGGATAATACAACGATAATAAAGAGGAACAGTACCGGCATTTTCCTTTCAGAGAAGTAAATGATAATAAAGGAATTAAATCGTACCATTTAAGATTTTTTTTACAATTATCACAATAAGACTTGCCTTTTATAACAGACTCTCCTTTAGGAAGTCTATCCACCAAAACATTCAAAAAACTTCCAATCACCAGCCCCAAGAGAAAAATAAAGACAATTATCATAGTCATAGATTAGCACAAGTTGGAATAATTTAGAGGGTTAGAGTAATCCTGTAATACTTGCTGTTGGTTCTGCTACATTACAATATAATCCTGCTTTTCCATCAGCAGAGGAGTAAACATACCAAGTGTTAGCAGCAACTCCTCCACAAGCGCCCTTACGAGCCTCAGATTTAGATTCCATTCTCGTATACACTACTATATCTGGAGTAACGTTGGATTTATAACAAAATTCATTAACTGCTGTCCCACCAGTGCAAGGCGCTGTCACTCCTGCAGGGTTACTTGGAAAAACTTTAATCTCACCAGAATTAACAAGAGTCGTATTCCATCCAGCAGTAACAGGATAGACCGAATTGCTCGTATAATATGCCTGAAGAGCTCTACCTAATTGGGTAACCGCAGATTTTCTTCCCGTATCTCTACCTCTTGCAAGCTGCTCAACTGGATCTATTGCTACCAAAACTCCAGCTGCTAGGACTCCCAAGATTGCGATGACGATAAGAAGTTCGATAAGGGTAAAGCCTTTAGAGGAGAAAAACTTATTAAATAAAAACTTTTTCATTAATGCAAATTATAATCTCTAACTTAGTTAAACATAATAAACAAGTCCTGTCAAGGGGGTATAAATAGCTTCTGCTTATTTTATAACAGAGGTAATCTGGTAAATTGGAGTAAGAATAGAGATAACCAAAAATGCAACTCCAATTCCAAGAATTACCAGAATAATCGGCTCCATTGCGGTTGAAAGAGTTTTGACAGTTTGATCTACTTCATTCTCAAAATACTCAGATCCCTTGACAAGAGTTTCATCCAATTTTCCCGTCTGTTCTCCGATTTTAACCAGCTCCACCAAATTTGGAGGAAAAAGGTAATACAAAGACATAGCGTCTCCGATACTTACTCCTTTTTCAACTCTTTTTGCAACATCATCTATTGCGTTTTTGTAATGAATGTTGCCTGTGATATTTGATACCTTATTTAGAGCTTCTACAACCAAGGTTCCTGAT
>Ga0209515_10003686_pt1 | contig 21478 bp, 19 predicted proteins | sample Subgroupgradi54m_FD_187454 | JGI IMG/M metagenome (GOLD analysis project Ga0209515, IMG submission 187454) | Subsurface groundwater microbial communities from S. Glens Falls, New York, USA - GMW60B uncontaminated upgradient, 5.4 m (SPAdes)... ... | reverse complement strand
GGCCTCTTTAGCTTCGACTACACCAAAAATGAAGCTTCTTTTAAATACGCATCCACCGATCGCACAACCCTCTGGACACTAGACCAGGGCACAGACCCCATCATTGACAGCATCACCGGCAGTTTCCAGTCCTCGGTTGAAGCGCTCTCCGATGGCGCCAAAGTTTATTTTGATAAAGAAAATCACATCGTCCGCGTGGAGTCTTCATCGCGCCTTTTCGTTCTCGATCGCAAGACGAAGACACTTGCTCTGACTGTTCGCGGCCACGTGATAAAGAAATGGTCCGGCATTGAGGAAATCGACAACAGGGGCAGAATCGTCTCGATTCGTACCTTAAAGGGTGTTTACCAATTTAACTGGAATTCGGCTTCTCCGAGCGTTCTATTCACCTCGAAAGATGGAAAGACCTCTATCGAATGGATCGATGTGCGCTTTTCTTTGGACGCCGGGTCCCGCGAGGGCAGGAAGAATATCGGGGTGGACTTTTACCAAGGTTATGTCTATTTGCGCCGTTTCGCCAACGGCCTCGTTGTCCGGTACGATAAGCGTGGACGCATCGTGGAGGTTCATCACCCGCGCCGCGGCGATTTTCGCGTCAACTATCAGACTCGCAGGGCTACGCTGACTCTTTCCGACGGCCGCGTGATCACGTGGCGAGCGATAGAACGCGGTGACATTCTCTGGAATCATCCTAAGGAAGAAACGGGCATTTTTGATTTTATCGGGATATACGTTTCTTTCACCAAGACCCGGGAGGACGGCGTGATTGAATTTTTCAACCGCTCGGGTAAAAAGATTCTGAAGCGCGCGCATCCGGATGGCGCCGTTGAGTATTTGGACAACAAAGGCCGCGCCAAGAAAGTCACGTTTAAAAACTCCGACGGCGAGGATGCTGCGCTTGTGATCGATTACGGAAAGAAAACGAACAGCGCGCGGCTTCTTGTGAAACACACAAACGGCCGCAGGGAAATAATCTTCTACACCGATGTTTCCCAGGCCGATGTCCCGGCAAAGGGCCAGGTTTCGATAGCGCCGTTCGGTTTTGTCGGAAAACCCAAAAATGCGGGCAAGCAATCTTCTCCACAAGCCGTGGCCAGCCTTGCCGAGTGGAAAGATTATTTCGATCTTCAGGAAGAAAAAGACGCGCTCTCCGGACGGCCTACTTATTCTATGGAGGAACTTTCGACTGTAAAATCCCCGTTCCTCGACGATAAAAATTAAATTGATCCCGTGGAGAGAGTATTTTCCCAAAAGGATCTTGACCTCGTTGAAGATGCCTATCAAAAGGAAAAGGCCCTTGCTAAACCAGTAACGCCCGCTTGGATTTAGAGGACCTGGCTCCGGGGGATCCCTATGTCTACAAATTAGGAAGTCGCGATTATAAGGACCGCGAATAGTTTTCAAGCAGTTGGGGGATCATGAGGGGCGCCTGGATGAGCCAGTCGGCCTCTTTTTCATCAAAGAGGAAAGGCCGCAAAATAATGATCCATTAATTTGACAATTTCATTAATTTCGGGTATCCTTGAAATAGGGGGTGAGAGGGATGACTACAGTTCTCAAGATGAATCGAAACCGGCAGATCAATATCCCCTCGGGGTTTGTGTCCAGAATGAGCCTCGGAGAAGACAAGTATTTCAAGGCCGAGCTTCACGGCAACCGAATTGTTTTGACGCCGGTAGACCCGGTGGAACGGGTGTTTTCCGAAGAAGACCTGGATTTGGTGGAGAGTGTCTATCAGCGTGAGAAACATCTAGCCAAGCCTGCCACGCTTGCTTGGGCCAAAAAAGTCCATAAGCTTCATTAATGCCCTTCAAGCTTTTTTACCTGTCTAGTTATGAGCGGTGTTTGAAAAAGCTCGGTTCCCACGAAAGACATATCGCCGGAATTGTTTTTTTGGCTCTTAAGAGCTATTTTGAATACGGCTTCTCCGCAAAAGCCCAACCTTATATCTTTCATCATGAGCATCACAGTTACCGGTTGGTGTTCAAGAAGCTCCGTGATCCTATCTGGGAGGCTTATGTGGAAGGGAAGCTACGGGTCCTTACGTGTTTGGAAAAAGGCGCGCATCTTCTCGTCTTCGCCGGCAACCACGACCAAGTCAGGCAGTTCTTGAAAGAACAGTGAGCGCTAAGTCGTGTTAAGCCTTGTTTATCAATCCCCATCAAACTTTTTCCCATCGGTTTCATAAAGATTAAATATCGCGTATCGAAACTAAATATTTTTTTCTTAACGCCCTTGATACTTAAGGACTCTCATGCCACACTACCTTTATGTACATAGGAAAAAGGAGGTTCTGACATGTGAGTTCTTGTTCACGTCAGTCACAGGGCGAATAAGTGCTATCTGCTTTCATTCCCCGGTACGGTCACAAGCGCCCAAATCCGCGGATACTTGGATAAACATCCCCGGTCTACCGCAATCCAGCGGCTTCTCAAAAAAGCCTCTGCCTTCGTGGAGATCCCGCCGCATCAAAAGCCCCAGGCTGCTGCGTCCGCACGATTTGTGGTGAGCGACAGCTACACCATGGAGCGGTTGTGGGGTAACCACCCCGCTAGATGATTATGTATTGAAATTAACTTATAAATGAATTATAATCCATAATATGAATGATGGAATTTATACCCTCCTTCAAACACAGGAAGTCTTTCACCTGGAGTTCCTCCGTTGGTTCGGCAGGAAACTCGAAGGGAACGATTATGCCCTCAAGGGAGGCGTCAATTTACGCTTTTTCTTCCGGAGCATCCGTTATTCGGAAGACATGGACCTGGATATCCGGAAAGTCGGAGTCGAGAGGGTCAAGAAAACCGTCATGGATATTCTTTCGACCCGCGGTTTCTCCGACAGTCTTAAATCTTTCGGGATCGAGAAGGTGGTCCCGCCGGACATCGCAAAAGCCAAGCACGTCGAAACCACCCAGCGCTTTAAAATCCATCTTTTGACGCAAAGCGGGGAAGATCTCTTTACAAAGATCGAATTCTCAAGACGGGGGTTCAAAGGATCTGTGCTTATCGAGCCGGTGTCCTCAGAGATTTTTCGTTCTTATAAAATGGCCCCCTTGCTTGTTCCGCATTATGAAGCATCTTCAGCCATAGAACAAAAAATCCACGCGCTGGCACACCGATCTGTTTTGCAGGCCCGTGACATATTTGATTTATTTCTTCTCAGCTCCCAATGCGAAAAGTCGCAGCAAAAGCGCATTGAAGTCAGTGAAGCCGTACTGAAAACAGCCCATGACAGTATTTTCCTTGTAGAATTTGCCCAATTTCGTGAAAGTGTCGTGGCTTATCTGGAGCACGAAGACCAAAAGACCTATTCGTCACCGGCGGTCTGGGATGAAATGAAACTGAAAACCGCCCATTTTCTGGAAGGGTTGACGCCATGAAAACAAAAACCCCTCGCAATATCATGGTTTTCGTCAAAAAACTCGGGCGGCCTGTCTTCACGACGCATGAGCTTGTAACCCTCTCAGGAAAATCCCGCCCCACGGTGACCCAATGCCTGACCCGCCTGGCGGAACAAGGCCTCCTTGTCAAGCTATACCGCGGCGTGTGGGCAGAATCAGGCCAAAAGCCGCTTTCTCCATTTGAAATTATTCCTCATTTGTTTCCTCGCCAGCGCGTTTATGTCTCGTTTATTTCGGCGCTTCACTTGCACGGGATTGTGGAACAGATCCCCCAGGTGGTTACTCTGGCTTCACTCTCACACACAAAAACTCTCCGCACAAAAGCCGGTGTTTTTTCCGTCCACCAGATTGCCCCGTCGTTCTTTGACGGTTTTGACTGGTACAAGGGCGAGGGAAGCTTTCTGATCGCCGAACCGGAAAAGGCGCTCATAGACAGTCTCTATCTCTCAAGCCGGAGAAAAAAACAATTTGGACATTTTCCGGAAACGAATTTCCCAAAAACTTTCAGCTTCAAAAAGGCGCGGCGCTGGACTGAACAAATCCTGCAAAAAGAGATACGCCTCCATGTGTTGCGGAAGCTCGAGATATTGCGGGCGCAGGCACAAAAGAACCGGAAGGGCGCATGATCGGATCTCTAAACCTCTATTTTTACAGCCTTCTTCTTACGACAGCGTCTTCGATTGGGCTTGGAGTATTGGTTTTGTACAAGAGACCTCATGGTGCGGTTAATCGGATATGGTTCTTGATGTCTCTTGCCGTCGCCGGATGGAGCTATGCAATCTCGAGGTCATTTTTTACCTCAAGTTATGATGAGGGTTTATATTATTCGCGGCTTTGCAATATCGTCGCTTCATACATTTCTGCTTTTTTCTTTCACTTTTGTTTGGCAATAACGAACCACAAGTCTAAAACCTCCAGGTTTTTGCTCGTGGCGGCTTATGTGAATTGTGTGATATTCGGAATTTTTGGATTTTCGGACTTTTTCTCCAATGTAAGGTCGGTTTCTGTTTTCAAATATTATGCCTCTCCGGGGCCGCTTTTCTACTATTATACGGTCCATTTTTTCCTGCTTTCTTTTTGTTCTGAATTTTTTCTATTCAAAAGCCTTAAGCATTCAGATGATGCGAAAAAGAATCAAATCAAATTCATCATTGTCGGCACCACGTGCGGTTTTGTGACGGGAGGCCTGACATTTTTGCCGGTTTATGGAGTGCCTATCAATCCCGTAACGGCTCATTTTGTTTGGCTCTATGTCGCAATTATCTCCTACGCCATTTTGAAGCACCAGCTCATGGACATCAAAGTCGTTATTAAGAAAACACTTTTTTACTCATTCTGGATCGCGGCGATTTCCTTGATCTACGTGCTGATTATTTTCTTTGTGTATGAAACCATCGCCGGGAGATGGGCCAAGTCGCTGTTGGGAGATCCGTTTACCTTTGGTATTTCTTATGGGTATGCGATTCCGCCGCTTTTCGGGACTTTTGCTTTTTCTTTTCTCGGATTCTTTTTATTATTCAACAAGCCCAGAACGAAGCAAAAAGTGCTTTTCTCGATTCTTTGTTTCGAAACTTTCTACTGGCAGGTGATATGGTTTGTTTCATTTTTCGTCCGGGACAGCGACTATTTGACCTATCTGGCCAAGCTGGCGTATTTGACGATTGTGCCGCTGCCATTCACGTTTTATCATTTTATAGTTTCGTATCTGGACGAGCGGCGGGAAGAGAGGAACGTCAAGCTGTTTTACGGGATCGCCGCTCTATTGATCGCCCTGCTTTTTCCGACCTCGTGGTTTGTGGCGGGAAACCGCCGTTTGTATTGGGGAAATTTCACGTATCCGGGCCCGCTTTTTTCAATTTTTACGGTTGCGACGTTTATTTCCATGATTCGGGGACTTTTGTTGCTTCATCGCAGGCGCCGGAGCGAGACTGACGCCGCAAAGAGAAATCAGTTGAATTATCTTTTTCTGGGTTTCGCCCTGTATTTCGGTTGCACGCTTGATTTTCTGCAAGTATACGGAGTGCCATGGTACCCCATCGGCACCTTGTTCTTTTTGGCCTCCTTTCTTGTGATTGCCTACGCGATCACAAAACACCAACTACTTGACGTCAAAATCGCTATTCGGAAGACTCTTTTCTATTCTTTGATGACTTTGCTGATTTCTGTGACGTATCTATCGATCATATTGATTCTGCATTCTCTTTTTCTTTCCGAGAAACTCAAGAGCCAGTCGTTCTTATTGAATTTTTTGCTCATCCTTTTTGTCGCACTTACCTTTAAGCCTCTCGAGGTCGCGCTTCAGCGTCTGCTGGACCGCCGTTTTTTCCACGGGACCATCAGCGAAATCGCCGAACAAAAGGCCCTATTGGAAACTGAACTTGAACGCCGCGAGCGACTAAAGAGCGTAGGCATCTTGGCCGCCGGCATGGCGCATGAGATTAAAAATCCCCTGACGGCAATCAATACTTTCGCGGATTATCTGCCGGAAAAGTACGACGACCCCGAGTTTAGGGAAAAGTTTTCTAGAATCGTGAAGCAAGAGGTGGCGAGGGTGAAAGAAATCGTCGCGAATCTTCTTTTATTTTCAAAACCGGCCGATCCCCATGCAAGCCAATGCGACGTCCAAAAAATCATCACGGATATTTTAGAGCTTCTCTCGAACGAGACGTTAAAAAACAATATCCATGTTCATTCTATCTTCGATGCTTCCAATGTCTATGTGGACGCTGACCAAATCAAGCAAGCCTTTTTAAACATCATTATGAATGCCATCGACGCCATGAAGGAGAATGGCGGGGAATTGAAGGTTGAATCCCGAACGGAAGGGAAATTCGTCGAAGTGACGATTTCGGATACCGGCTGTGGGATCGCGGAAGACAAAATCAAGCACATCTTCGACCCTTTCTTTACCGATAAAGAGCAGGGGACGGGTCTCGGTCTGGCCGTCACTTATTCCATTATTGAGAAAAACCACGGCAAAATCGAGGTGCAAAGCCGGATATCTCAGGGCACCAAATTTTTGATCTGTTTGCCCGGAGCGGCCGCATGAGCGGATCTCTAAACCTCTATTTCTACAGCCTTCTTCTAACGGCAGCGTCTTCGATCGGGCTTGGAGTATTGGTTTTGTACAAGAGACCTCACAGCGCGGTTAATCGGATATGGTTCCTGATGTCTCTTGCCGTCGCCGGATGGAGCTATGCAATCTCGAGATCCTTCTTCGCTTCAAGTTATAGCGAGGGTTTATATTATTCGCGGCTTTGCAATATCATCGCTTCGTACATCCCGGCTTTTTTCTTCCACTTTTGTTTGGCAATAACGAACCACAAGTCTAAAACCTCCAGGTTTTTGCTCGTGGCAGCTTATGTGAATTGTATCATTTTTGGAATCTTCGGGTTTTCGGACTTTTTCTCTGGCGTGCGGTCAATTTCTATTTTCAAATATTACGCTTCACCGGGCCCGCTTTTTTATTACTATACGTTTCATTTCTTCCTATTGTCTTTTTGTTCAGAATTCTTACTGTTCAAAAGTCTCAAGCGTTTAGATTATGCGAAAAAGAACCAAATCAAATTCATCATTGTCGGCACCACGTGCGGTTTTGTGACGGGAGGTATGACATTTTTGACCGTTTATGGAGCGCCTATCAATCCCGTGACGGCTCATTTTGTATGGTTCTACGTGGCGATTATCTCTTATGCTATTTTGAAGCACCAGCTCATGGACATAAAGGTAGTCATTAAAAGGACTATTTTTTATTCCGCATTGGTCTTTTTGGTTTCGGTGCTTTATTTTGCGGGGGTGTTTGTTACTCACAAGTTGCTTGTTAGCGAATGGAGCCCTCAAATTTACTTGGCTGACGGATTAGGTTTTCTTCGTGCTCTATGCGGAAAAATTTCGAAAAATCCTTTTGTTTTCACAAGTTTTTTGTGTGGTCTTACATCTTTGGGTCTGGCGGTGTTTGGAATGGTGGTGGGGAATACAAAAGCGCAAAAGCTATTTGTGGGTTTTAATACGACTGTCGCGATGTGGGGCTTTGGTAATTTTTTGGCAGGTATTTCAAATACTTCACACATTGCAGTGCTGGGGTGGAAGCTTGCTTATTTCGGCGGGTTTTTTATAAGTACATTTTTTTGCCATATGGTGCAGGTATTTTTTGGGATCAAAAATAACAAGATCCTTGCTTTGGCCTATTTGCAATCCTTCGTCTTTTCTCTATTGATGGTCTTTTATCCAAAAGCTCTTATTGCCCATACAAGAATTGCTTTCGGGATAAACTACAACGCCGTTACTATTGCGATGGCGATTGCTATTGGTGTTTTTTTGTTGATCGTGATCTGGGTTTACAGAGAGCTTCTAATTTATTTGAGGTCTGCCACCGGACAGAGAAAGATACAAGCAAAATATTTTATCTTTGGGTTTGCCTTCGGATTTGTTGGAGGCACAACTACTTTGTTGCCTCCTTTTGGCATTGACGTTATTTATCCAGCCGGGAATTTGGGTATTGCCGTCTACGTGTTTATTCTGGTGTACGCGATGTTTCGCTATCAAGTTCTCGATGTGCAGATAGCAATTAAACGAACCATCGTTTATTCTCTATTACTCGTTTCCATTTCGGTTTTCTATATCTTGACGATATTTGTATTGCACAGGCTGTTTTTACTGGAAAACGTTTTTCAGCCCACGTTTTTCAATAGTGTTCTTGCAGTGCTTTTTATTATGTTACTTTTAAAACCTCTGGAAATATTTTTGCGTAGGTTCCTTGACCGGAAATTTTTTAAGGGGACAATCACTGAGATTGCAGAGCAAAAAGCCCAGCTAGAAACGGAGCTTGAGAGAAGAGAGCGTTTAAAAAGTGTCGGGATCCTCGCCGCTGGCATGGCCCATGAGATCAAAAATCCGATCACAGCGATCAAAACTTTTGCGGAGTATTTGCCCGAGAAATATGAGAATGCCGAGTTCAGGCAGAAATTTACGAGAATTATTGCGCAGGAAACGGCTCGTATCCAGGAGATCGTGACTAATCTTTTGACTTTCTCAAAACCGGCCGAGCCCAATAAGCGTGAATGTGATGTCACAAAGATCATTCAAGACATTGCAGAGCTTTTAAGTAGCGAGTTGTTGAAAAATAATATCAAATGTAGTTTTAATTTCAGCTCGGACACTCCTTTGGCTTACGTGGACTCAGACCAGATGAAGCAGGCGCTTTTGAATATTCTAATGAATGCGATCGATGCGATGAAGGGGAGGGGTGGCAATCTTATCGTTACGACGGCTCGTGAAGGGAAAGGGCCAAGAATTGAAATCGAAGACACTGGCTGTGGCATCGCCGAGGACAAGCTAAACCACATCTTTGATCCTTTCTTCACTGATAAAGAGCATGGAACGGGGGCTTGGCCTTGCCGTTACGCACTCCATCATCGAGAAAAATGGCGGAAAAATCAAAGTCCAGAGCCATCCAAATGTTGGCACTACATTCACTATTCTCCTGCCCTTAAGCCCTCAATTCCACAACTTATAGCTGTCGTAAAGTTTGTGTTATACAATATATAGAATTTAATAGAATTGCCTATTTTTGTTAAAAAAGTATTGACACACGATAGCGCATCATATAAACTCTTCCTACCGTAAAAGGAATACATCGGTAAAGTTTCTCTGGCAAAACAGAAACAGAGATAAACCGGAATAAATAAAAGTAAATTAAAAGGAGATTTTTTTGGATAACGGCGATAGCGTCTTTACCGTTCAAGAACTGGCTGGTTACCTGCGCATGAAGCCGCTCACGATCTACAAGCACGCCTCGAGCGGCAAACTGCCCGGTTTCAAGGTCGGCTCCCACTGGCGGTTTAAGAAGCGAACAATAGAGCGTTGGATCCAGGCACAGGAGAAGTCCAAGTTCAACAACAAAGCATTAATAAACGGATAGCCCAAGCGAGAGCTTGGGTTTTCTTTGTTGATGAAAGGTCTCTGATGTTAGATGGGCTTGCTGGAAAAGTAGCCGTGGTTACCGGTGGTAGTAGAGGAATAGGAAGGTCTATAGCGTTAGATCTGGCTAGGAACTGTGTACATGTTTCCTTTAATTATGTTAATAGTAAAGATGCAGCCGAGAACGTTGTTTCTGAGATACGAAAACTTGGAGCAAAAGCAATAGCGGTCAAAGCTGATGTAAGAAATTCTGAGGAAGCTAAATTTTTTGTAGATCAAACAAGAAAAGAATTCGAAAGAATAGACTTTCTAGTTAATAATGCGGGCATACTGAGGGATAAAACACTTATGTTGATGACGGATACGGACTGGAAAGACGTCATTGATACCAACTTAAACGGCCCCTTCAATCTAACACGTCTTATTATTACCGGATTATTGAAACAAAGAAGCGGCTCAATTGTAAACATATCATCTACGGCTGGAATGATCGGGAATGCCGGCCAAGTGAATTATAGTTCCAGCAAGGCGGGAGTCATCGGTTTCACAAAATCTTTGGCTAAAGAAGTAGCGCCTTATGGTGTACGAGTTAATGCAGTTGCGCCTGGTTTTATTGAAACAGATATGGTGAAAAATATTCCCGGTGGAAAAATGAAAGAAGCGATCCAGACGGTTCCTATGAAACGAATAGGCACTCCGGAAGAAGTTGCCAAGGTCGTGACGTTTTTGCTTTCGGACGCGGCATCCTATATTACCGGCCAGGTTTTACCAATCGATGGGGGTCTAGCGATTTGAGTAGCGATGACACGCGTGTTGTTATAACAGGAATAGGTGTCGTCTCGCCAATTGGCATTGGGAAAGAGGCTTTTTGGCAGGGATTGAAGGAAGGCCGATCGGGCATAAAGCCGGTGACATTATTTGATACATCAACAACTCGCTCTAAACTTGCGGGCGAAATCACAGATTTTAAGCCGGAGGAGATTTTGGGGTCGAAAGGATTGAGAAATTTGGATAGGACAACTTTGCTAGCTCTCTGCGCGGCAAAACTTTGTTTGGATGATGCCAGATTCCAAGTCACCGAAGAAAATACAGACAATGTAGGGGTGGTACTTGGGTCAACGATGGGAAGTGTGCGTAGTATCAGTGAGTTTGATAAGGAGTTTATAAGAGGGGGGTTACGAGCTGTTAATCCCGGGTTATTTCCGAATACAGTAATCAACTCTCCAGCTAGTCAAATTTCGATTTGGTTTAAAATTAAAGGTTTCAATTCAACGCTCTCATCCGGGTTTACGTCCAGTCTCGATGCGCTGGAATACGCGAGAAACTTTTTGCTTATTGGACGAGCAAAAGCGGTATTGGTGGGAGGGGCAGAAGAGCTTTGCGAGCAAATGTTTAAAGGATGTTACAAATTGGGTTTTTTGGCCGGGTCTAAAATTGATCAGGAGGAACTGTGTGCTCCATTTGACGGCAGGCGGAACGGTGCTGTTGTCGGGGAGGGAGCAGCGGTCTTCTTAATGGAGATGCAAGAGGCAGCACAGAAAAGAGGCTCAAAGATTTATGGCTCGATCGGCACTTTGGGAAGCGCCTTTGATAGAGATTGCCATTATCGGTATAGCTTACGAGCAAATGGCCTGAAAAACGCTATCGGAAGAGCTTTGAAAATTAGCAAAAAGGATCCAGAGGATATTGAATACATCTCATCCTCAGCCAACTCAACGGTCGATGGTGATTATTCTGAGGCCAAAGCCATAAAATCATTTTATTCAAAAGAAAGCGGAGTTGTAGTTAGTGCTGTGAGGTCCATGATTGGTGAGGCTTTTAGCGCCGGAGGAGCATTTCAGGTGGCGTCATCTTTATTTTCTATTAACAGTCAATGTGTTGCCCCAACAATAAATTACAGAGAGGAAGATAAGAGGTGTCTTTTGGATTGTGTGCCGAACCAATCCAGATCCTTAAAAGTAAATAATGCATTGGTTGTAAATTCAAGTCCCATGGGAGGAAATTCTGCCGTTGTTTTGTCAGGAGAAGGATATGAGTAGAACAACCGCGGCATTCATTGAACGTCGATTGGCTTCGACGGCTTTATCAGATATGCCGGGTTCGCCCATTTTTATTTTAAATGTGTTAGGGAAGAAAAGATGGAGGAATTGCCGTGAAAAGTGATAATGGTGAATTAGAACTTGAGATAAGGAAACTTATTGCGAAAATTATTGAAGTTGATCCTCAGAAAATTACTCCGGACGCTCATTTTATTGAAGACTTGGGATCTGATTCTATGATGGCTTTAGAGATAATGGCGGCCCTTGAAAAGAAATTCGGAGTGACTATTCCAGAAGATCAGCTTGTAAAAATGGCTAATTTAAACCAGGTGACTAAATTGGTAAACTCACTCTTGCCGTTGGCAAAGAAATAAATATGGAGCGTGTTGTTGTAACAGGGCTAGGGGTAGTTTCCGCGATTGGGTTTGGCCGGGAGGTTTTTTGGGACAATCTCCTTCTTGGCAAGAGCGGCCTTAGCCAGATCACTTCATTCGAGACTCAAGGATTAAGAAATAGAATCGCCGCAGAAATTAGAGGTTTCTCTTCTCACAAATATATGCGCTCAGAGTCTCTAAAAAATTGCGGGAAGGCCTCACAATATGCGACTGTTGCGGCAAGCATGGCCTTACAAGATAGCGGAATGCCTGTTGATAAGGACAAAAACTCAGCATTGGAAGCGGATGTGATTATCGGCACAACAATGGGCGAATGTCAGGCTATCGAAAGCGCTGATGCTGAATGGGTTTGGCATGGCGAAGATAGTGTGCCGGCTAATCTTGTTTCACAGTATCCCAGTAACAACATTGCGATGAACGTTTCTAGAGAGCTCAATATTACGGGCCATTCAATTGTAATCCCGACGGCTTGCGCTGCAGGAAACTATGCGATTGGATATGGCTATGATTTGATAAAATCTGGAAGATCCTTAAGGGTGCTTGCGGGAGGAGCCGATGCTTTTTCTAGAATTGCGTATACAGGATTTAGCAGAATGATGGCAATGGCTGAGATTAGGTGTTCACCCTTTGATAAGAATAGGCGAGGTATGATTTTGGGAGAGGGGTCTGGTTTTTTGGTTTTAGAGTCATTGACAAGTGCGGAACTAAGAAAGGCGCCTATATATGCGGAAGTGATTGGCTATGGGCTGAGTTGTGATGCTGCTCATATGACCATTCCAGATCGAGACGGTATTGTTAAGGCTATTGCAAAAGCGATTCGTGAATCAGGTATTTCGTTAGGTGAAGTTGATTATATATGCGCGCACGGTACGGGGACACCGGCTAATGATGAAGCCGAATGCGCTGCTATTAATCGGATTTTTGGTGAGAAGACCAAGCATATTCCCATAAATTCAATTAAGTCAATGATTGGTCATGCGATGGGTGCCGCCAGCGCTTTAGAGGCGATAGCATGCTGTATGGCTGTTCATGACGACAAAATTCCTCCAACTATTAACTATGTAGATCGTGATGACAAATGCGACATCGATTGCGTGCCCAACGAATACAGAAAAAAAAAGGTGAAAATTGCCCTCAATAATTCGTTTGCTTTTGGTGGTAATAATTCATGTGTGGTTTTTAGTAAGATAAAAAACTTATCGAGTATTGAATGAAATCAAATTCATATGATGTTGCAATTATTGGAGCGGGCATTTCTGGCCTGATAGCAGGAAACTACTTGGCACAGTCTGGCTTAAGAGTGTTCATAGCGGAACAACATTACGCTGTTGGCGGGTGTTGCTCATATTTTAAGCGGAATGGGTACACATTTGAATGTGGCGCTCACTCTCTTGGGAGTTGCCGTAATCCCGATGGATATCTGTACAAAATTTTTAACGAACTTGGAATATACGATGTTTTGGACATAAAACGGGCAGAATGCTCCGACACTTTAATATCAAATAAATACACAATCAATTTTTCAGGTAATGCTGATCAGATGGCAAATAGTTTGGCTTATGAATTTGAACAATACAAGGATCAGATTCACAGTTTTTTTAGGGAGGTGGAGGGATTTGGCGCGAAATCATTTCTTCGATATTATATGCGTTATAAAAACATGACATTTGATATTTTTCTGTCTAAATATTTTGATAATGTAGAAATCAAAGAAATTTTAAGTATTTTCTTAGGAAATGTAGGTGTTGCATCAAATCAAATTAGCGCTATAACCGCACTTGCGTTATATAGGGAATTTGTGTTGGATGGTGGATACTATGTTGAGGGCGGTATGAAAAAATTAGGGGATGTTCTAAAAAGGAATTTTGAAAAGAATGGTGGAGTAATTTCTTTAAAAGATAAAACAATTAAAATCAATATGAAAAATGGGTGCGTATCGGGTGTTGAGACTGAGAGAAACGGCGCTATTGAATCAACATATGTTATTTCGACCGCCGGTATCAAACAGACTTTTTTGCAGCTTATCAACGAAGAATTGATGCCAAATGATTTTATTCGTAAAGTTAAGAATTCAAAACCATCAGTGTCTGCGCTGATTCTTTATTTGGGCTTAAAAGGACGCACGATTAAAGATTTGAAGTGGGGAAGGACAGTTTGGTACCTACCAAGTCTTAACCCTAATGAATTTCATAGAAAAGTATTTGATGGCCAATGTGATGAAAACATTGAGGCGCTGCTCATGGGGTTTCCCTCCAAGTATGATGAATCATTAGTGCCACATGGATGTGAAAGTTTAATGTGTATATTGAGTGCGCCTTATAAAAGCAATGATTTTTGGTCTGTAAACAAGGCAAAATATAAAGAAGCTATAATTAATAGAATATCAATGCTCATCCCTGATATTAAAGGCAGAATCGAGGTATGCGAATTAGCAACCCCGCCTACTATATTCAAATTTACATTGAATGATGCAGGGGCTATTTATGGACTAGCGTCAACCTGGGATCAAATAGACATTGACTATATGCCATTTAAATCGCCAGTGAAGAATCTATTTTTATCGAGTCATTGGACAACGCAAGGTTATGGGCAAGCTGGGGTGCCTGTCGTTGCGCTAGCAGCTAAACAGGTAGCGTTTGCAATTCAAAAGAAAGAAAAACAGATCAAAGGACATTTATTATACAAGAGTCAATAATTATCAGGGGTGAATGCACGAATGGGTATCGACACCCAGTCAACTGGGAAACCGATTTTCAGATAATTCACTCGGGGCTGAGAGATTATTTATCATTGGACACTGGTCTGACATTCCCACAGGGTAAAGTGGTGTAACTACTGATGCAGCATCAGGAGGGGTTCTCTAAGTTTATGTTAAAGTATAGGTGCCTGGAAAAAATCAAATAGGCTTCAACTTATAATTCGTAAGGGGGAAGTTTACTGCATGGAAGAAAGTAGATTTGCTTTTATAGTTCACCCAGAGGATCGGCGGCATTGGCTGCGAATACGCCGGCATCTCCAAGAGGAGGAGTTCAAATCGCATTCTGCGATTGTGAGCCAGCGGACCCTCGATTATTCTGAGCCGTTTCACATAGTCACACTGCCATTTCTCTCAAACGGAAAGGCGGCGATTTGTGATGTTATTTTATGTCCCTTGTTACCAGGAGAAATGGTTGCGGATGAAGCAGCGGCGGTTTCAAAAATTCTAAAATCAGCAGAAATCGCTAGGATGCGAGGAGCCCGCCTAATAGGGTTGGGTGGATTTACCTCGATAGTGGGAAACGGGGGGCTGGACGTTGCTAGACAAGTAGCTCTGCCCGTAACAAGTGGAAATACGTACACAGCCTCTAGTGTGGTCAATGCTATTATTACGGCCAGTGAATTGCTGAATATTGATTTAGGCAAGTCATGCATTGCCATTATTGGCGCTACAGGAGACATTGGGAGTAGCTGTTCGAAGGGCTTAGCTGAGCTATTTGGAGAAATGATTCTGGTGGCAAGGAACGATCAGCGGCTGGAGGAATTAGCTCAATTACTGAGATCCAAATGCAGCCGTGTCTCTATTGAGAAACGAGCCTCCAAAGCAGCAAGAATCGCAGATGTGGTACTTACAGTAACCAGTTCAATTACGACTCTAATTGAAGCTAGTGATTTCAAGAGAAATTCGATTGTTTGCGATGTTTCTTATCCCGCAAATATTGCCAAAGAAATCGGGACGTTAAGACCCGATATTCTAGTATTTGAGGGAGGACTCGTAACTTCAGAGCGATTTGTTTCTCAACTGGAGCCGGCAGTTTTGTTCTGGGACTTTAATCCTAGGGGCGGGATGCATGCCTGTTTTGTCGAGGCTCTGTTACTAACTCTGGAAGGAAAGTTTTCCACCTATTCGATAGGGCGAGGAGGTATAACGCTGGAAAAGATGCGCGAGATGACCGATCTGGGAAACAAACATAATTTTCGCCCAATCTTTTCATGGGATGGAAGAATAATGAAGAGAGCCTTTGGGCATGTTCCTGTATCAAAACCTTACTCCACATGAAAGTCGAAGCTCAGCAGAGGGGAAATATGGCAGAGAAGGTTGCCCTAGTGGCAGGAGGATCCAGGGGTATTGGGAGAGCCGTTGCGTTAGCATTAGCTAAAGAACGAATGACGGTTGGCATTGCGTATCTTAGAAATGATCGAGCGGCGGAGGAGACTGCAGATGAAGTCAGAAGACTTGGTGGCAATGCGTGCTTGTTTAGGCTGGATGTAAAAAACTATGAAGAAATAAGAGATATGTTTCGGGAAATGAAAAAAAGGTATGGACGCGTAGATGTTTTTATACATGCCGTGGCTCTTGGCGTATTCAAACCTCTTAGTAAGCTATCCTCAGTGCAGCTAACCAGAACGTTTGACATTAACGCACGGTCGTTTATCCTTTGTGTTCAAGAATCGATGAGACTTATGAAAAATGGTGGAAGCATAGTTGCGATATCCAGCTTGGGAGGACAGCGGTATGTAAGTGAATATGGAGCAATAGGGATAGCCAAAGCGGCTTTAGAGGCGGCTGTCCGTTATCTGGCTGTTGAGTTGGCTTCGAGAGGCATTAGAGTGAATGCCGTCTCCGGAGGACCGGTGGATACTGCTGGTGTGAAACTAATGCCAAACTATAAAAAAAGGAAAAGGGAGGCGACTAAAATGACACCTGCTGGCAGGATTGCTTCGGCAGTGGACATCGCGAACATAGTTGCTTTCTTGTGCAAAAAGGAGTCTGACTGGATACGAGGTCAGATTTTGGTAGCAGATGGAGGGCTCTCGCTAAAGGTGGCAGGGCTCTAACATCGGGAATGTCTATTTGATGATAGACATCATGATATTCGTGACCATTGGCAGACTGATATTTAACACAGTCTTGATATAGGCGGAAAATGGAAATCAATATATATATCGTGGCGGCAATTATTGCTTTCTTATTCGGATCAAGTCTTGCATTTTTTGTCGGTCGTAACTCTTGGCATAACCCACCGCGTCGATCGTTCGCGCTTGTCACCCAACTAGCTGCTCTTTGGTGTCTTTTCCCCCTTGCAGCATCTTTTAATTACGGAGAAGAAACCAATTTGCTCCTTGTTCGATTGGTGTACATCCCTGGGGTATTGGTGCCGCCCTTTATTCTCCAATTTATTTTTGATGTGACCGAAGATCGTCGGCCAACGCTAAAAAAAATGATTCTCGGGCCAGCCCATTTTGTTAGTATTTGTTTTATATTCTTCGTATTCCATCCCCAGTTTATTGTTGGCATTAAGAAGCACGCTTCACTTTTTGTCTTTGTCCCTGGCGGGATCTTTCACATCTTTGCTGCACAATATATATTAATATGCTTAATTTCCTTTTTCCTGTTAATCCAAAATTTACGGAGAGTTGAGTCTAAGAACCGAACAAAACTGCAGTACGTAGCCCTTGCTTCAACCATAGGAATCTTTTCGCCTCTCTTTCATTTCAGTAGTTCGTATTTCAAATGGGAGCCTTTTCCACATGACTTTTTCTTTATTACTTACAGTTCCATCATTGCCTACGCCGTTGTGCGCCACCAGCTCATGGACATCGAAGTCATCATACGCCGTACGGCAGTATTTGCCGGGCTTTTTGCTTTTGTTTATGGAACATTTACAGTCGTCACAATTTTAGGACAGGAATTTTTTAAATCGACATTGGGTTGGAATCAATGGACCGCGACTATTCCGACGGTTTTGATCATTACGTTCGCTTTAAGGCCCTTGGAGATTTTTTTGACGAATGCGACTGAGAAATTTTTGTTTCAGAAAAAGTACGACTATCGGGAGCTTCTCAAAACCTTCACTAACGAGGTACTGACAGTGTTGGACTTGCAAAAACTACCTGATCAGACGGTGGCGGGGTTGATTCGGATTATGAAGTTGGAGTCGGCGAGTTTGCTTTTGTATGACAAGGACAACAAGATTTATAAAATGGCGGCGACGGTGGGCGCGAAAGAGAAAGATATCAGTTTTAAAGATGACGACACTCTTGTCCGGTATCTTAGGGCTTCACAACAGGCTATCTTAAAAGATAAAAGCGCGGACAAAATCGAAGGGGAGGGGGTCCTTAAAGACAGTTTTAAAAAGTTGAATGCTCAGCTTTGTTTACCGGTGCCTTTGCATGATGAGCTTATCGGCATTTTGTGCCTGGGTATGAAAAAATCTGGAGAGGATTATACGCAGGAAGACATTGATATTTTGACCACGCTCGCGCGTACCGAAGCGATCGCGATTTCAAATGCCCGGCTCTTCGACGAGCTTTCGAAGACTCAGGCTGAGGCGGCGCAGAGAGAAAAGATGGCGGTGATCGGCACCCTTGCGGCGGGGATCAATCATGAGATTTGCAATCCGCTCGGGATCGTGCGTGGGCAGTGCGAGGTGTTTCTTTTAAATCTGCGCGATGGGCTGTACCGGGAAAAAAATGTGGAGCAGATGATCAAGATCGCCTCAGACATCATGAATAAGGTGATCAAAGAAACCGACCGCGCCACCGGCATCACCAAGAAACTTTCCAACTTCGCCAAGCCGTCGCAGAAGGGGGAGATGGAGGAGGTTTTTATCGATAAGGAAGTGGACGAAGTCATGGGATTGATCGGCCATGACATGAGAGTTAATAACGTCGAGGTGCAGAAGGATTTCCCGCCGAATTTCCCGGTTATCCGCGCCGACAAGAAGCAGATCCAGGAAGTTCTTTTTAACATCATTCGAAATGCTGCCCAGGCCATGGACAAGAAAGAGGGGCGCATTGTGGTCACGGGTTTCTCGGAAAACGGGTCCACGGTGATCCGTATTGCCGACAACGGAAGCGGCATTCCCAAAGATAAAATCGGCCAGATATTCAACCCATTTTATACGACAAAGGCGCCGGGGAAGGGGACTGGGCTCGGGCTTTTCATTGTGAAGCAGGTGGTGGAGAGAAACAAGGGCTCTATCGCCGTGGAGAGCGAGGCCGGCGTGGGCACGACGTTCACACTGCGTTTTCCCAGCATGGCGGCTCTCGCCGCAGCCGCTTGAGCGATGACGAAAATTTTGACCATCGACGACGAAGTGGAGTTCACGGCGCTCATAGAAAGTTATTTTTCCCCCAGAGGTTATCAGGTTTTCAGCGCGGGCGAGGGGGAAACGGGCCTTGCGATCGCGAGCAAGGAAAAGCCCGATGTGTGCCTCATCGATTTGAAAATGCCGGGAAAACACGGGGATGAGGTGATGAGCGAGATCTTGAAATTGTATCCAAAGACGAAGTGCATCATGATCACCGCGTCGGAAGGCGAAGGCAAAACGCGCGCGCATCTCATGGAGATGGGGGCGTACACTTGTTTTGACAAGCCCATCACATCGCTTAGGGATTTGGAAAAGAAGATAAAAGAAGCGCTGGATACCAATAACAAATGACAAAATTCAAATTACAAAATAAATTCGAATGACAAATGATAAATTTAAAACAGTAAACGGCAACGTTCAGTCTAAAAAATACGATTTAGAGGACAGAACATTACGGTTCGCAAAAGAGTGCATAGATATCTTGAAAACAATTTCAAAAGACAGCATTAATGGTGAGCTAGTCGTTCAGGCCGTGAGAGCTACGGCATCTGTTGGTGCAAATTACAGGGAAGCAAATAACACCATTAGCAAAAAGGATTTTTACCATCGAATAGGGATTTGCCGGCGTGAAGCTAAGGAAAGTAAATATTGGTTGGAATTATTGGCTCACTCGAACCAAAGATATGCGGAAAGGTTCGATCCGTTAATTGACGAAGCGTTACAATTGGCAAGAATATTTGCCTCAATTTCGAAGAATGGCAGCTAACCTGTTTTATTATTTGAATTTTGTAATTTGTTCTTATTTTGTCATTTGTGCTTTGACATTTGTAATTTAGACGAAAGGTAAATAATGAGCAAATCTCCAAAGATAATGGTCGTGGACAACGAAATCGACGTCTGCAATTTCGTGAAGTCCTTTTTTGAAATCCGGGGCTTCGAGGTCGCGACGGCCTTAAACGGCGAAGACGCTTTAAAGAAACTCGCGCATGAAAAGCCCGACATCGTGATTCTCGATGTCATGATGAGGAGCGAGGACGAGGGGATAGAGTATTTGCCGAGATTAAAAAAAGCGTTGCCGTCGGTGAAAGTGATCATGGTGACCGGCGTCGAGGACGAGAAGACGGTGGAGGCCGCGAAAAAATTGGGCGCGGATGATTACATTACAAAACCGCTTATCCTAGAATATCTCGAGACTACGGTACTCAACAAAATAAAACAGCTTAACCCCAGCATCATCGGATAGAGAAACTCCGCGTGTATAGCCGCATAGATTATCAAGAAGCATTGCTGAATGCCTCGAAGGGCATGATCCGGGTGAAGGATCCGGTGACGCTTCTTAAAATTATCACGCGCTTCATCGACCGGCAGATCGGCGCCACGCATGTGGCCGTGCTTCTTTACGACCGCAGACGCGACGCGTATGTGCTGATTGACTCAAAAGGCGAGGGCGGCCGGAAGATCCCCGTCGGCTATGTCCGGATCCCCAAGAAGAACACGCTTATCGATTTTTTCATGGGCTCGAACAATGGCGCATTTGCGAGAAAAGAGGCGCTTGTTTTCTCGGAGCTTGAACACATCCAGAATTTCGAAATCCTCGTCAACAAAAAAGAAAAACGCGCCGGCGACTACGAAGACATTCAAAAGCAAATGACTTACTTGAGGGCGTCGGTGTGCGTGCCGAGCTTTTATAAAAGGGAGCTCATCGGCGTCCTTATCCTGGGAGACAAACTTTCCGGCGAGGCCTATCAGCAGGAAGAGATCAATTTATTCGTGACGCTTGCCAACGACGTCGCGATGGCCGTGAAGAATGCCGAGCTCATCCAAGATTTGAGAACGGCCTATGACAAAGAGCATCAGCTTTTCATCCGTACTTCGATCGCCCTGGCGACCGCGATAGACGCGAGAGACACCTACACGCACGGACACTCCGAGCGCGTGTCGCATTACAGCCTCGTGATCGTGAAGGAGCTCATAGACTCGGGGAAGATGGAGTTTGACAGGGAATTTATGGAGGCGGTTCAGCTTTCGGCGCTTTTGCACGATGTAGGAAAAATCGGCATACGCGATCAGATCCTGAATAAACCGTCAGGACTCACCCCTGAAGAATTTGAAATTATGAAGTCGCACGTGAAAATCGGCGCGGAGATCGTGAAACCCGTGAAAGGGTTGACGCATTTGGAGGACGGGATCCTATATCACCATGAGCGTTTTGACGGTTTAGGTTATCCGCACGGTCTGAAAGGCCATGAGATCCCTTTGATTGGCCGGATCGTGAACGTCGCGGATTCTTACGACACGATCACGACCGCGCGCTCTTACAAAACGGCAATGACGCCCGAGGCGGCATTTGAGGAACTCAAAAAATGCGCCGGCACGCAGTTTGATCCCGAGATGGTCGAAGCCTTCCACGAAGCCTACAAAAAAGGAAAAATCACGAAGCGCGAATACACTAGCTTCGATTTTTCGAGAATACACTAACCGTAATTAATACAAACGCACTAAATAATTGCCGCGCTCCCTTCGGTCGCTCGCAATGACAAGAAGAAAGTCTAGTTTGACTATTTATCAAATAGTACTTGACAAATAGCAATGTCTCATGTAAGCTTTGCCTTAAGCTTATGAGAAACCCACCCAAGACGCTTTTCATAAAGT
>Ga0209515_10003685_pt1 | contig 21478 bp, 22 predicted proteins | sample Subgroupgradi54m_FD_187454 | JGI IMG/M metagenome (GOLD analysis project Ga0209515, IMG submission 187454) | Subsurface groundwater microbial communities from S. Glens Falls, New York, USA - GMW60B uncontaminated upgradient, 5.4 m (SPAdes)... ... | reverse complement strand
TCCGATCTATGATATCATTTATGATATTTACGTCAATGGTCTTTTGTTATCTCCCGGGTGTTGGGGTTTCCCGGTCGGCAAAATCGTTCTGGTTATTTCCCGTGTCCAGGCCAGCTCCTCTGCGTTCGAGGCTGTGGCCATTGACGACGTCCGGCGCCAGTTGTCCCTGGTAAGAGGCCAATCCATTTTCAGCGATCGGGACCACCCCAGCCCCGTAACCGACAGCGTCCACCAGATGACCCGTGGCATCCAAAAGCTGAACGGCATCGGGGCCATTTTGGGGATCGAAGTTATCGACGAGATCGGCACGTCCCACATGAGTGAGTGTTGGCGACCCCGTCTGAGAGTCAGCAATCACATAAAAACCATCGGGGGCGACATGGGCTGATCCAGGGAGGGTAATGGCATCATAGATTTTACCGTCACTCCCATTCACAAAATTGATTCGATAATGCGAAATATCAAGCCCTGGTGTTCCATAAAGCTCTACAAAGAGAACTCCATCGGTATCACTCCCGACGGCATCATAATAAATTTCGTTGAGGACAAGATGGGTTGCCACGGGAACCTGATCTGGAGACGGAGGATGGATATCGGTTGTCACAGGAGGAACAGGGGCCACATCAGCCCGGTTGGCAGGATCAGCTGGAGGATTGGCTGGAGGATTGGAAGCAGGAGTGGCTTCGCCGCCAAGGATCGTATTGACGGGTTGTACAAAGGTCCTATCCGCCGTTTGGTAATGTAAGAGCAACAAATCCTGCCCCTCCTGCATTTTCTTTAATGGAATATGATCCCGCGACATCACCCGTGAGGTCACAATCAGTGAATAGGATGTATTCGGATCCAGTTCATCATCCGTCGCGGCAATCACCACTTTCCCCTCTTCTCGAACCGAAAATTTAAGGCTGGCCCCGGACAAATCACCCCTATCAATCGCCTTATAAAGGTCCGCACTGTTTTTATACTTATCGATCGGCGGGTCTCCCTGCGATAAAAGGATAGATTCGGCAGTCAGTGTGGATTCATCAATAGGTTCTGAGAAGAGAATCGCAAACTGAGGTTGTGTCGAAAGAAGCTCACCAGCACCCGGCACGACATAGAGCAATTGTGGGGCCTTGTCGGTTAAGGAAACCGGCTTTTCGGGGCCTTGGGCGCAAGCCCCAAAAAACAAAAAAGAGAATAAAAGGGTAAAAGAGAAATCGGTCATTTTTTTCATCATCTCAGCTCCCTGGTTAGTTCCTTGGTTATCTCCTTGCTTGTCTCCTGGGAGAACCATCCCCCGGTATAGGCATCGAGTGTGGCATTCGTTTGATCGAGGAGATCCTTCTTCCGGTCTTGGATCCCGGGTGATTCGCCTCTTATCTTGAGCTCTCTCAGAAGTCTTTTGCGCGTATAGTAGGCTTCTGTCACCTCCTGCAATGTGCGCGTCCTCTCGCGTATCCAATCGCGTTTTTCATTACTGGCCGCCAGAGAATCACGATTAAAGATAAGTTCGTTAAGCTGCCACAGGGCCTTGACCTCAAAACTTGTCCCTTGGTGAAAATTCTGATCAAAGTTATTCTGATCCGGTCCTACCACCACATCACTTCCCGTAATCGAAACAGAGTTCTTCGTCGTCAAATTCACAACGTTTCTTAAATCCCGCTGAAGCCCCACCTGAAACCTCGGAAGGACAGCCGACAAACGGGATTTCGATTTCCAACTCTCAATTTCTTGATGATCAAATCCCAAATACCGGATGGCCTCACTTTGAGTTTCCTGGATGGAGGGTTCATGGGCCTCGACGGGGGGACAAAAGCAAAGAATAAGAAGAAAGAAAAAAATCATACCGGGCAATAGAGCAAAAAGAATGCCAGCCGATCGAAGCTCAAGATCTTTCCCGACCGTCTCACTTCTGGACTCTCTCCGTCCAAGAATAGAATCATCTCTTGCAGGACAGACCTCGAAATAATTGGTCCTTCGCTTGCACTAGCCCCCGTTATGAAAAGAATATTTATCTTTTGTCTTTGTTTGACCTCCTGCTCGCCGGTTGTGCCTTTAGAAAACCCTTTTGATAAGACCCTCAAGGGTTATCAGGGCTCGGAACAACACGCCGATTCAAAAACATTGCGTATCTTAGCCATCGATGTGGGCCAGGGAGACTCGACTCTTATGATAGGACCTTCCGGAAAAACCCTTTTGGTGGATGCAGGACCCGTCACTGCGGGGATCAACTCTGTCCTTCCCACGCTGGCAAGCCTTTCTATCAATCATCTTGACTGGATCCTTGCCACCCACTTCGACGCCGATCATATCGGTGGCATATCGGAGGTGCTCAAGGGACCTGATCAAATCTCAAATACTGAAGATGACCTGACTCCCTTATCGGGGATACTGGATCGGGGCGATGATACGGACAAGAATACACCCACTTATAAAAACTATCTGGCTGAGATTAATTCCCGAGAACGCCACACCGTCACCCCGGGCATGAAATTAGAGCTCGGCCATGGGGCTGAAGTCACTGCCATTGTGGTCAACGGCCACTATTCCGATGGACGCCTCATTCACCTCAACCCCGATGAAGAAAATGAATCTTGTATTGGCCTCTTGGTTACCTATGGAAACTTTCACTATTTCACAGCCGGCGATCTTACAGGCGGCGGGATTAGCCGGGAAGAAACCAAGGATATGGAAACAACCGCCGGTGAGATTATTGGCGATATCGATATCCTTCACGTCGGTCATCATGGAAGCAGGACCAGTACTAATGAACATTTTTTAAATCTCATCACCCCCGAAGCCGCCGTCATCTCTGTAGGTCACCCCAATGATTATGGGCACCCTGCCCCAAGCACCTTGGGAAAGCTTCAAAAAATCAAGGCAACCCTCTATCGAACCGACCAGATGGGCACCATCGACATCGAAACCGATGGGAATACCTACCAAATACGGAATTTATTGACTCCTTCCTCATTACGAGAATAATGGTCTACCTTTATTGAATACAATTGGCGGCGTAGCCAAGTGGTAAGGCAACGGTCTGCAAAACCGTTATACACCGGTTCGAATCCGGTCGCCGCCTTAAAAATTGGCACCTCGCACTCAAATATCGCATTCGAAAATAGAGGGCCCGCCTGAGACGGACGCCCGGGTGGTGGAATTGGTAGACACACAGGACTTAAAATCCTGAGGGCCGAAAGGTCCGTGCCGGTTCGAGTCCGGCCCTGGGCACCACAATCTGACTTTCTGTTTTCCTCTTTGGAGATCTCATGGCAACTCCTTCTCCAACATCTCTTCGACCAGACCATTCAAGGTCTTTCCCGACCTTTTTGCGTGAAGGGTCAACTCCCGATGAAGTTCCGGGTCGATTCTTGTCACGAATTTTCCTGAAAACTTTCTTTCGGCCAGCGGTTCGGGGATTGCGTACTTGGACTCCCGGGCCCCCTCGATCCAAGTTTCGATGGCATCCTGGGCGTTGCGGACCGCCTGCTCATAAGTCTTGCCATGTGTGGCACATCCGGGGAGTTCGGGCACCTCGGCCACGTAAGCTCGGTCTTTTTCATCCCATCGGATGTTAACCATATATTTGAAGTGGCTTTTTTTCATATCAAACCTCCGATTTTGAAAACCTTGATGATCTGACAGGCCAAAGAAGAGACATACCTCACGTAAGTCTTTGACATAGCTCCCTATTTTAATTGTCTAGTTCCAGCTTATCAAGTATCATGAACCCCTCAGGTCACCTCAACAGCCGTGTACTTGTAACTATTAGGATTAGAGTGCCTAAAATAAGTCCTCCTAAGTGGTTATTTATCTCTTTATGTGTCATTTCCGTTTTGTATTCCCAAACCTCTTTTGCGGGGTGCTGCAAATTGGTGCCGGAGTGGAGGACCATCAAGACCAAGCATTTCGCAATCAATTACTACAAGGGCGAAGAAGAGGTCGCCCGCCGGCTTGTCACCATCAGTGAAGAAGTCTACGAAACCATATCCAAAAAATTTAACGTCAGACCTTGGGGCAGGACAGAAGTTGTCATCCTGAGCCACCACGATGTGGCAAAGGGTTTGGCAACGCCGATTCCCTATAAGATTATCATGGTGCGGACTTCTCCCCCTCTGGCTGACAGTACAATCGCCGACTATGACGACTGGCTGCGCAATCTTTTTCTGAGAGAGTACACCCACATTGTTCACTTGGCCGATGTCAATTATCCCGCCAAAATTCTCAAACCCATTTTGGGCACTCTCGACACACCCAACGGGCTCACACCAAGCTGGATGACCGATGGAATCTCAAACTATTTTGAGACGGCAAACTCAACGAGCGGGCCGGCCAGATCTTCTTTTACCGACATGGTCCTGCGAACAGATATTCTCCAAAGGAAGTTTCTTCACCTCAACCAAATGGCCGGTACTCAATACGAGTGGCCGAGCCCTGTGGCCCCCTACCTCTACGGCTCGGCCTTCTGGCAGTATCTCTCCGACACCTATGGAGAAGAGAGTCTGATTGATTTTAGCCACAAGTACGGTTCGTCTCTGTGGCTTTTTTCACTCAACCATCAATCAAAAAAAGTTTTTCGGGACTCCCAGGGCCACGGTAAAACCTTTGAGCTTCTCTGGAAAGATTGGAAAACCTCTCTCGAAAAAAAATATGCCGGGGTGGCTGCAGGACTTGCGAAAAATGGGCTCAAAGAAGGAGCCGCCTATCTCCTTCCCAAAGAAGGCGAGAGTTATCTGATCCCTACCTTGTCGGCAGATGGCAAAAAGCTGGCTTACCTCGCCACATCGACCCACCATATGCCCGAACTTCGCTGGAGGGATTTGGAGACAGGGCAAGAAAAGGTTCTTCTTCGCAAACAAGAGGTGAAGCAGATTTCCTTCTCTCCGGATGGGGAGCGGCTGATCTTTTCTTATGTTTCCGCTTTCCGTGGATTTTGCAAATATTCTGATATTTATGAGGCAAATCTCTCCACAGGCAAGATCCACCCTCTGACAAAAGGGGATCGGGCAAGGGATCCTGATTTTTCACCCGATGGCAAAAAAATAATTACGGTTCTTCAGAGGGTCCATACCTCTTCGCTCGTTGTCTATGACGTTGAATCTCGGAAATTTGATTTTATCGCCGAAACTGATCAGTTTGATCATCCCCGATGGCTTTCAGATGGCCAATCTGTGGTTGTTTCCGCTCATCATCAAGGCCAGCGAGATCTCTGGATCCTAAATACGAAGACAAAAACTGGGAAACAGATCACGTCAAATTCGGCCATGGAAGACCGGCCCGTCCCTGCTCGGAAGCTGCCTTTTATCTATTTTTCCTCCGACAAAACAGGGATCCCCAACATCTACCGTTATGATTTACGAACCCAGAGAGTTTCCCAGATTACAAATGTCCTCACGGGTGCCTTTGCTCCAAGCCTGCTGGCGGATGGAACTCTTATCTATCAACTTTATAACGGACAAGGTTTCAGATTTAACCAGATAAAAGATAATTTTTCTCAAAAAAGTGAAGTGATGGGGACTCTCTCCTTTAAGCTAGACAGCCTTCAGCCAAAATCTCCACAGTCAGAGGAATCAGATCCATTAAACCAAAGCAAAAAATATAATGCTTTTCCCAAGGTGCTTCTTCCCCACTTTCTTGTTCCCAAAATAGCCTTGATTGACGGATCGCTCTTTGCGTCCCTTTCGACGGAGAGTTTTGATCCTGTCAGGCGTCATATCTGGCATGCGGGGGTTACTTATAGAAACGACAATAAATTTTTTGGATCCGATGTCGGATACACCTACGGCCGTTTTTTATTACCCTTTTCTATCGGATATAACAACTTTGCCGTTAATTATGGAGATGTCTTTGGATTAGGCACCAATTATTTTGAAGAAAGAAAAAGGGGCACCGTTGGATTTTCGACACCCCCCTCCAAGCATAAGCTGACACTTAATTATTTTTTTGAAGACAGGAAGGAAAACGCCGGTCTCCCGGCTGGTTCCACCCTACTCACCCTGGGTCATTATGCGGGTCTCTTCGCCCAGTATTCTTTTCAAAATGCCACGGCCACGCCGGCACAGATCAGCCTTGAAGAAGGCGTTCGCTTCACCCTCAATTACGAGATCTCCAACTCTATTTTTGGGGCTGGACCGCATCTGGAACAAAGCCTCATCTGGGCCGATTCAAGGGTTTATATTCCCGTTCCGATTGCCGATCATCACGTGCTTGCCCTGCGAGCCGCCGGTGGCAGAGCCTTTGGCGATCTCTTTCTTCAAGGCAACTTCTCTCTCGGGGGTTCCGCCGGAGAAGGAATATTTTCAGGAACCTCCACGTCTCGCATCTTTACCCTTCGTGGACTCCCGCTGGTAACCTTTTCACGAGATCGGGCATGGGTGACCTCGGTTGAGTATCGTATGCCACTCTCGAGAATACACCGCGGTCCAAGCACCTTCCCGATTGCCTTAAACAATACACACCTGGCCTTCTTTGCCGACCTTGGCGATGCATTTGATGCCGGGGAAAAAAACTTCCAGCCGATGCTGGGTGTCGGATCCGAACTGCGTGCCGATTTTGTACTGGGATATCACCTGCCCCTGACAGCCCGACTGGGTTATGGGATTATTCTTACCAATCGAGCCCGAATTGCCGGTGTTAAAGACGGCCTCACGGGGGCCGATGTCAGAAACGGGGTCGTCATCCTCGACATTGGGGCCTCCTTCTAATCTCCTTGAGTACAGAAAACTAAAGTGGTTGAAAAGAAATTTGACGGAAGGGTCGGAAGCGATTAGTCGCTTACCAAAAGGGAGGAGTTTATGATGCAGAAAAGATCCGTTGTTGTCGTCGTTTCGCTTCTTTTGTTGGTGATTGGATGTTCTCAAAAAAAGCCTGCCGCCCAAGCCCTTCCTGGGGCAAAATCGCTCGCGGGGGCACGGGTTTTTATTATTGAACCCGCCGATGGACAGATGGTCACAAGTCCTGTCACTATCAAATTCGGAATAGAAGGTGCCGAACTCGCCCCTGCCGGACCAGTAAAAGATAATAGCGGGCATCACCACCTGCTGATCGACATGGAGACCCTGCCTCCTATGGATCAGTCTCTTCCGTTTAACGAACATGTGATGCATTTTGGACAGGCTCAAAAAGAGGCGACCATCAACCTAAACTCGGGGTCTCATACACTTCAATTAATACTCGCCGGAGGAAACCATGTTCCCCTGAATCCTCCGGTCGTTTCAGAAAAGGTCAGGATTAATGTGAAGTAGAGATAAAATGGACTTTGTTGAGAGAGGACTTGTAACTGACCTGTGTTTGGGACTGAGCTCCTTGAAGACAAAGAAAACAAACGGCTCCGATGAGGGCTAATAGATAAAGAGAAGCTTTGTTCATACGGGAACTCCTTTTGCCTAGAATTAATGTATCAAAATGTACCTAAGTTGAAAAGATATTTTAGTGATAAAAATATTATTTATCATTTTGATAAAAAATATTGCTCCCTGTATTTGACCCACTTCTGGGTTTTTTCTTTTGTTTGTTCGAGAAAAAAACGTTCTTATGCTAAAAATTACCTGTGGTTAAAGTACCTCCTATCTTTCATATTAAAAGCTTTGATACTTCAAGAATCTTGAGGGCTGCCTTGAGAGGTGGTGGGGATTTTGCTGAGATTTATGGAGATCACATCGAAGGACTCCAACTCATTGCTGAGCAGAAGAGAATCGAAAAAATCAATCCGACAATTGACCGGGGCGTTGGCATTCGGGTTCTCTGCCATGATCAAACAGTCTATGGTTTTACAAACGATATTTCTGAAAAATCACTCTTGAAAGTGGCCTCTTCCATCGCCCAGGCCGTCCAGGGGAAAAGATTCGACGCTGTCATTCATTTTCGTGAAATTCCACCTCACATTCAACTTCTTGTAACAAAAAATCAAAAGGATTTTGATCTTCAACATAAAAAATCCCTCATCCAGCGTGCCGAATCAACGGCCTGGTCGATAGATCCCCGTATACGACAGGTCAAGGTTCTCTATGGAGAAATCACAAAGCAACTTTGTATTATCAATTCTTTGGGCCAAATCGCCGAAGAGGAGAGGTGCTACACCCTCTTCTATACTCAGGTTGTTGCTGAAGACAAAGGGATCATCCAAACGGGCTACTGTCCGGTGGGAGGTGTGACGGGATTGGAAATTTTAGAGGAAGAAGAAAATTCTCCGGAACAAATTTCCCAAAAGGCCGTCGAGCAGGCCCTGCTTATGCTCCGGGCACAAAATTCACCTGTTGGAACAATGCCGATTGTCTTATCAAGTGCGGCGGGTGGTACTATGGTCCATGAGGCCGTGGGTCATGGGTTGGAAGCTGATTTGGCCAGTCCCGGGCTTTCGGTCTACCACCAAAAAATAGGCCAAAAAATTGCCGGGGACAAAATTACGGTGGTGGATGATGCAACGTTACCGGGTCGTCGTGGTTCTTTTGTCTTCGATGATGAGGGTGTTCCCTCCGAAAGAACTGTCTTGATCCAAAATGGAGTCCTCAAAAATTATATGTATGATCGAAGGATGGCCATGAAGGACGGTGCCCCATCAACGGGCAACGGCCGTCGTGAATCCTATCGATTCAAACCCATTTGTCGCATGACCAATACGATGATCCTCCCCGGCCAGGATGATCCCGAAAGTATCCTGCGCACAACCGACCACGGGCTCTTTGTCAAAAAAATGGGTGGTGGTCAGGTCAACACCGTCAACGGCGACTTTGTTTTTGAAGTCAATGAGGGCTATAGGATTGAAAAAGGAAAGATAGGGGAACCTGTACGGGGTGCCATGCTGATGGGTAACGGTCCCCATGTCCTTCAAACGATTGACAAGGTCGGATCCGATCATGGATTTAGTATTGGAACCTGCGGCAAGGATAATCAGGGAGTCCCCGTCGCCGACGCCCAACCGACCCTGAGAATACCGGAGTTAGTGGTGGGTGGAAGTGCTTGATTCCAATCCCTCAAGACCAATCAGGAAACTACTTCACCGCCGATTTTTCAGAAATCAGACGGTCGAGTTCGGACTTGAGACGGGGGAGTATTTCTTCATACGAGTATTGACCCAGTTCTTCTTCCTTCTTCTTCAGATTCACAAAGGTCGGGGCACACCAGAGCCCCAGGTCAGCATCGTCGGTCTCACCGGGGCCGTTGACACGACAACCCATGACGGCAATGGTAACCGCATGCTCCTTGGCGTACTGGGCCATACCTTTGACGGCGATGGCCAGTTCGACAAATTTTTCGTTTTCTACACGGGAACAAGAAGGACAGGAGATAATATTGAGTTTCTTTTCGCCAAAATCAGGGACCGAACGAAAACGCCCTTCTTCAATATCGTGAACAATAGCCCGAGCCACACGAATCTCCTCACCCTTGTCATCAAAGGGAACCGTCAGAGAAACCCTTAACGTATCCCCGATACCGCGGCTGATGAGTTGTTCGAAGGCAACCCGTGTCTTGATAATTCCTTCGGGTGGAAGACCGGCCTCCGTCACTCCCAGATGAAGGGGCACATCGGGTCGCACCTCATGAAAACGGCGATTGATATCGATCACCTTTTTGGGATCCGAATCCTTGAGCGAAACAAGATAGTTTTTAAAACCTAGTTCATCCAAAAACTGGCAATGCTCCAGGGCAGAGCCCAGGATTGCCTCTTCGTCATTATCCGGATAACGCTCCATCCATTCAGGATCAATAGAGCCGCAATTCACGCCGATGCGGAGGGCACAATCATACTTGGCCACCTTCTCGACAATCCAGGAGACCTTGTCTTTTTTGCTTTTGTTTTTTTCGTGATGGTGAAGATGACCGGGGTTGTAACGCACCTTCTGCACCAGAGGCGCCAACTTTTCGACCAAGCGATAACTCTCCTGCAGATCAACCACCAAAGGGGATACCGTCTCTTTTCTCAATTGTCGCAGGGCTTCAACGTCTTTTTCGCTATCGACGGCAATCCGGATCAGGTCAGCACCAGCCTTTTCGAGGATGCGAATCTGCCGGAGAGTCCCCTCCAAGTCCTGCGTCCGTGTCGCCGCCATACTCTGGACGGTAATCGGATTCTTCCCTCCAATTTTGACTGATCCAACATGGACCTCTCGGCTGGCTCGTTCTGGAAGCATGGGAGACAGGTAATGAGAAGCATAAAGGAAGTCAAGGACAAGGCGGCTATCTTACCAAAGAACAGCCTCCCAATCCACCACTCCCCCCCGATCCACCGGACCCTCCCGATCCACCCGATCCGCCCGATCCTTCCGTACAAGTGCTACCTATCGTACAGATAAGATTAAGGGTTGCCCCCGCCGATTTGGAAAAAGATCCACTCGTCGTAAATGAGGTAAAAGAAGGGGGAGCACTTTCACCGTTGGTACCACGACAAGGAGTAAATCCCGAAGCCCCTGTCAGACCACTCCCCAGAGGTTCCACCGTAACCATATAAGAAGACCCCGCTTTGAGTCCCAGGATGTGAAAGGTCCCATTGGCCGTCTTTGCCGGTGCAAAATCCCCCGAGAGGGCCGCAATGGCATCCACCTTTGGATCTGAAATGTTTCGGGCGATCACATTGGCACATTGAAGTTCGGTTCCGTCGGCCTTAAAAACAGTGCCATCAATATTCCAGGTGCTGGAAGCAAAACCGGAGGCAGGATAGAGCTGGGCAAGACCAACCTTATCATCCCGTTTTGGCACCTTAAAATTAGCACCATTCCCGACAATAAAGGTCGGGAACATGGTGTTAATCAGGTAATCATTCGAAGTGTCGTGGTCCGTCGCTTCGGTCAGATTGACCTGGGAGTGATCCAACCCCAAAAAATGCCCCATCTCATGCACAATAAAAGAAGTAAAATCGTTATCCGAAAAACTTAAATTACGCGTCGTACAATCCGGTGTCACCTCAACACCATTGAGACAAGAAGCATTAAAGACCGCCTCACCCTTGACCGCAGCCCCCGTCGTCGCATCCGAACTCACGATCGACGCAAACCCAAGGGTTGTATAACGGGCCGAGGCCCCCAAATTACAAAAGAACTTGCAAACAATCCCTCCGTCTTCATCAATAACAAGGGGATTGGTTCCGTCCGTAATCTTGCTGGTATCGGGACAAGCGGAAGCATCATAAAAATAATTGCAGACATTGCTGTCATCCACCGCCGTCGAAAGAGTTCCCTTTGTGATCGATACCGAAGAATCCGTCAGACTGGTCCAGGTATCGAGGGCACTATTGACCAGGGTGGTCACATCCTTAGTGGCCGTCCCCCGATTGACAATGAGATCCGTTTCGAGATGAACGGTGATGGGCATGGAGGACCATTTGACGGCGGTGCCGCCAGACGTCACGCTTCGCGGTCCAATGGCTTTAAGTTCAGAACTGGCAAAGGCCACCAGAAAAAACAGGGGGAAGACAATTTTTTTTATCATTCAGCTGTTGCCAATTTTTTCACAAGAGTGGCAAAACCTTCCAGAGGAAGCCCGCCTTCCTTGGCCCTCATGAGTTTATTTTCAGCCGCGCTCAGAGTCATTCCTTTGAGTTTTTGGTTCTTATTCCATCCGACAAAAAGACCCTGGTTGTTCATACCATTCAGGACCAGCTTCTCTCCGGTCTTCGAGGTCGTTACCTGGAATTTGCCTTGGTACAAACCAACGGGGGCTGTAAAATGATTGTTCCCTTCTTCACTGAGAAAAATAATCGCCTCCTCTCCCTCGACATAGCGAGGCACATGAACGTGTTCTCCGGCGAGAATCACATTATCTTGCGAGGAAGAATTCCCCAATTGTTTAAAGGTAATCTGATCCGCAGGTTCTCCCTTAAGCATTTCCTCCACCGCAAAGGTGACCCATTGGATAGGCTGACCGTCCCTATCCTGCGACTTTTTGATTGAGAGACATTTGCCGATAAAAACCTTTTCTGAAAGTGCTGTCATTTGGGGAAGAGTCAGCTGCAACATCAAAAAGGCCGAGGCTAAGGTGGGTACGACGAGACTGACCCAAAAGAGAAAAAATACAAACTTGCGTTTCATGCCTTCCCCCAATGATTGAAAGCGAAAGTTTAAGGAAATCGGGCTTGAAAGTCAAAATGAATTCCGATACTGCCCTCCCATGACACTTCAATGCGGTATCGTCGGACTTCCCAACGTGGGCAAATCCACTATTTTTAATGCGATGACGGCGGCAGGTGCGGCAGCGGCCAATTATCCGTTTTGTACGATCGAACCCAACATCGGCATCGTATCGGTCCCCGATGAACGTCTGGACAAGATCGCCGCCCTCTTTAATCCCAAAAAAATCATCCCCACGGCGATGGAGTTTGTCGATATCGCTGGCTTGGTCAAAGGGGCCTCCAAGGGGGAAGGACTGGGAAATCAATTTTTAGGTCATATTCGAAGCGTGGATGCCATCGCCCACGTCGTCCGGTGTTTTGAAGATCCCGATGTGGTCCACGTCCACGGAGATGTCGATCCCATCCGCGATACGGAAGTCATCGAAACCGAACTCATGCTCGCCGATCTTGAATCTTTGACTCAACGTCTGGACAAGATGGCAAAAAAAGCCAAGACGGGTGATAAAGAAGCCGCCTTGACTCACCCCGTTGCCCTGAAGATTCAAAAAGGTCTGGAAGAAGGCAAACCCGCCCGATCCCAGGATCTGACGCCGGAAGAAAAAATCATCGCGCGCAGTCTCTCTCTCATCACGGCCAAGCCGGTCATGTATGTCGCCAATGTGATGGAAAAAGACATTCTCAACCCGCCTGAATCGGTGAAGAAGTTAAAAGAATTTGCCACACGCGAAGGCGCTGAGGTCGTCGTCATCAGCGGAAAGATCGAATCCGAAATCGCCGAGCTCTCCCAGGAAGAACGAACGCAATTTCTCGCGGAATTGGGCCTCAAAGAATCCGGCCTCCATCAATTGGCCCGGGCCGGTTACAAACTCCTGGGCCTGGTCACCTACTTCACCGCCGGAGAGCAAGAAGTCCGCGCCTGGACGATTACCACAGGGACCAAGGCCCCCCAGGCCGCCGGTGTTATCCATTCTGATTTTGAAAAAGGATTTATCCGTGCCGAATGCTATCACTATCATGACCTCATCACCCTGGGATCCGAGGCCAAGATCAAAGAGGCCGGCAAGATGAGACTCGAAGGCAAGGAATACGTCGTCCAGGATGGAGACATCCTGTTTTTCCGCTTTAATGTTTAATACAACTTCTCCAGCACAAATTCCTGCTTCAGTGCCGCGTTGTAATAGTGGATCTCGCCAAAATATTCGAGCTTGTCTTGAGGCGAAAAAAAGAGATCAAAGGTGACGTTGTAATCAATGGGAATAATTTCCGGATAGTCGACCATATTTCTCACTTTTTCCGGAGTCGCTCTCCAAACGAGCGGATCCTTGAGGCGAAGACTGTTGATGGCACGGTAGCTCTTGCCTTTTTCACTGACAATGACCCATCGGTCTTCCTTGACATCCATCGAAATCGCACGGAGCGAGTTGTTTTTGATATCGACGGGGAGCACCTTGTAGCCACGGATCACATGATCGAGACGCGGATCATAATTCGCATCAATCAACAAACCGATAGAATCGATCACCCTCCCCGCCTGGCCTTCAACTTTTCTCTGTTTCTTGCCGGGTTGAACCGTGACACAACCCGCAAGAGATAGCAGGAGTACCCAAGTTATTGCTTTCCGAATCATATTTTTTCTCCTTCTTGATAAGGTTGCGGGGTGAGGGACTCAATCTTATCCACAAAATGACAGGCCGCCCAATGTCCGGGCCGCCATTCTTTTAAGAGTGGTTCTTCTTCGCGACACAATGTCTCGGCGTAAGGACACCGCGTATGAAAGGCACAACCCGGTGGCGGTGCCATCGGCGATGGGATCTCTCCCGAAAGGACGATCCGCTTTCGCTTCTTTTTAGGATCCGGCAGGGGGATCGCGGCAATCAGGGCCGTTGTGTACGGATGAAGGGGATGATCCATCGCCTCCTTGGGACCTTTTTCAACAATTTTTCCCAAATACATCACGGCGATCTGATGGCTCAGGTGTCTGACCATCTTGAGATCATGGGAGATAAAAAGATAGCTCATCTTGAATCGCTCCTGAAGATCCTGGAGGAGATTCACAATCTGGGCCGCCACCGACACATCGAGGGCGGAAACAGGTTCGTCGGCAATAATTAATTTTGGGACAAGGGCAATCGCGCGGGCAATCCCGATCCTCTGCCTCTGGCCTCCCGAAAATTCATGGGGATACCGGTCAAAAAATTCTTTTCGCAGACCGACACTCTCCATCAGGGCTTCAACCTTTTTTCTCTTATCCCGACGACTGACCGCTTTGTGAATCACCAGAGGCTCAGCAATAATGTCCCCCACCCTCATCCTGGGATTGAGTGAGGCGTAGGGATCCTGAAAGATCATCTGTATTTTTTTTCGAAAAGGTTTGAGTGATCCTGAATCAAGAAAGGCAATATCCTCCTCTTCAAAACAAATGCGGCCCCCATCCGGCTTCATCAGACGGGCGATGAGTCGCGCCACGGTCGTCTTCCCGCACCCGGATTCACCGACAAGGCCCAGCGTTTGTCCGGCCGGAATTTCAAAAGACACTCCCTGCACCGCCTTCACAGAAGCCGCCTTGCGAGAAAACCATCCTCCCCGCACCGGGAAATTTTTTGCCAGATTTTCGACCTGCAATAATTTATTCATAAGGAAAAAAACACCTCCCATCATGACCTGGCGCGAGTTCAAAAAGCGGTGGGTCTTCCTGGCGACAGCGAGATTGCACCCTTTCACAACGATCCTGATACAGACATCCCTGTGGCAAATGAGACAGGTCCGGAACCGACCCCGCGATCGTTGCCAATCGTCCGCGACTCTCCAAGGTTGGAACCGACTGGAGCAAGGCCCTGGTATACGGATGCCTCGGGTGTTCAAAGAGTTTTTCGGTCGAGGCGCGTTCAACGACTTTACCCGCATACATCACCACGACATCCTCCACCGTCTCGGCAATGATTCCCAAATCATGGGTAATCAGGATAAAGGCCATCTTGAGCTCTTCTTGCAGCTCTTTTAACAAGAGAAGGACTTGAGCCTGGATCGTCACATCCAGGGCCGTTGTGGGCTCATCGGCAATCAACAGGTCCGGCTTGCACGAGAGGGCCATGGCAATCATCGCCCTTTGTCTCATCCCGCCAGAGAGTTCGTGGGGATAAGATTTGGCAACACGCTCGGAGTCCGGGATCTTCACCTTTCTCAAGCTTTCGATCACGGCCTCCCATCGTTTATTTTTTGGCAGATTCTGATGCAGGGCAACCGCCTCTTCAATCTGATCGCCAATGGTAAAGACAGGATTTAAGGACGTCATCGGATCCTGAAAGATCATGGCAATCCGCCCCCCACGGATTTTTCGCATTTCTTGCTCCGGAAGAGAAATCAAATCGAGATTTTTTTTGGCCCCATCGAGAAAAACTTTGCCTCCCACAATCTTTCCGGGAGACGAGACCAATCGCAAAATCGAGAGGGCCGTCATTGACTTTCCACAACCGGATTCCCCCACAATACCCAAACGACCACTTGACCTGACAGAGAGACTCACATCATCCACGGTCTTTACGGTACCCGATGAGGTAAAAAAATAGGTTTTGAGATTTTCAATCGACAGTAAAGGTTCCATGAAGGTGGAAATATCTTTACCAGATTTTCCGAGAGATGCAGCCAAAATCTTAGCTCCCTGTCCTGACCCGCTGCTCCGCCAACTCGTTGAGATAACACTCAAGATTGGAGTAACCCGGAGTACATCCAGCAATCCCATTGGCGGGATTTGACGAGAGCGTCGTGCCATTATGATCTGGCACGGAGGGGTTCAACCCATGGGCTGTTTCCCAGGCGTCGGGCATGCCGTCGTTGTCGGTATCCGTGGGGGCGTCGGGGACACCGTTGCCGTCCACGTCGGTTGCCGGATTGGAGGAGGAGAAATCTAGCGAAAGGGCGTCGTTGTAAGGATTGGTTCTCGGAGAGGCTGGATCGATCACTCCCGTGGCAAAAGGCGCTGTCAACCGGCGGTCCATCGGATCACGCGGAAAGGCACCGACATTGGTCCTCATAAAGTCCCGAAGCGTCGTACTCGGGACATAGGTGATTCCTGGAAAATCATGCCGTGACGTGCGCCCAAAAGAAGGCACCGAGTCGGGGTTGGGATAAGGGAGAGAAGATTCCGACGGGTAATTGTTGCAGCAATAAACAAACTGGTAATTCCTCCTATCCGGGTAAAGATTGAACTGATCGTCCGCGAAGTAGGTCGTCGTATGGTTGGGCGCATTAACGGGAATCCACGCCATGCCAAATCGGAAGCCGGCACGCGCATAATAATAGTTTCCCACATAATTGAGCGCATAATAGATGGGCAAACCATCCCCGCCCCCCGCATGGGTGGTATTGGTCACATCCATGAAATAACCCGGATCCCAGTAGAGATTGTTCGAGACCTCGACATTGATTGTGCGACCGTTGGATTCCGGAGTTTCGCTCGCCAGCTCGGGCATGCGTCCCTCGATCCGGTTCCAGGTGTTATGATGCAGGGATATTCGGTCCAGGGGAAAACCATCGGCAGGGTTGGAGTAATTGATCAGAATACCTCCGCGATCGGCATGATCCCCCAGAGTCTCGGAGAGCATCGTGTTCTGGATCGTGATATTATTGGAATAGGAGATTTCAATCACCTCATCCGTCGCATTGGCCGAGGACACATGATCCACAATGGCATTACGCGTGTACCTCAGTCTCAAGCCATCATCGAGCCCTCCCCCGGCAGGCCGTGTCCGGAGATGACGCAGGATCCAGTTATCAGCATGGGCCACCGAAGAAATACGTCCACGATCATGATCGATATAAGGATTTTCCGTGGTGTGAAAACCGCGCACAATGATCCCGCGCGGCGAGGTCTGGCCGGCGATGGTCACATCGCTCCGGGTCAACTGCACGGCGCCGGAGATGACACCGCTCACTTTAAAGAGAATATAACGCGGACCTGTCTGATTGAGGGCCCACTGGAGAGAGCCCGGCGTCATCCCCGCCGGATCGGCAGCCAGGGTAGTAACGTAATAAACAGCGCCACCACGCCCACCCGTAGTACAAGCCCCAAAACCCTCGGCCCCCGGAAAAGAAACCGGCTGACCTCCGGGACACGTCGTCGCACTGGCTGAACTTGAGGAACCCCCACTTCCACTGGAGACAGGGGTCCCCGTACCCGCTGTGCCACCCATCCCCCCGGAACCTCCGCCGCTCGCACTACCTCCTGTGCCCCCGGGATTCCCCGTCCCTCCGGAGCCTCCGGTATTCGTATTTCCACCTGTACCCGCAGTACCCGTCGCGCCAGAAACACCTCCGGTACCACTCGCCGAACCGCCCCCTGTTCCCGGAGTTTGAGAAAAAGAAACAGGATTCGTAGTTTCGCTGCAAGCCGCAAAGCCCAAAATGAATGTGATAAGGATGAGACTCTTCCACATAAAGATTCCCCTTTATAGGTACGGCTTCGAGGTTCCGTCAATTTTTTAAACTTCCACTCGGGGTACAGGGAGAATGGGGGGGAAGGTCATGACAATGGGATGGTCCATATCATAGTCCAGTCGCCTACGATCCGCCAGGCATAATCGATAGGGAGTCCCAGGTTCGATATAAATTTGTTGAGACGTCAGGCCCCATTCAGACCAGGGTCGGTGAGCCGCTCTTCTGTCATAGACCTGTGAATGATGACTATGCCTAAATGGATCATCGACCCAAAAAATCACACAATCATCCGTATAATTGTCTGGATCAAAAGAGCACTCCTGTTTATCTCCAAAAGAAACGCGGGCAAACGTATTGGCCAACCAGGTCAGCCGATACCGCGGTCGCCCCAGGGAATCCATGGTGATATCAATCCCGAAAACACGCTCCCTCAATCCATCTCCCGGAACATGACACCCCAGCAGGGCGGACCTGTCTCGCGGGGACAACAAAAGGTTAACAGCTTGACCACTTTGTTCGACGTGTATTTTTACAGGCCGAAAGGCAGGAAAACCATCAAAAGCATGGGATTCATAGAAGATCTGCATACCCCGAATTCGTTGTTCACAATAAGCATAAGTCCGACCCGATACCAAGGTCTCCCTTATCTTCCTCAAGAGTTGCTTGAGATTAAGGTTTTTTATCTCCGGATAGGAACGGTCCAGGATGACACGAATAAAAGGTGGGAAATACGTGGCCGCCTCGCCCGTAGATTGAGGGTCTAATCTAAAATCAAAGAGAGTCCTCTGCAAATCATAATCGCATGAGTAAACACCGTCTCCCACTCTCACAAGAGTGCTTTTAAAAAGGGGACTCCCATCATGTCTGACCGTATCAACGGCCGGTTCGGGTAGGACAGGTCGATAAAGAGGTCCGGGGGTTGGCCGTGGAGTCACTGCCAACGGTAACAAGAACAGACCGAGTTGCCTTTTGCCAGAAAGAGGATCCATACCCTTGATTATCGTCACAAAACAAAATAAGTTGTCTTAAATCTTCATCCGAGGATCAATCGCGTCCCGCAATCCCTCCCCCACCAGATTGTAGGCTGTAATACTCAAGAAAATAGCCAGCCCCGGGAAGAAGGCCAGCCACCAGGCAATATCCATAAAATCGCGGGACTGAGAAAGGATCTCCCCCCAGGAAGGGGTCGGCGGCTGGACGCCAAAGCCCAAAAAGGAAAGGCTGGATTCGACAAGAATCGCGGAGGCCACCCCAAAGGTCGCCGAGACGAAGACAGGGGCCAGACTATTGGGAAGAATATGACGGAAGATAAGGCGAAAAGAACTCGCCCCGCTCACCTTCCCCGACAAGACAAAATCCTGGCCCCGGAGTTTGAGGAATTCCCCGCGCACCAGCCGGGCAATCCCGGGCCAGCTCGTGAGACCGATCACAACCATAATATTAACCAGCGAAGGACCAATGAAGGCGAGCACAGCAAGGATGAGGAAAAAAGTCGGGAAACAAATCATGATCTCGATCGCCCGCGAGATCACGATATCAACCCACCCCCCAAAATATCCCGCGAGGGCCCCGAGCCAAATGCCAATCAGGACATAGAGAAAAACGGAAATGAGTCCGACCGAGAGCGAGATACGCGTCCCATAGAGCATGCGCGCCAGGACATCGCGCCCTTCTTCATCGGTCCCAAAAAGATGCGCCGTCGAGGGCTTGAGTAAAATCGCATCCAGATCGTAGGCCGTCGGAGAATAATGCGTCAAGAGAGGCGCCAAAAAAGCGATTCCAAAAAGAAGAAGGACAACCACCAACCCCGCCACCGCAAGACGGTTGGTTGCGAATTGTTTCCACACAAGTGCCCAATAGCTTGAACCCGTCGTCATTTAAGTACCGGTAAGTACCGGCAGGATATTTCCATGTCAAGGCGTGATCATTCGAGTAAACGCTTCCCTTGAGGCTCTCATTTTTTAACCCCTCTTTCCAAGGAAATATGCTAGACCTGTCAAAATGAGAAATGGGTATGGTCAGTCTACATTTAGTGAGTAAGATTTCCATGATTTTTTTCAGGCAATCGCCACGACACCGGATTTGATAATGCGGTCATCTACGGTCAAGAGACGGAGCTCGTGACAGCGAGCCGTAGCGGCGATCAATTGATCCCCGGGATCCTTGTGAAAAGTCGATCCCAAACGAGTACTGTCCAAAACAATACGACTTGTTAAAGGAAAAACTTCGATCAATGGGTGTTCTTCCATTTCTTCAAACCATTGTTCGGGAGAAAAATCTAATTTCATGCGACCACTTTGAACGGCCTTGGCAATTTCCCAAAAAGAAATAATAGATATTCCGACAGATTTTCCTGTTTTTTCAACTTGATCCAGGAGTAGAGAATATTTTTTTGAGAGTTGTGGACTATCTTCAAACCACCAAAGAAGAATATGAGTATCTAAGAGATACTTCACGGCTGGCAAGCCTCAAACTCGGAAGACCAATCCCAATGGACAACATCATCATCTGTTTTAATTAAGCCTTTGAGAGATCCCCTGATAGGTTTTCTGCTTTTCTTAGTCACAGGAATCACTCTCGCCAGAGGAACTCCTTTTTTAGTAATGGTATATCCTGTTCCTTTTTCTCCCGTTGCCTGCAAAAGCTGAAGGCATCGGGCCTTAAAATCACTGATGTTAATAGTTTCTTCATTTTGATTCATGGAACCTCCTGAGCAGTCTCCCCGAGAGTAGCAAATGACCACTTGACTAGTCAAGTGGTCATTTGTAGCTTTCTTCCCTCATTAAACCTTCTCAATCTCTGAGACAGAAAAGAACCGGTTGGTCGAAAGGGCGCGGGCTGGGGAAGACATTATTCTTGTGCGGGGTTCAAAGATCGTTGCCAGGATTCAGCCTTTATCCGAAGAGGATTTCGAGCTGGCCCCTTACCTGACCGATGCCCAAGCAGAGCGTTTTTGGAATGAGACCAAATCTGCCAGCTTTTCTCCGTCATCCTTAAACTACCCGAATCCCTAAAAGAAATTCATCGCCATTCCGGCATCGGTTTGAGAAAAATCCACCCCTCCGGAATTTATGAGGCCCGCATTGGATTGGGTTTGAGAAAAGACTGCCCCCTGGAGTCATCAGATCCCCAAGGGGCAGTAAGCTGTCGACCTTTTCTCAGAGGTGCTTTTAATCACGGTCTTTCAGCGCGCGCAAAAATTGACGGTACCGCCGGAAAAAGAAGGCCACTTATGTGAAAACCTGGGTTGATAACACCACCATCAGCGCCTGCCATAAAAATTCTAAAATCCTTAGACCATCGATGGCCATTCCTCTCAGCACAGGCTCTAATACTAACCGTTCTAACCGAGTCCCCTCCTCCCTCGAGTGAGGCACCTATACGACTATCGATCGATCGCCGAGTCAAAACTATGGGATGTTCTGGATCCAGGACGTAACTCACCTTAGCTCGAGCTGGAATCGAACTAATAGCTTCCTCACCTACAAGAGCTCTCTCACCTGGCACCAGTGGCTCTCCAAGAAGATCGCAAATAAGATTCGCACCACCATACCCGGCCCCCCCTCGAGGAGTTGAAACCTGCACTGAAGTTACTCTTACCCCCTCCCCATCCACGTCCAGGTCAACACCATTCTGATGTATCCTTAATAGGCATGACATATTATGCGTCGGCGGGAGATCAGGACAGGGTCTACTAAGATCATCCGCATTCCCCGGATCACTCCCCGGCGCCCCCAGGACATGCTTGATAGCGCTCTTGTTCACGGTGGCTATTGGATCGGATTTAGGAGGCCCTCCCGCCCACAATGAACTCGCCCCAAGCATCAAGACAGCAAGCACCAACAGACTTCGACCTACACTCTGACATTGCATAATACCCCCTTGGTTAAGGTGTTAAGGTGTTAAGGTGTTAAGGTGTTAAGGTGTTAAGGTGTTAAGGTGTTAAGGTGTTAAGGTGTTAAGGTGTTAAGGTGTTAAGGTGTTAAGGTGTTAAGGTGT
>Ga0209515_10003683_pt1 | contig 21492 bp, 20 predicted proteins | sample Subgroupgradi54m_FD_187454 | JGI IMG/M metagenome (GOLD analysis project Ga0209515, IMG submission 187454) | Subsurface groundwater microbial communities from S. Glens Falls, New York, USA - GMW60B uncontaminated upgradient, 5.4 m (SPAdes)... ... | reverse complement strand
AAATAGAAAAAGAAAAGCGGTAAGAAGGATCGCCAAAACCAGATATTTCAAAAGTGATGAAAATAGAGCAGTATCCAAATGAAAATAGGTTTTGCCATACATTAGAACTTGCAGAAGGCTGCCGACGGTATTGTCCCAAAATCCAAGGTCACCCCCGTGATAAAATTCGTGCGCGTTCCTCAATTTTTTGATCGGTTCCGTGTAAACGAGAGCGAGAAAAAGAGCGTTTGGAAGAATCGGCAGAATAACTTTTATCAAAATTCTTTTCAATTTGACTTGAAGAGGTTCTTTTTGCACCGTGAAGTAAAATAGTTGCATGAGACCAAAAAAAGAAACGACTGCGATAAAGATATTTAAAAACGCCAGGTTTCCGAGTGCCGAGACGGCGAGCATCAGATAAGCAAAAAACAGGTTTTTAAAACTGGGGTGCGAAGACGGGTTTTTGAGTTCTCTCAGGCAAAAGTAAAATCCCCAGCTCATGAATCCGAGCCCAAGTGCATATCCCCGCGCACATGAAAAATAATCAATTAAAAACGGCTGTAAAACAAGCAGCGCAGTTCCGATCAAAATAAAAGATTCCTTTAGAAAGAGTTTTAGAATTTTGTAAATGGAGGTCAGATAGAGTGCGTGTCCGACCAGAGCGGGGAGCCGGATCACGAATTCTGAGTTGCCAAAATATTGCGTGAAAAATTTCATTAAAAATGAATTGAGCAAATGGTTATTGGTGGTCGGGATGGTGTAGCGGACAATATCTTGAAATGTCGAGAGATGATCAAAAAAAATGTAGCTGAGCGCCTCATCGTGAGTCATCGAAAGTAAATAGGCGCGGAGACAGGTATAAACAAAGGCTGCGCAAATCAAAGCGAGCGAAAATAAGTCAAAGTAGTTTATTTTTTTTGCGGTTTCAGAATTCATAAAATGAGCGTATCTAGCCGATAATTTATATCGGCCAATCGGCCGTTTCTATTAAAAATGATGCAGCTAATTTTAACACCATTCGCTCAATGATATGATGCAATCTATTTTTTTGTCCGTTGTGATTCCTGCTTATAATGAAGAAGCCACGATCGAGAAAGTGGTTTGTGATCACCTTGAAGTATTGGGTTCGGTTTCTCATCTGGTCGGCGATTGGGAAATGATCTGCCTGGACGATTCAAGCAGCGATCATACATTTGAAGTTTTGAGCCAGCTTCGAGAGCGCATAGCAAAATTACGGGTGATTCATCATGAGAAAAATCAGGGAATTTATGAATCGTTCACCCATTTGTTTATGGAAGCGCGTGGAACGCACATTTATCTTACCGCTGCGGATGATCAGTGGCCTGCCGAAAATTTAAAGAGGCTGGTGAGTGCGCTTGTTTCCCGTAAGTGTGATTTGGTGATCGGTGTCCGAACGAACCGGCGTGAAATCTATGGCGTGTGGCGGCGCGTTTTATCTTTTGTGTTTAATTTAATTCCGCGGGTTTTATTCGGAATAGAAACGATGGACGCAAACGGGATTAAATTGGGGGTTGCGGATATTTTTAAATTTAAATTGATGTCGCGAAGTTTCTTTGGTGAAATCGAGCGGATTGTTGAAGCTAAGAAAAAAGGCTATCAGATTACGTTTGAACCCATTCAATTTCTACCGCGCGGCGGCGGGAAAGCAACGGGCGCAAAATGGAAAAATATTTCAGCGGTACTTTACGATTGTATGAGATATATCGGGACTCACGGAATTTCTGTACGAGCATTTTCTGAAACAAAAACACCCTCAAAAATTTAAAAATGAGCACGCTACCAAGTTCAAGCCTGACATCCCAAGATCTGAAATCCGCCGACTCCATTTATAAAATATTTTTTTGGGGGTTTGCGCTTACCATTTTGTTCGCCATGCCCGTCATGAGCCAGAGTTTTGGGATCACGTGGGATGAATGGGTGCATGCCCATTATGGAAAATTGACGTTGAGATATTTTTTAACCGGCGGGAAAGATCACGCGTGTTTCGGTGAAGAACTTTCGGGTTATCGGTTAAACTTTTACGGGCATTTGTTTGATACAATTGCGGCTTTCATTTATGGAATTGTGTCGGGCTCGCTTCACACCGCTGTCTTTGAAGATCTGAGCTGGATTAATTTTTATGAAACGAGACACGCGGTTAATTCCTTGTTTGGCTTTTTAGCTATGCTGTGTACGGGGCTTTTGGCGAAGGAACTGGGCGGCTGGCGTGCCGGTTTATTGGCAATTGTCTTTATTTTCTTATCGCCGCGCTTTCTCGGACACTCCATGAACAATCCGAAAGACATCCCATTCGCGGCTGCTTATATTTACTCGATCTATCACATGATTCGTTTTATCAAACAATTACCTGAAATTAATTGGAAAACAGCTTTTGGGTTAATGGTTGGAATTGCCATGGCAATTAACATACGAATTGGCGGGCTTTTGCTGATTGTTTACCTGATTTCGTTTTTGGGAATCCATGCGTTTGTGAAAACGATTCAAAAAGAAAAGAGCTGCCATTGGCCAAACATCTTCGGTGTTGCGGCAATTGTTTCTATCGGCGGTTATTTCGGCGGATTAATTCTTTGGCCGTATGGCCATATTGCACCATTCACCAATCCTTTTTTAGCGCTCAAAGAAATGTCGAATTACGGACTTATGATCAATGTGCTTTTTGAAGGAAAGTTAATTGTATGCGCGTCAGTTCCTTGGTATTACATCCCGAAATGGATTTTGATCACGACCCCGTTTTTTATTATATCGGGCTGGTTTGCGGCGGTTTTTTCATCTACCAAAAAATACTTCAATTGGGTGCTTGTTTCCATGGTGTTATTAACAGCCCTCTTTCCAGTTGTTTATGTGATTTTAAAAAAATCCGCACTTTATGATGAGTGGCGGCACCTGTTGTTTGTGTTTCCGCCGTTAGCGGTGATTGCGGCGCTCGGCTGGGAGTTTTGCTTTCGGACGATTTCAAACCAGCGGCAAAAAATAATACTCAGCGCCTGCCTTGTTTTTTTACTGGCAGAACCAGCTTCATGGATGATTAAAAACCATCCGCATGAGTATGTCTATTTTAATCAAATCGTTGGCGGGCTGGATGGGGCATTTGGAAATTATGAGACGGATTATTGGGGCAACAGCACTCGACTGGCTTCCGAGTGGTTGAGGGATTATATCAAAAAAGAGGGAATTACAAAGCGATTTGTGGTATCTTCTGACGGCAGTGTGATGCAATCGGCATATTATTTGAAGACGCAGTTTCCAAAGCAGTATCAGCCGCTTTTATTATCGGTACAAGGGCCGCGCGGCTGGGATTATGGGCTTGTTCTCTCGCGAAATTGGTCAAAGAAAGATTTGTTAAGCAAAGCTTGGCCGCCTGAGGGAACGATCCATACGGTCATGGCAGACCATACCATTTTGTGCGCCGTGGTTAAAAATCCAAAACGGCTTTAAAGGAGATTCCCAGAATGAATATTGGCGTGATTGGCTGTGGGCAGTGGGGACCAAACCACATTCGTAATTTTTCCAATCTTCCCGGATGTAAAGTGCTTATGTGTGCAGATTTGAGCGCACAAAGACTTTCTGCTATGAAGCAATCATTTCGGGATATTCAAACGACAACGCGTTACAAAGAAATTTTAAATTCTCCGGAAGTGGATGCCGTTGTGATTTCGACTCCGACCAGTACGCATGATGCTCTTGTCCGGGAAAGCCTTTTGGCGGGGAAAGATGTTTTATGCGAAAAACCACTCTGTCTTCGCGAAAAAGATGCGAGAGAATTAATTAAGCTGGCGAAAAACAAAAGACGCATTTTAATGGTTGGCCACGTTTTTCTTTTTAACGCAGGCATCCGAAAGCTCCGGGAATTAATCCAAAAGGGCCAATGCGGGCGGATTTACTATCTGCACTCGGAGCGGACCAATTTGGGGCCTTTCCGAAATGATGTGAACGCGGTTTGGGATCTTGCCACGCATGATATCTCCATTTTTAATTATCTTTTAGGAAGCAATCCGAGAGAAGTTTCCGCGCGCGGCGGAAAATATCTTCAAAAAAATTTGGAGGATGTTGCCTTTATTTCGCTTGCGTACCCGAAGAATGTTTTAGTGAATATTCATGTGAGTTGGCTTGATCCCAGAAAAGTCAGGCAAATGACGGTGGTGGGCGATAAAAAGATGATGATTTGGGATGACCTTGACAATGTCGGCCCGGTTAAAATTTATGATCGTCAGGTGGTTCAAAAATATTTTTATGAAAGTTTCGGAGAATTTTATCTGCTTGCCAAAGAGGGGACGATTACCATTCCAAAAATTGATCTGTACGAACCTTTAAAAGCCCAAGCCGTTCATTTCTTCGAGTGCGTTCAAAAACGCAGGCAGCCGATTTCCGACGGAAATTCCGGCTTGGAAGTGATTCGGGTTTTATCTGCCATTCAGAAGTCTCTCGAAAAAAGGGGAGCTCCCGTCCGATTGATATGAGAGTGCTGGTAATCGTTCCCGCCTTTAACGAGGGAGTGAAATTGGAAATGACGGCAAAACGAATCAATGATTTTCTTCACCGGCGAAAAAACGCGGTAACGATCCATCCGATTATTGCAGATGACGGCTCTTCTGATCTGGCTCCGGAACAATTGGCGATAAGATTCAATTTTATTTATATCAAAAACGCGCAGCAAACAGGCGTTGGCCATGTGATCCGAAAAGCATATGATTACGGCATTCAAAATGGATATGACGTTCTTGTCACGATGGCGGGGAACAATAAAGATAATCCGGATGAAATTGACCGGTTGATAGAGCCCATTGTGACGGATCAAGCTGATTTTGTGCAAGGTTCGCGGTATCTGCCGGGCGGGGATTTTGGGAACATGCCGCGTTACAGGCTTTTTACAACCCGTTTTGTGCATCCCTGGATATTTTCGTTTGTGAGCGGACGGAAAATCACTGACAGTACAAACGGCTTCCGGGCGGTAAGAGTGTCTCTTCTCAATGATGCGCGAATAAGCCTGGATCAAGAGTGGCTGAACCACTACGAGCTTGAGCCCTATCTTTTTTATCAAGCCATCCGATTGAACTATCGGGTTTCCGAAGTTCCGGTGTCTAAAATTTATCCGGAGAAAAAACTGGGTTATTCAAAGATGAAACCTTGGGTGGACTGGTGGAGCATTTTAAGGCCGCTCTTTTATTTATTCTTTAAAATTAAAAAGTGATTTTCTTTATAGTTTCCGGCATGCGTTTATGAATAAAAAATTTATAAACAATAGTTTATTTTTTTTCTTTTTTTTATCAGGGATGTGCGCGCTGATTTATGAAATTGTCTGGCTGCGTGTTTTGGGGCTCATTTTTGGAAATACAACGTATGCAACCAGCACGGTCATTGCCGGATACATGGCCGGGCTCGGTTTTGGCGCGTTTTTTTTCGGGAAGTATATTAACCAGCGAAAAGAGCCGATTAAAATTTACGGTTTTTTGGAAGGCGGTATCGCGTTTTATTCTTTTCTCACACCATTGATTTGGAAACTGATTAATCATTTAAACATTCTTTTTCATCATTGGGTAAATCCGTCATTTTTCCAAGCGAGCATTTTTAAATTCGTGGTGGCGTTTCTAGCCCTTCTGATTCCGACGTTTTTAATGGGTGGAACCCTGCCTGTCTTGAGCCGATATTTTGCGCCGCAAAATGAACGCGCTTCCAAAGCCGTTGGGTTTCTGTATGCCATCAACACATTTGGCGCGGTGGCCGGAGTTTTTTTAAGCGGATTTGTGCTTCTTGAGAAGGTCGGTGTTTGGCAGTCTTTGGTGATTGCGGGTCTTGTAAATCTGTTGATTGCTCTCATTTGTTTATTGGGATTGAATCAAAGCGGCCTCTGCGATTCGGCGGAACCATTTGTTTTGCTCGGGGAAGAGAAAGCGCTCGGCCAGAACGGACAGAATTTGAAAAATCGCGAACTGTTTCAAACGATGCTGCTTTTTCTGTTTGCGCTCTCGGGAGCAGCATCGATGATGTACGAAATCGGCTGGACACGCATTCTTGCGGTGGCGCTTGGGAGCTCGGTTTACGCGTTTTCGGTCATGCTTGCAACTTTTTTATCAGGGATTGCATTAGGAAGTTATCTGTTTAGTGCATTTCTGAAGGGAAAACAGTTTTCCTTGTTTGCCTTTTCGATTCTGCAAACGCTCACCGCGATTTTTGTGTTGGTTGGCATTAATTACTTTAACGATATGCCATTTTATTTTGTAAAAGTATATGCATGGAGCAAGGATTCCGTTTGGTTGATTGAACTCGGACGGTTTGTTTTGTGTTCTTTTGTAATGCTTTTGCCGACGATTTGTATTGGGGCGATGTTTGTGTGTTTTATCGATATTTACAGAAAATCCAGTTTGGTTGCAAGGGAAGTCGGGGCGGCCTATTTCGCAAACACCCTGGGTTGTATTTTAGGTTCATTTTTAACCGGCTTTTTCCTGATATCGGCTATTGGAATTCAAATGACCCTTGTATCCGCTGCTCAGATTAACTTGTTGGTTGGAATGGCGGCATTTTTATTGCCATCGCAAAATTTCAAATTTTTGCGCATGGTGTTTTCAGGGTTCGTTTGTGTACTTTTAGCTTCAAGTCCCGCCCTTGCAAAACCGTGGGATGCATCCATTCTGGCGAGCGGTGCCATGGTGGCGCCATTTAAACTGATCCATGTGGATAAAACTGAATTTCGGAAGGCTTATGCGGCACGGCAGACTCTCTACTATAAAGAAGGGGCGAGTTCTGTCGTGAATGTCATACGAATGCAGGATCAAATTTCCATTGCAGTCAACGGAAAAGTAGATGCTTCAAATGCAGATGATGCGTTTAATCAATTCTTATTGGGCCATTTGCCGCTCTTTTTAAACTCGAATGCTCAAAAAGTACTGGTCATTGGACTTGGGAGCGGTTCAACCCTTGCCGCAGTCGCTGCTCATCCGGTTCGAGAGATCGATGTGATTGAAATCGAAAAAGCAGTTGTCGAAGGCGCGAAATTCTTCTCCCGATTAAACCGCAATGTGTTACAGGATCCGCGGGTTCGAATCTCAATCAATGACGGGCGAAATTTCTTGCTCGTTCATCCGGATCAATATGATGTCATTATCTCCGAACCGTCCAATCCCTGGATGGCAGGCGTAGCAAATTTATTTTCAAAGGAACATTATCAGTTGATGCTGAATCGGCTAAACCCGGGCGGAGTAGCCTGTCAGTGGCTGCACGCTTACAGCATGTCGCCGGAAGATTTAAAAATGATCATCGGAACTTTTAAATCGGTTTTTGAGAACGTCAGCTTGTGGACGTCATATTATCCGGATCTCTTGCTGATCGGAACGCGCGAGCCGCAGGTATTTGATTTCCATCGTATTGAAGAATTGTGGAAAAACCCGGTCATTCGGCAGGATTTTTCTCAGTTTGGTATTAAGGAACTGGAAGGATTTTTTGCCAATTATTGGCTTGGAGATGAGGAGATAAAGAAATTAGTTTCCGGCGCCAGAATCAACGAAGACAACTTTCCTTATTTGGAATTTTCTGCGCCGCGGAGTCTTTACCAAAAAACCATACAAGCAAACTTCCTGCTTGTTAATTCGTACCGAAATGGAAAATATCCTTCGATTGAAAATTTTGGGTCGGATATTTCTTCCAATCAAAAATTTCATTTGGCACTTGTGAAGGGTTATCTGGAGAAATTCATGTTCACGGAAGCACAGGCAGAAATTGAAATTGCAGGGAAGTTAGATTCTCAAAACCCGGATTTTATCCTGTGCGCCGGTTTGTTCAACTTCCGCTCAGAGCATTTTGATGAGGCGCTTGTTTTTTTGAAAAAAGCCGTTCGTGTGAATCCGGATTCTGGGGAAGCTCATTTTTACCTTGGAAAAACATTGAAGCGGAAGGAACTATTGAATGAAGCAATTGACGAATTGGGTAAAGCGGTGACGCTCGAACCAACCAACATGGAATACGCAATGGAGCTTGCCAATAGTCTTTCTGAGGCAAGGCAGCTTGTGAAAGCGCTTTATTTATACGATAAAATTCTAACATTGGATACGCACGGCTTAAAAGGCCGCCAGTTTGAAGCCATGAATAAAATGGCCGATATCATTTTTGAAGTCGGCGATCTTGATAAAAAAGTGTCGATTGCTAATCAATTAATTGATCGATATCCCAATTACTTTGATTCATACATGAAGCTTGGGCAATTGTTCGAATTCCAGCATTTGTATGATCAGGCCGTTCTCATTTATCAAAAAGCCGTCGAAAAGTTTCCTTATGAGCCGCGCAGTTTTTTGAATTTGGTGCGCGTGTATGACCAAACGGGAAAAGTTGCTGATTCAAAATATGTGCTGAAACAGCTCATTCATTTAAAGCCGGAACTTTTGAAAAATACAAAATTCATGGAAGCAATGAATCGTTAGCCACTCATGAAGCAAATGGACACACTTGAAGTCAGTATTGTGATACCGGTTTACATGGAAGCAATGAGTCGTTAGCCACTCATGAATCAAATGGACACACTTGAAGTCAGTATTGTGATACCGGTTTACAATGAAGAGAAAGTCATCGGCTCTCTTTTGGAAGGCATTGTCGAAACCGTTCACAAAATGAAAGAGCACTGTGAAGTCATCGTGGTGAACGACCACTCGAAAGATCAAACCACAAAAATTATCCGGAAATTTGCAGAAGCTCACAAAGTTATTTTGATTGACTCTCACAATTCTCAGGGAAAAGGGGGTGCGCTTCGAGCGGGATTTGATCTGTCAAGGGGAAGAACCATCGTGATGATGGACGGCGACGGTTCTCATCAGGCTTCCGATATTCCCAAATTGGTTGAAGAACAGAGGAAAACAAACGGACTCGTGATCGCCTCTCGAATTTATGGCGGAAGTGAAGAATTTTCGCGCTTGCGCGCTACGGGAAATCTTTTTTTAACATGGCTTTTTGGAATGCTCCACGGAAGATATTTGTCAGACGCACTCAACGGTTTTAAAGCATTTAGCGCAGACATTTACCAGAGTTTTGAATATTCCTCAAACGGTTATGAAATTGAAATCGAACTTCTTTCGAATACGCTCAAGCTCGGCCGCCCCATTACTGAAGTTCCCAGTCTGGAACTGAGAAGACAGGGCGGTGAAGTAAAATCCCGCATTGTAAAAGACGGCTTTAAATTTTTGTGGCGGATTATTTTTGAGCGCTTCAAAAAGAAGAAAGCCCGCACGGAACGCACCTAAAAATAGATTATTTGGGCAGCGAAAACCGTTTGACCGAATCAAAATAGAAAAGAAACAAACGTTTGATTTTGATATTCTCAGGAAAATTCTTATTGAGGAATTGAATGCTCCCACCGTTAGCATCCGCTAATCCGGCCGAAACCGCTACGTTGGGATTTTCCAGTTCTAAATAAATTTCATACCGTCCATCCGGAATCCCCTGTCCAGAAATGAGAAATCCACCCGGCACAATTTCCGTTATTAAAGAAGTATTTTTGGCGGAGTTCGATTGATAGTGCCGCAGGTTTACGTTTGGCGGATCCATGGGTTCAAATATCAACTTTCTGGCGCGTTCCACAAAAACCGGATTCAGTTTGTTTGGAAGCGACTGCGTGTTGTACGAATCCTTTTCCGCATTCACAATCAGGACATCGCCGTCGTTTAACATTCCACCCGCATTGGGCCCTACCCACAAAGGCTGGCTTTCCAAAGTGGGCAAGAGAAATTGGGCGTTGTTTAAGGTTCGGATGTTGTAATTTTTTGTATAAAATGCGATCGCGTTTACGTAAAAGTGATAGATATAAAATGTGACATCTTCCATGTCAAAAATATAGCGTTTCGGGTGGACGGGATAAAAATGCCCAACCCAATAGACTGGGTTATTTTTTGCCAATCCAGATGAATACATGCTGATTTCTTTTGCAAAATTAACTCGATAGACCGGGTCTCTCCATTGAATGCATTCCGCAATTGCTTTTTTTGCTGGGACCGCGAAGAAAAGGATAACCACAAGCGCACGGAGAATTTGAGGGGATAAAGACTTTGAATAGAAACGCTCAGCCAAGTGGATGATCGCTTCTCCACCTCTGACTGCAAAAAAGTAAAGCGGAGGAAAGAGAGGAATTAGAAATCGCGCTTCCTTGTGGTGAATCATAAACGTTTGGAAAATAAAAAAAACAAGAAACCATAAAAAACAAAACAAAGTGGTTGATTGAAGTTTCTTTAAATTGGAAAGGATTCCAATGAAGGCGCAAGCAATCACGGGCCAACCACAGGACTTCACCAAAAAAATCATATTTTTGGCCGGCGTAACGTAATATTCAGTTCGCACAATATTGGCCATCACAACCAGCGGTTCGGTCAGATATTTATGGAAAGCGCCGCGAAAAGTCGAAAGACCAAGCGTGCTGTAATGAAGCGATAAAATCAGGATAAATAACAAAATTGGGAAAATTAAAAATACAAATATTTTAAATGAGACGCGCTCACCCTCCAGAAATAACTTTCTTAGCGATGTGCAAAAACGGGTTTGTCCGCTCAAAAGTTCATACAAAGCGATCACGGAAAACAAAACCGGATTGTTGAATCGTGCTCCGATTGCAAGTGCGATCAAACATCCTGATAGAAAATAATACTTCAACTTTTTGGTGCGGTTACTTTTTAAATATAAGTAAAATCCACTCGTGACAAATAAGAGAGAAACGACATCTTCCTTGCAGTAAGGTGCGCTGTGGATCAACAAGGCATTAAATGCAAAGAAGAAGATTCCTAAAAGTGCGGTTTTGGTTTCAAATTGAAGCCGAAAAAAGCGGTAAGTGACCCAGAGAAGAAGTGTAAAAAATCCAACCATTGCCAAGTGGCACGCCGCAAAAATAAATTCCGAATTTGAAATTAATTTCTCCAAGTATAGAAAGGGTGACAAAAGGATCGGTAAAATAATGGGGCGGTAACCGGTATAGCCGAGTGAATTTTTGGTTGCGATGCAGCGGGCATTTAATAAGACAAAATAGGAATCATGATAGTCAATTTTTAAATGAACCGCAACCGACGCCAAGTAAGCCACGAGTATAAAAATAGGAACGAGAGTGATCCATCGAATGCAGGTATCTGACGCAAAAGCCAAATGTCTCAGTCTATTCATGGTAAGCGATGACGTATTTTATTTCAGAATGTTTGCAAGGTCAAATGAACATATCGATCTGCTTATATTTGACTTTTTTGCAATTCATTTATTCATGTGGTACTCTTTAAATCAGAGCCATATTACCATGAAGAATACCTCAAAAACATATCACGAGCTACTGTTAAAAACATACAAAAGACTGGCGGATCATTCCAGCTCAGCCAGAACTTATTGCACCACTTTTTTCGAAAAATTCCAATTTCCGGCATTCATCACAGATACAAAAGGATGTTTTATTTTTTTCAACCAAAGCGCGGAGAGACTCACGGGCTATTCAAAAAAGGAAGTTCTTGGCCGGCATTTCCGGCTTCTTTTTACACTGGATGACCTGAGCGATGGTTTCCTTTTCTTTTACCAAACCATGAAAGGTTGTTACTCCGAACATTCCCGGTTCCGAATCCGCTGCCAGAGCGGGTCTACCAAAGTGGTCGACGTCTTAGCGGCGCCGATTACATTTGACGGCAAAATATGGGCAGCGCTTGGTATCGCACAAGATGTTTCCGGGCAGAAGTCTGATATCACATTGGATCAGGAACGAACAAAAATTTTTAAGAAGTTTAGTAAGGATGTTGACCAATGGGATAAAGAAAATAAGCAAATCAAAGGCGAAGTTCAAAAAATCCTCATGCGGCTCAATCACAAGAATAATGCTGGAGACAGGAATTGAACCTGCACGGCTTCTCACCTGAACCAATAATTCCACTCCAGTGAGATTTGTAATTTGCTGGAGACAGGAATTGAACCTGCACGGGTTTCCCCACACGAACCTGAATCGTGCGCGTCTGTCCCGACTCTCATTAATCAACCATTTAGTCAAATAGGAAAGTCGGAACTGTCCTCATTTTCATTAATTACTTTATTGAGAATGAGGACTGTACCAACCTTCCATGAATTAATTCATAGTTGGTTGGTGCTGTCATGGCTTCCGATAAAATTAAATTGTTAGCTATGGCTGCCCCTGAGCTTTCTTAAAATTGTAATGCGACAGGAGGGACTTGAACCCCCACGGTATTACCCACACGACCCTGAATCGTGCGCGTCTGCCAGTTCCGCCACTGTCGCATAAATATTTTTCATGAATGGCTCAGGGGCTGCACTGACTACCTTATTGAAATTATTCTATTAAATTGAATGAAAGTCAGTGCTGCCCTTAATATCCGATATTTATTTCATTGAAGTTAAGGACTGTGCTGGCTTCTTAAAATAAGAGTTTTATTTTTTCAATGAAAGCCAGCCTGCCAGTTCCGCCACTCCAGCAAAATAAATTGTAACCACAAGTATAATAGCCCTTTACGGGTCGTCAATCAAATTCTGGCTGCGTTGACTGCATGAATGATTTTAAATGTAAGCTAGGGCTGTCTGGACAAGTCGTCCGAATCTATATATAATCTTTTTAATGAGCGAACAAGTCGCCGCAGAAAACCGAAAAGCATGGCATGACTATTTTCTCTTTGATAAGTATGAAGCCGGAATTGAGTTGAAAGGTTCTGAAGTTAAGTCAATTCGTGATGGCCTCATTAATTTAAAAGATGCATATGTTCGTGTGATGAACGGGGAAGTTTGGGTTGTTAATTTGCATATCGCGGCGTATCGATTTGCCCATTCGGTTGTTCCCGAACCGATCAGGACGCGAAAGTTGCTGTTGAAAGCGCGGGAAATTGAACGACTAACTGCACAAATTAGTCAAAAGGGGTTTGTTTGTGTGCTGCTTCGAGTTTATTTTAAGCGTAATTTTGTAAAATTACAAATTGCGCTTGCAAAGAAGAAAAAAGCTTACGACAAGCGCCAAGCTTTAAAAGAGAATATTCAAAAACGGGAAATTGATAAAGCAATTAAACAAACGAGAATTGCAAAATCCCAATAATTTACGAATCTGATCTTTGATAAAAATTCACCGATGATTTTTAAGTACTGAGATTGGTGCGTCCCAATCTTCAATTTGGGGCTGCCCTGATATTCATTAAAAAGTTTATTGGAAATCAGGACTGTCCCAACTTTCCAATTAATGATAGTATTTTATTAATAATGTTAGTCGGGGCTGTATCAATTTTCATTAAAGTATTAGTTGATGAATTGGTGCTGTCCCAATCTTCAATTTATGTTGTTTTTTCATTATAGGTTGATTGGGGCTGACTAGACTCGACAGGAAATGTCCGGTGAGTTGGAGCATGCGGAGGTGGTGGCGAGGCCTCCTAAAAAACGTCACAAAACATAATGCTGACAAACTCAGCTGGAACGACCGAGCCGCGGGACCCATTGGGAACCTGAACTTGGGCGTTCTTCCATTCGCTGCCTAATTTAGGTTCAGCGACGTCTCGGGAGTGTTTAGCCTTGGGCTTCCTGAGATGACGACACAAGGATAGCTCCAAATTCTGCTTTTGGAATTTGGCGTGAAAGATTCTCAAAAGCTCGCGGCTGAAATTCCTGTTCTTGGGGATTGTAGCTGTTAAATTCAAACGAGAACTAAGCATGTAGTGCCGCTCGTCGAAGTTTCTCTGGACGCGGGTGCAATTCCCGCCAGCTCCATAATTTGAACGTAGAACAGGTAGAAGTGGAACGATACCTGTACCGAAACTGCGAACTTGTTCCAGTGTGATAAAAGCCCGAAGATAAAAATCTTCGGGCTTTTTGTTTGGCTGAGTTGCAAAAAAATTTTTCTTTGGTATAATTAAAACAAGTCAGAATGATGTAAAATTTTTTTGTAATTTGTGTTTGAGTGCGGTTAACAATATCCGCACAGCAATCGAGTACGATTGCGATTGGACAAAGGGTTCACAATTCGTTGCACGTTGATGTAGCGTAAGTTGAATCACGAAAGCCGAATCTAAAACACGTAACGCAAGGTGCTTACGTGAAAAAAGATTCGGCTTTTTGCTTTTCTGGTTCTCAAAAGTTTTTCCTTGATGGTGAAATAACCCGCCTTATTCTTCGACGCAGAAAATTGCGTCAAGGCCAAGTCGCCAAACAGCTAGCCGTCTCAGGCGCTCAATTTTTTCAATATCTTGCTGGGAAATACCCGCTTAATGCTCGCGCAGTTTGGCTTCTCGCCAAAATCCTGAGGCTTGAAAATCCCGAACTCATAATCAAACGTGCGGAGTCTACCCATGCCTAAGGGACGTCCTCCGAAGGAGCAAAGAATCATCGTTACTGAAATTGAATGTGACGAACCGCTCAATACGGAGAATCTGCAGGAAGATATCTTTCAATTTTTCTTTCAAGATTATTTGAGGCGAAAAGGATATGAACCGCGATGATTGACCCTATCGAAATTGACCGCCTCAAATCACAAATCGTCGAAATCATCGGTTCGCGAATTGAACTCCGTAAGGCAGGCGCGAATTTTAAGGCGCGCTGCCCATTCCATGAGGATAAGCACCCGTCTCTAATGGTGAGCGAAGCCAAAAGGTCATGGCGGTGTTTTGTCTGCAATGTTGGCGGAGGCGCTATCGACTTCGTTATGCAGTTCAATCACACCGACTTTAAAGGTGCTTTGGAAATTCTTGGGATTAAAATTGAGCAGAGTAACCCACAAAGTATTTTGATTTCAAAACAAATTTCAGAAGCGTTCTCAGAAATCGAAAAGGACGCGACCGCTTTGTTGCAACGACTTGAAGAACGCGAAGAACATTTGGAATATTTCTCGCGTCAAGTTGTCTGGCTTATGAATGCTGTTTCTCTCGATGAAAGAGAAGTTAATTGGTATCAATGGGAAAAATGGGTCGACGGTGAGTTTGTAAAAATAGAGATCGAACGCGAGCGAATTCATGCCATAGCGCGGCGGCATAAAAAAGAGGTGTTGGAATGGGCGAAGCAGAAAGCGTGACCGACGTGAACGAATTCGAGTCGAAAGCGTATCAGCCGGACAAATTGACCCCGGCGGAAGAAATTCAGAAAATTAGACTGACGCCGAAACTTCCTCAATTCCGAGAGCTTCAGATGATTTCCGGAGTCGTTATTCGGACATTCAAAGACTCGGCAACGCTTATAAAATCCAATTCCTTCCGCTATCTTTTCGACAAGGCAACACGTCAGGTTTACATAGTGGGCGACAATCGAGAATTCCGTTCATTTATTAATGAAAATTTTGGAATCAATTCCGAGTTTAAATATGTTCTGAACGAAATTGAAAAAGAAATTGAATTCCGAGGCCAAGAATCTCAAGTTTTTCGTTTTGCCTTTTATGACAAATTGCAAAACAGACTGTTCATCGACCGACGTAACGGACAAGTTTTGATGTTAGACGGCGAATCAATTCAGGTGCTTGATAATGGCGCGAGCGGAGTTTTCTTTATCAACTCTGAAAAATCAGAACCTATCATTTATGAAGAGGCAGAATCGAAAAATTGTTATTTCTGTGACAAGGGATTTCGATTTGGCGCGCCTGATTGGGTAGTTGATTCGCCGCTACTCAACACTTTGACTGGCGGATTACAGTTTGTTGGCGCTCTGACTGAGGATGAACAAAAGAGCCTGCTACTGCTCATGATTTACGTTATCTTTTTTGAATCATTGCACCCCACAAAACCTGTCGTTGTTGTTACGGGGTCTAAAGGAAGCGGCAAAACTGATTTATGCCGCAACATCGGTCGAATTCTTTTTGGAAAAACATTCAATGTTACGCGTTTTCGAAATGATGAACGCGATTTTATTACGACCTGCGCACACAATTATTTAATCGTTCTGGATAATCTTGAAGAAAAAGCAAAGTGGCTAATGGATATGGTGGCTATCATCGCAACAGGCGGCGAGACTAAATTGCGAGAGTTACATACAACCTGCACTCAAATCGTAATTAAGCTAACCTCGTTTCTTTTTCTCAATGCAATTGACCCGAAATTGAGACGCGACGATATCGCCGACCGTCTTTTAATCATTCAATTGGACAGGTTAAACAAGTTCAAAAGCGAAACTGAAATTGAAAATGAGATTCGCGAGGCATCGCCTAAGATTTGGGGCGAGATTCTTCTTAATCTGAACGGAATCATTCGATGTCTGAAAAAGGATGAAACCATTCCTCCCGGTAAATTTAGGCTCCAAGATTTTGAGAATTTTGCGAAGCGAATTTGTGCAAACCCGGAAGAAATCGAGGCAACACTTGAAAAATTGGAGGGGTTACGGAGTGAGTATTCGTTACAAAATGACAATCTTTGCCTATTCCTCGACAAGTGGCTCGATAAAGAATCCATTGCCGGAGGTTCAAATATTGGGCTCCATGTGACGGCCAAAGAGTTGTTATTTTCTTTTCAAGAGATTGCAAAAATCGAAAAGTTGGATTTCTTCTATTCAACACCAAATGCTTTGGGTAAAAAAATCCATCAAATCGAGCCTGAACTAAAACGCCTATTCGAGCTTGAAGTGATGCCTGAAAAAGGTGGAAGGCCGACAGGGTACAAGTTCATGAAAAAGAGGTAAGCATGAGAGACGAGGGACAGAAACGTCTTATATCGCGCGAGAAGATTGGTAAATTCAAAATAGAAGTAGTTGATGTTGTCCCTCCTGTCTTATGGTCTAACTTTGAGAGGTGTGAATGTGCCACCGCCGCGTCTTTTTACGCTATCCAATCCGATACTTGCAATAGCCGCGCCTCGGAGCCGTTCTGTAACGCCTCCTTAAAAGAAACACGCTCAACCGAATTACCACTTGCAGAACATTGCCGCATTAATCGGCAGAAACACCCCGCTAACGATTCGGTTGATTGCAGTACATCCCTACTGCATGAAATCGGACGTTGGCGGCCTGTTTTCTTGCGCCGTCGTCCAAGCGGCACAACCCAATCGCTCCGAAGCCGTCTGTCTTCCCCCTTCAAGGTTCAGACGGTCGAGGGGCGTGCGGGTACTCATCCAAACACTTCGCCCAATCACGGGCAAACCAGAGGCCGCGCAGAGCGGCGAATCCCAAACCAAGCGGCGGCCTTAGTCACCGCCGCTCTTTGGGGTTTCCACAGGTGTTAAATGAAAACTGAAACCAGTCTGAAAAAATCAGGTCGCTGGACATCGTACATTGAGCGCCTTGTCCGCATTTTCCGCCGCGCATTAATCGAAGAGCTTGGCGAGGAGCCAAAAGGCTCAAAAAAGGTCGCCTTAGACCTTTTGTGCGAACGATACGGCGTCATGATTGTTATGAGCCGAGAGATTAGACGGCGCGAGCTGATAGCCGCAAATGGCGAGCTTATAGGCCTCCTTTCAAAACAATATCTTGGATGGCTTTCGTCGTTTGAACGCAGTTTAAACGTTTTGATTGATGGCAAAGCAGACAATTTGCCAATCGACTTACCGGGAATCCCGGACAAATTCAGGAGCCGTAATGGCATCGAAACGAATTGATAGTTTGCTCTCTGAATTCAGAGAAGACCCGATCGGCTTCATTAAATCAAACCGAATCATGCCTGACAGCAGGCCGTTCGGCGACATTGTGCATCACGTTCAGATTGAGCAAATGTACGTTCCTTTGCTCGCCAAAGTGAGAAAGTATTTCCTGTTTCGTTTGGGTCGCGGATGGGATAAGACAAGCGGGATTGCTTTTTATTGTCTGTCACAAATCTTGCTTGCGAAACGAAAAATCAAAATCGCAATCTTTTCATCCGACCTTGAGCAAGCGGCCATCATGCTCGATGAAGTTCGGAATTTCATTGACCGTTCCGAGCTGTTGCGCGTCATTGGCATTAAAATCAACAAGTTCGAAATATCCTTTGGCGGCAGTTCAATCAAAATCATGTCAGCCGATGGCGTTTCATCATTTGGCGGCCTGTATGACATCATCGTGATTGACGAATTTTCATCATGGAGCACAGACAACCATCAGACGCTTTTTTACAGCATCTATACGACGATTGCCAAGAAAGCTGATTCAGTCCTGATCGTTCTCTCTAATGCAATTGCGGCGTTCTCCAAAGTGTTGATCGAAATCTTACCAAAAATCAAAGAATCAAACGAATGGCATGTTTTTGAAGCTGATTATCCGGCGTCTTGGTTGAATCAAAAGAATCTCGAAGAACAAAAGCGTTTTTTGCCGCCGCTTGTTTACGCCCGGCTTTTTGAGAATCTCGATGTCCCGCAATCGGGAAACTTCATCAGCCTGAATGAACTCGAAACTTGTATTGATTCAAATTTAAAGCCTGTCGAACACGGCAAAGAAGGTATCACTTATTTTTGCGGTTTTGACTATGGCAGGAAAAATGACCGATCCGCTTGCGTGACGGTTCATCAAGAGGGCGATTTCATTATTCTCGATGACGTTTGGTTCACAAAAGGAAGCCGGGAGCATCCAGTAAAGTTCGAAGTCGTTGAAAATTATCTTTTGACTCTCGCATCGCGTTTCCAACTCGGAAGCTGCCTGACCGATCCGTATCAAATGCAGAACACGGCGGAAAAGTTACGTGACGCCGTTCCCATGACGGAATTCATTTTCAATCAGGCGTCTTGGAATCTGCTTGCCCGGAATCTTTACGATTCAATCCATTTCGCCAAGCTTCGAATGTTTGAAAATTCAGTCATGAAGAATGAGCTGTTGCAATTACAGCTTGTTGAGACGCCGCTTGGTTTGAAATTCGACCATGAGCGGAGAAAAGGCCATTACTCGGACATTGCGACCGCTTTGGCATTGGCGATCACGGCGGGCATGCAATCCGGCTTCGATCTCGGCGCCAACGCCTTTTTTTTCTCAAAAGAAATTTCCGCTGCCGAACAGCTCAATATCGCGCTCGGCTACACCGCGCCACAAGCTGATCCGAAAAGGCCGCGGCATATTTATTACACGAATCCACCAAGCGACTTGACCGCGGCGGAAATTGAAAGACATAACCGCCGCGACGAGGAAGACCCGCTTCGCGATGACATGAAACAATTTGGATTAATTTAAAACCACAGAGGAGAAGAAAATGACTTTATTTGAACTGAAAAAACAAACTGATGAGCAGATGTTAAAACTCGTCAACGACCCAAAGCATTTTGCCGGGCTGATTATTAAACAGTTCGACAGGACGATTGGACAGATCAAAGAGAGAATCGAAATGCTTCACTCGCTTGGCGTTCCGGTTTCGATCGACCTCCGCTCCATTGAGAAGCAACGGCAGAAATTCTTCGACGATGCCGCCCGCGCTTTCAAAAATGACCGCTACAATGGATTTTACCGCTTCGATTCGGCTGATAGCGCGGAACGCACGGTTAAAGAAATTGCGTCTTTTTTTGACGAAAAAATTGCCCGCGCTCAAACCTTCAAGGACGCGATGGAACCATCACGCCTCGTCCTCGAAAAAATGGTTTTGGCGTTTAGCGAAGCTCTGGATGAGCGGCTGACGCCTCAAAAGTTTTCATCACAACCGACAATCAAACACGAAAGGAAATCAAACATGGGAACAACGAAAGTTTTCAAAGCAGGCGCGGGTTTTGTCGAAATGCCGACGCGAGGCGATGACGTTGCCTCGTTAGCAGACAAAATGAAAAGAGAAAATCCTACATGGGATTATTCAGATTGCTTAATCAAAGCTGAGAAAGAAATTCTATCAGCGGCTTCAAACAAGCAACATTTCTCACAAGAGCCAAACGCAAGCGAAGACATTCCGCAGGAAGCAATCGAAAAGGCAAAAACGATGCGACGGGGCGTCGCGTTTTCCGTTGATGGCCGTCAGTTCATGAAGGTCTATTCAAATGGTGCCGACCAAATTCTGGAATGTTCGGATCGAGACGCGGATGACGCTCAAAAGTTCGCAGCAGACCCGGAATATCAGCGCGGAAAACGCTTCACGCTGTCTGTGAAACCAGCCGCAAAAGGTTTCTCAGAGGACGGGAAGTTTTTTAAAAGTTCAATCGGATTGAGCACGCCGACCCGCGAAGGCACCGCGGAGGAAAACGAAGCTGTCGAGGTTCAATTATTCATGAACAAATTTTCTTTATCCGTTCAAGCTTATGCGGGAATTCGTTCCACAAACGATTCGCCGGAAACTGTCTGTGCCCGTGCGATTAAATTATTGAAATTGCGGCCAACCAATTTTATGGCTAGGGAGTTTGGAGATATTCACATTTGTTCGGCTCTTAAAAGTTCGGTGAATGAGAAGAAATTTCAGGAAGTCGAAAAGCTGTTGAGAGGCGCGCCGACACTGTCATTTGTGGATTGCGTCGTTGCGGCGCGGGTTTATTGAGGCAAGCATGATTTTGCCGAGCCATTTGCGTGAGCAACGTTTGCATTACGTCAATCATGGCTTCGATATTCAAATTTGGCGAAGTCACGATATTGAGCGAATCTTCGGGATCACATACCGTGAACTCCGCTTTCTTGAATTAAGGCGAGCTGTCACCCCGCTTCCACGAAATGAAAAAGGCCGCATTGCCGCAACACCTGAACAAGTTTACCTGCTTGCGGTTGAAGCTGAGATTTACATGCGGAACCGCTTGGAAGAATTCTGGGCGAACGGCGGCTTCACGCCCCGCAAGAAATCTTGGCGGTTTCACAACGGGAAATTGTGCCGGTCGTATGAGGAAATCATTTTGTGAAACTGGATTTTTCACGGCTTGAAAGCCGCTTGGGAAGGATAATTCCCGCTGATGCGAAAACCGTCATGCTGGCGGATTGGGAAATTTTCCTGCCGCAAATCAAGGAAATAGCTCAAGACAATTTTCAGAGCGGCAGACGGGACGTTCGGAACAAAATTGCCGAATGGCTGAGGAGGGAAATCCTGAAGCGGCAAAATGCGGGAAAACGCTGGCTCTTTTTTCGCGTTCGGAAAAATATTTTCCAGCTTGAAGTGCTTCAGCAAGTTCTTTGGATGATTGAAACGGTCAAGTAAGACAAGTGATTAAAGACTTCGCAAAATAACATCAACAGGAGGTTTTATGGCGGATTATGCAATAAATGGCACGATCAATATTCGCTCTTATATGAGAGCGAATGGCATCGACCGGAATCTTTTACCGAGACTTGCAAGCGCAGTTGGCGTTCCGCAAATTCATTTTACAAACGAAATCGGCCAAAGCCCGGCAAGCTTTACGCGGAGAATCAATCAAGCTCAGGCCGAATCTTTAGCCTCATTGCTAGGAACGGATGTTGCGACTTTGGTGACGAATTCAATTCTGATTCAACTGTGAGATGCGAGAACTGCGGCAATTCTTCAAAGCGGCCTCCACGCCGTTTTAAAACGAGGCGTGGATTCTGTTTTGAGATTCACGTCACGATTGAAAAACGATCCGCACCAATTTGTTTTGCCTGTTTTAAATATTTTTTGACGGAATTGATTCAATGCGAGGAGGCCAAAACATGAGCGTTGGAATTTTGTGCGACGTATGCCGCGAAGCAGTGCCCGAATTTACACTTCCTGCCGGATTTCGGGACGATAAT
>Ga0209515_10003682_pt1 | contig 21493 bp, 21 predicted proteins | sample Subgroupgradi54m_FD_187454 | JGI IMG/M metagenome (GOLD analysis project Ga0209515, IMG submission 187454) | Subsurface groundwater microbial communities from S. Glens Falls, New York, USA - GMW60B uncontaminated upgradient, 5.4 m (SPAdes)... ... | reverse complement strand
GTCGTGTCTTTCAACAACCTTTCGAATAAGGGCGGGTACGACATGGGAAGATCTCCAGTCAAATTTTTCATGAGGACCGTAAACACTCGTCGGCCTGATAACAATTACGGGCATTCGATTCCTGATTTTTTCGGCATACATCTGACACAGTTTCTCTCCAAAACGTTTCATTTCTCCAACACAAAAATATTTTTCAAATAACGGTTCAATTAGACCCTCTGATTCCTTAAGAGGGTGACTTGCCTCCGGGTAAATTGTGCAGCTGCTTATCCAGAGGAATTTCTTGACGCCGGCTTTATGCGCCGCTTCAAGCATGAAAGCCGTCATTACGACATTGGGCGTCACATGTACAAGAGGGGTTTCACTAATTTCAACAGCGCCCGACGAATAAGCCGAACACATGAAAACATAATCAACTCCACGAACAACCCTCTGACAATCCTCTTCTAACTTCAGATTAGCTCTTATGTAATCAACCTGACCCAGAAACACTTTTGGTTCCCGTCTGTGAAAAGTAGCTCTTACGTTAGCCCCAGCTTCCAGGAGTCCTTTTATCAAATTGGTTCCAATAAAACCAGTCCCGCCGGTAACTAAAACCCTGCTATTGCTGAACATATGGTGCCTCCGCATCTCTTTTTGAGAGTATTGGATATTGAGTTGGCCAGTTTATGTCAAACAACGGGTCATTCCACCTAACCGTGAATTGGTTTTCTGACCCCTGGTAGTAGTGTGATTGGTTATAGTGGAACATTGCCTCATCCGTGAGAATTAGATGGCCGTTCCCAAATTTCGGTGGGACTAAGACCTGTAGCATGTTTTCATGCGAAAGAGTAAAAGATGTCCATTGTCCGAACTGGTCTGACTCTCTATCAAAATTCAAGACCACCAAATAAAAGGAACCCTGGAGGCATGATATAAGTTTCCATGTCCGATCATCTCCGTGAAGGCCCCTCAAAACATCTTTTTTGGAAACCGAGAAATCTTGTTCGACAAAATCAACACCTATGCCATGTTCTTGATAATCTTTTCGTGTGTAAATTTCCCCATAGCGTCCTCGAAAATCTTCAAACGCGTAGCGCTCTATTTTTAGGACTCCCTGCAGAGATGTTTCAGATACTTTTATTTGGCCCATAAGTGAGCTCCTGGTTGTTATAGATCTGGGATCATTCAATAATAAAAAAGAACTTCTGTCAACTAAAACTAAAAAAGCTAATTGAACTCCAGCTCGATTGCTAAATGATCCGATACTATATTATTTAAAACTCTAAAATCTTTTACATCTACATCTCGTGATACAAAAGCATAGTCAGAAATATAATCACTATATTTATCCGCGTCTTTATAAAAATGGCTACGCGTTGATTTAATGTTGTAAGTTTTAATCAGATTTTTAAAACTCTCCTCAAGTATTGATATGCTTTTTGTTTCCGGTCTTAGATTAAAATCTCCGCAAATAATTTTTTTGCCGGATTGGCTATTATAAAACTCTTGTAAGATTCCTGACTGCTCAAGGCGTTCTGGCGTATCTCTTTTTCCGCTGGCTTGCCATAAACCATGCAAATTGCCAATTAGAAACTCTCCATTGTTCACCCTAACCTTGAGATACTGAAAGTTGCCGCTATGGTTAAGGACTGGTGCGATCGGACTGTCGGCCGGATAGGTAAAAAATCCCCCCTCTTCAACAATTGAAATATTTTTACGGATAAAAATTGCCTGACCGATAGGGGATACGGAGAGTTGTTTCATGAAATATGATCCTTTGGGAGCGAGGCGAGGATACATGATAAAATCCGGCAATGCTTTGGCTAACTCTTGCGCCAAATTGACTCGAGATGCCCCAACATCGTTACCGGGCTTATCTCCGAAAAAAAGTTCTTGAAAACAAAAAATGTCCGTATCTTTTGCGGAATTTTTAATAAATTCAATAAGCGGATCATACACCTTGCCGCCCCATGTGTTTAAAGATATTAATTTCATATAAATTAAAATCTAGCTTAAAGCTGGATCAAAACAAACTTAGAAAGGACCCCTAAATTTGTTTTCGTAGCTGTAAAAATTTTCTTTCGATAAGTCTGTCTTATGCAATCCAAGTTTCTTCTCAACCGCCCTGATCATATCAATTGCCGTTGGGTAAAATAAGTTTTCAAGCGGTCTGGTGCAGGGGCAATGGGTTTCTGCAAAGCCGATCCTTTGGACGGGAGATTTTAATTTACCGAAACACTTTTCGTTTATGCGAGCCGATATTTCAGCGCTGAATCCGCAGTTGATCCAGTCAAAGTCGGCAACGATGCAATGGCCGGTTTTGATTACTGATTTTACAATTAAAGAGTCGTCAAGAGGCGAAATGGTTCTTGGGTCAACTATCTCAATGCTTATTCCTTGTTTTGCCAATATCTCCGCCGCTTTTAGGGCTTCAATATTCATCCAGGAAGTTCCTACAACGGTAATATCCGTCCCAGCTCTTAAAATTCTGGATTCCCCGATATTTATGGGTTCTTGGGATATTGGCACCTCTTCAACGGCATCATAAAGCCAGCGGTGCTCAATAAATATAACCGGACCGTCGTCCCTAATGGCCGATTTGAGCAGTCCTTTTGCATCGGCTGGAGTCGTGGGCATTATCACTTTCAATCCTGGAATGTGAGCGAAATAGCTTTGAAGGCTCTTGCTGTGCTGATAAGATTGACCCCAGCCTCTGCCGATGATGGCTCTGATAACCATTGGTACCTTTAGTTTATCGCCCGTTCCGTATCTGTAACTTGCTACCATGTTCAACAGCTGGTTCATTGCCAGCAGGAGAAAATCGACTCGCATGTGTATGTTGACGGGCCTTAAACCGTTGATAGCCGCTCCTAACCCGAAACCGACCAGGGTATCTTCACACAAAGGAGTACTGAAACATCTGTGGCGTCCGAATTTTTCAACAAGGCCCTTTGTGCTGTTGAAAATTCTGTTATGATCTCCTACGTCTATTCCATAGACAAATACATTCTTGTCTCTTTCCATTTCCTCATGTAAAGCTTCATTCAGGGCTTCTCTATAGGTAAGGCTACGGGTTCTTGTTTTCATGCGCCTGGCCTCCTTTCATATAAATCTTCTTGGGATGGAAATGGAGCTGATTTGGCAAGTTGAATACTCTTTTCGATTCTGTCTTTTATTCTATTTTCTAAAGACCGGAGTTGTTTTTCGGTAACGCCAATTTTTTTCAATTTCTTTCTCTGTATTTCTATGGGATCAGATTTTAGCCATACTTCAAATTCATCCCTACTTCTATAACCGGAACTAAAATCTTCGTTAATTCCGACATGCTGAAGATAGCGGTAGTATTTTAGATGCAAAAAAGACGGCTGGTGAGTCCGGCGCATAGTTGATAGCGCTTGGCGGGTCAAAGTATAGATTTGTTGGACGTCGGTAGAACTGCTTTCAAAAACATTACATTTAAACTTTTGTACGATCTTGGTTATAGAATCGTAGCCATGTCTTTCTGTCGCCGGATTGTGAACGGCATAGCCGTTGTCTTCACATACAAACAGTACTGGCAATTTCATCAAGCAGGCCATGTTAAGAGATTCCCAAAAAGCGCCTTCATCAACCGCGCCATCGCCGAAAAATACACAAACAATTTTTCCAGTCGATCGTATTTTATTTGCGTAAGCCGCTCCGATTGCTACCGGTAACGTGCTTGCAACGATTGCGGAAGAACCAAGAAAATTTGTTTCAGGTGAAGATAGATGCATTGAACCTGCTCGGCCCTTAGCCATGCCCGTAGATTTTCCATATAGTTCTCCGAAAAAAATGTTGGTCTCATTCGTATTTGCTAGATAGACGGCGTGGCTTCTGTACGAACATAAAATTTGACCTTTTTTATTCAAGGCCTCGCATACTCCTACGGCGATTGCTTCTGCGCCAAGGGACATATGCATTGGTGTTTTCATTTCGTTTTCGCCGTAATGTCTAATGATTGCTTTTTCTGCTTCTCGTATCAGACATAACTTATTATAAAAAGCCAAATTTCTTTTCAGAATAGCCTGCGATGCCATCTTAGCCCTCTTTGTTAATGTTCTTAATTTTGGCATTATAGTAAGTTAATTTTGACAATTTGGCAAATCGTTGATAAAAAAGTTAAATACGGAAATTTTAGAAGTGAAGCTGATAATACCTACGCCAGTAATCAAGAGTGTCTTTTACGGTATCTTTGAATTTTATCTCGGGTTTCCAGTTGGTAACCCTTTTAAATTTATTAACCGAAGGGATCTGGAGGGTAACGTCTGATGGCCGGAGTCTGGCCGGGTCAATGACTATCTTGATATCTTTTCGGGAGGAGTACTTAAGCAGTAAGTCCAGCATTTCACCGATAGTCATTGTTTCTGATCCGCCTATGTTATAGACCTCCCCGGGTTTGCATTTGTTGACCAAAAGCCAATACGCCTTAACGGCATCGCGGACATCCATCCATGTTCTGACACTTTTTAAATTCCCAACTTTCACAACGGGTTCTTGTAGGCCGGCTTCTATGGCAGCTACTTGTTTTGCGAAGTTTGAAAGGGCAAATACTTCCCCCCGCCTTGGGCCGGTATGGGTGAACATCCTTGTTCTTATTGTTTTAATTCCCCAGGAGAGCCAATATTGCAACGCAAGCATATCTTCCCCGACCTTGCTTACGGCATACGGCGAAGCCGGTCGAAAAGGATTTGTTTCTTTGATGGGAATCTCTTTCTTGGTTACTTGCCCGTAGACCTCGGAGGAACTGCACGTGTGGATAACGGGGTCGTACTTGGAAGAAAGTTTCAATTCCTTTACTGTTTCCAGCAAGTTGCATGTGCCAATGATATTATCTTCTAATGTTTTGATCGGTGCCCAGAAACTGAAATCAACATAGGATTGAGCCGCTAAGTGAAAGATCACATCCGGTCGGTGTTTGCTTATAGCCAACCTTAGAGAAGGAAGATCGGCCAAATCCCCATATTCTAATTGAATCTTATTTATAATATGTTTTATGTTATCTTTTGGCGATCTCCATCTAAGAAAACCAATAATTTTAACATTAGGATAATGGGCTAATATGTAATCAGCTAAATGACTTCCCACAAAACCTGTTATTCCGGTAATAAGCACTTTTTTTATTTTTTTCATATTTTTAAATTAAATTTGGATGATAGAAAATTATTTCGCTTCCTGAAATCTCAAATTCAAATGGAACTTCCATAAATTTTAATTCTTTCATCTTCTTTCTTACGGACCGATGTTTTTGTGGACTGACAAAAAGCAGAAAAAAACCTCCTCCGCCAGCTCCCAGAAGTTTTCCTCCGATAGCTCCGGCGTTCAGAGCGTTATTATAAAGCTTCTCTATCTCGGAATTGGACACCTGTCCTGAAAGAGTTTTTTTTAGCATCCATGTTTCATGCATGAGTTTTCCAAAGTCATTTAAGTTTCCATTTTTAAGTATTTTTACTCCTTCATTCACCATCTCAGTCATCCTTGTCAGTGTTTCTTTATTCTGGTGAAAGTTGTCAACTTTTTCCTTCTCAATGTCAGACGATCTTCTGACGATGCCTGTGAAAAATAAAAGAAGGTGACTTTGAAAATCCGACAACCTCTTAGGCGATAATATAATGGGATTTACATTTATTTTTCCGCTTGGCAAAAAATCTATTTTGTTTAGTCCTCCGAACGAAGCCGCAACTTGGTCTTGAGATCCGACGGTATCTTTTACTTTTTCCTGTTCAACTTTTATAGCATCCAGAGCTAATTTTCTGCTATCGATCATCTCACCCTTAAGGGAGTACAGGGCTTTTAATAGGCCTACCGTAAAAGAAGAACTTGTTCCCATGCCTGACCATCCAGGAAGGTCTCCATGGTGATGGATTTCAAGGCCTTTCTTGATCCTCGAGTACTTTATAGATTCTCTTACTAGCGGATGATTTATTTCATTGATATTTTTAGTAAGTTCAATTTTTGAGTAAACTATTCTATGGGTTTCGTTGAAAAATGGCGGCAGATAACGGCATGTTACGTAACAATATTTGTTTATTGTTGTGCTCAAAACACTGCCTCCATGTTTTTTATACCATGAAGGAAAATCTGTACCCCCCCCGAAGAAGGAAATTCTATATGGTGTTTTGGTAATAATCATTATGATTCTCTGATACTATAAACTTTGAAAAAATAAGAATCTTTGTCTTTCAGCAGATCTGCTGGCGGGCCGTCTTCAGTAATTTTTCCGTTCTCAACAACCAACAATCTGTCGGAATTCATAACTGTAGAAAGCCGATGAGCTATGGCAATAACGGTGACTTTATTCCTTAACCCTTCAATTGACTTTTGTATTAGAATCTCGGATTCGTTGTCTAGGGCGCTGGTTGCCTCGTCAAGGATAAGGATTTCAGGTTTTCTTACCAACACCCTTGCCAATATTACTCTTTGTCTTTGTCCGCCCGAGAGGCGAATGCCTCTTTCTCCCACTACAGTATCAAATTTTTGCGGCAATTCTTGGATAAAGTTGTAAATATTAGCCATCTTTGCGGCACTTTCTATATCTTCGCGAGTTATTGAGTCGTTGTAAAATTTAATATTGTTTTCTATTGTGTCATTCAATAGAAAAATATCTTGAGAAACATAGCCAATTTTTTTACGCCAATCATTGATGTCTATGTTCCGCATATCATTGCCGTCAAGCAGTATTTGTCCCGAGCCCGGCTGGAACAAACCAAGCAATAAGTCCACAAGAGTTGTCTTACCGGCGCCGGACGGGCCGATCAAACCGACCATCTCGCCTCTTTTGATTTTTAAGTTTAGATTGTCAAACACTCGCATATTTTCGTTATAAGCGAACGACAAATTACTGATTTCGAGCTCTTTTTCAAATATGAAAAAATCGGGTCCGCCGCTTGATTCTTTGTGATCTTGAGCGGATCTTTCAAAGTCAAGGGCAACTTTCAAGTGAGGAATGGCCTCATTTATGCTGTTTAGCTTCGTGTTGATTCCCTGCATAAAAGATATTTTTTTCTGAACGAGATAAATAATAGCTGCAAAAGAGGCGAGATTGAACGATGTATCGGCTCTGTAGAAATAAAAAAGGAATATTATTGAAATAAATATAAGCCCTATCGGTTCAAGAAATGCTCCGGGAGCTTTATTATATAGCGCTATTTTTATCCTAACATCTCTAAGCTCTTGGGTGCTTTGATCGGCTTTGGCGATAACCATATTTTCTGAAGCGGTAGATTTTACCGTCTTTGCTCCTATCATATGTTCAGCTACATGATGGCTGATCGTCTTAGATATTACCCCGAAATCTTGAGAGAGTTTTCTTATTCTGTAAAAGAATGGTTTTAGCAAGATAAACAGAACTATTCCTAATCCTAAAGTAAGAAGAGTGATCGGAGCGGATATGTTTAATGCTATCACGGCATACATCAACATACTGGTACCAACCATAATAACCCCGTTGATATTTGTTAGAATTCCGGAGCTCATATAAACATCGTTAGTTAAGATGGACTCGAGATGGCCCACTTTCTGGTCTAAAAGAAATGGCCAATCTGCCTTAAGTGCCTTTCTGAACAGTGTTTGCCTGGTCAGTTTTTCATAATCGGTAGCCACCCTTTCGTTTACATAATATGAAAGATAGGTGATTAGCGCCTTTAAAATAAACAACGATATTATCAAAGCCATCAGGAAGAAAAGATTATATTGGATGTGCATTATACTAAAGAGATACTCAAGCTTTTCCGAAATAAAATCTCCGGCAATAGACTGGTTTTTTGCCTTACTCATAAAAGCAAAAAGGGGGATTATTGCTCCGATGCCGATGCCTCCAAAAAGTCCGGCCAATAATCCCAAAACAACAGTGAGGGAAAACTGCGATTTATATTTACCAAAGGCCTCTTTAAGAAGAGTCAGGGCGGATGATAATTTTTTTGTATTAATTAACGCTACCAATTTTTTATTTTTATTTTAACTTTTTTCTTGAGTCTTTGGTATGCTCCCACTGCTTTTCTCTCGGCTTGCGGCAATAATACCCTAAGAAGTTCTTTCCCCAAAACACGATACTGGCCGCCAATTTTATTGGCCCTAATCAGGCCCTTTTTAAATAGGCGCTTGATGGTGCTGTTGCTTATTTTTAAGGCCTTTTGAGCTTCAGCAGTAGTATATACTTCGTTTGGATTTATTTCACTCATGTATTAAAAGTATCAGAAAGTGTCAAAAGGTGTCAAATGTTTTATCAACAAAACAGGGTCTAATTGTTTCTAGTTTGAGTAAGATACCAACTTATTGTCTTTTGGAGGCCTTGTTCGAAGTCGGTTTTGGCCTTAAAGCCGAATTCCTTTTTAGCAAGTGTGGCATCAACCATTCTGCGTGGCTGGCCGTCTGGTTTTGTTTTATTCCAGCGGATCCCGCCTTTGAAATCCATTAGTTTGGATATTAATTTTACCAGGTCCTTTATTTTAATTTCCCGGTTCGCGCCGAGATTTACGGGGTCGGGTTTGTTGTATTTTTCTAAAGCCAAGATGATGCCTTCAGCACAATCCTCGGCATATAAAAATTCTCTGGATGCTGTTCCAGTACCCCAGACATCAATATATTTTTTTCCTGATTTTTGAGCATCAGCCATTTTCTTAATAAGGGCTGGAATAACATGAGATGTTTCTGGATTAAAATTATCTCCCGGGCCGTAAAGATTTACCGGTAAAAGATAGATACAATTGAAATCATATTGCTTGCGGTAAGCCTGGGTTTGGACGAGAAGCATTTTTTTGGCTAAGCCGTAAGGTGCATTAGTTTCTTCAGGATAGCCATGCCACAGATCTTTTTCTTTGAATGGAACCGGAGTAAATTTTGGATAAGCGCAGATAGTTCCGATTGCGACAAATTTTTCTATTCCAGCTTGGCGGGCTGCTTCTATTAATTGGGTACCCATCATCAGATTATCATAAAACATCTGGCCGGGAATTTTTTGGTTGTATCCTATTCCGCCGACTACTGCGGCAAGATGGATCACAATATCACGGTCATTGACCGCTTTTATGCAATTTTCCCACTTGCGTAGATCTAAATCTTTCGAGCGGGGAATGGATATGTTCTTTTTTGGTACGCCTCGGGCCAATAATTTTTCAACAACAAAAGATCCCAGAAATCCGGCTCCACCAGTAACGAGAATTTTTTTATTTTTTAAGTTCATTGATGTCGTTCCAGACCATTATTTTCACAAGGTCTTTGAATTTAGTTTTCGGTTGCCATTTTAATACCTTTTTTGCTTTTGTTGTATCAGCAACAAGATAATTGACCTCGGCGGGGCGGTAATACCGTTGATCAATTTCCACATATTTTTTCCAGTTGCCTAACCCGGCTTCTTTGAAGGCGAGCTCAACAAATTCTTTTACTGAATGAGTTTCACCGGTGCCGATAACATAGTCGTCTGGTTTTGGCTGTTGCATCATCAGCCATGCCGCCTCCATATATTCCGGTGCATAACCCCAATCCCTCTTAGTGTTTAGATTGCCAAGGTATAACTTTTTGTCCAGACCGGCTTTGATTCTGGCTATGGCTCTTGTAATTTTTCTAGTAACAAATGTTTCTCCTCGACGTGGTGACTCATGATTAAACAGAATTCCGTTCACGGCAAATATCCCGTAGGCTTCCCGATATAGATTAGTCATGTTATAGGCGAATATTTTTGCCGCGCCGTAGGGGCTTTGAGGACTGAAAGATGTTTTTTCGTTCTGGGGCGGGGGAGACGAACCGAACATTTCAGAGCTTGAGGCCTGATAAAATTTAATTTTCTTTCCCGTATCTTCTTGATAGTCTCTGATTGCTTCAAGAATTCTTAAGGCGCCATTGCCGGTGATGTCCATTGTATATTCGGGAATTTCAAAAGAAACTTTAACATGCGATTGGGCGCCTAAATTATAAATTTCATTAGGATTGGTTTGGTAAATAATTTTTCTTATTGTTCCTGCATCAGCCAAATCACCGTGATGCAAAAATAATTTTGGGTTTTTATCGTGAGGATCCTGGTATAGATGATTAATCCTCGAAGTATTAAAAGTTGAAGCCCGGCGGACGATGCCGTGGACTTTATATCCTTTTTTTAAAAGGAGCTCGATTAAATAGCTTCCGTCTTGTCCCGTTGCTCCAGTAAGAAGAGCAATTTTATTTTTGTGCTTCATAGTATTTTTTCATGCCACTAATCCTATTTTTTCTAATTATTGGATTTTGCCATTCTTTTTTTAATCTTTCCGAATTTAATCTTCTATATTCTTTGGTACAATTTGCCCACCTTCCGAATGGCTTACTTTCTAACTCTCTGATGATAGCTAACGCCTTAGCCTTTTTGATAATAAGATAGGGGATTATTTGTTTTAAAACCCAGAAACACCTATTAGATCCTTTTAAACTATACAAATACATTTCCTTCCTTCCCTTATGGCTTTTATGCCAGTTTGTTCTATTGATTTGAGAACCGCAACCAATAATTCTTCTCATTTCGTTAACATAACCTTCGTTTGTGTTACTCATTTGAATACATACTCTTCTACCCTCTCTCCCGTAGTCATATAAACCTATTGACCCCTCACCGTCAATAACACCAGCTATCCAACTAGCCTCCACTTTTTTAAATTTTCTTATTTCTGGTCTTTTTTCGATCCATTTTTTCATATCAATACATTAAAATTATTACTTAACTGCCATCTTGTCAATTGAACATAGATTTTAATCATGCTAGTATTTCGGGATGATCGGCCAAGATATAAAAGAAAAAATTAATTATTTCCATCGGCATTCATTCGTCAAGAATGTCGCCACTCTGCAGGCCGGGAGTTTTGGAGGAACGATTATCCAAGCGGTGGTTGGCATACTTTTGGCTCGGCTTCTACAGCCGAAGCTCCTAGGTGTTTATTCACTTGCTTTTGGCTTGGCGGCTACAACCTCTTTAATAATTGGCATGGGTATCCAGGAAGCAGTTTCAAGTTTGCTTGGGAAGGCATATGCTCAAAAAGATGAGGCAGAGGTAAAAAATCTTCTTGGTTTTATGTTCAAGATAACTTTTTTTGCCTCTCTAATAGTACTTGTTTTTAGTGTTTTTCTACCAAACATAGCAGATAAATTATACGGAAATTCGATTATTGGATTCTACGCGGCTATAGTTGCTATTGCAGTAATTCTGTCATCCTTCTTTTTTACTCTTTCATATTCCGCTTTTCAGGTTACCGGCAGGATTAGATCTCTTTCTCATTTAATTATTATTGACCAATCGTTGAGATCTGGCATGTCTTTAGTTTTAGTTATTGCAGGTTTCGGAGTTCTGGGCGCGGTTAGTGGGCACCTAATCGGGGCTCTGATCATATTTATTTCTTCGGCGTTGTTGTTTAAGAATTTGAGAATGAAAGACTCTGTTTTTCCGGGTTTGCGTCAGCTTATTGCAAGCGTAAAAAGTGTAAGCATTAAAAAATATTTTGGATTTACTTTTTGGGTCGCCTTAGACAGGAATATGGGCAATTTATATATGGCCTTACCGGTTATTCTTACTGGTATTTATGTTACTGCTTCCGAAGTTTCTTTTTTCAGATTAGCTTTTGGATATGTTAATCTTGCATTAAGTTTGCTTGGTCCAATATCGGTGCTATTAAATGTTGAATTTCCCAAGTTGCAGATTGGGAATAGAGAAAAATTAGCCGAAAATTTCAAAAAGGTTTCTTTGTATTCCCTTGGTCTTTCTGTTCTTTTGACTGTTGTCGCGGTTATTGTTTCCCCGATAGCATTTAAGATTCTTTATGGAAAAAATTTCTTGCCAAGTGTTCCCTATGTGGCCGGCTTGATTGTTTACGGTGCTTTGTATGGAATTGGAATAGGTCTGGGTCCAATGTGGCGGGCGATTAATAGTGTTAAAGTTTCTATTGTTATAAACTTAATTATCTTGGGAGCCGGAATTCCTTTGGGGCTTTGGCTTATTAAAAATTATGGTCTTTGGGGTTCGGTGGCGATGGTAACGATATGGTTTATCACTTCTCACTTTATATCATTCACTTATCTACTGCGAAAATTAAAATCTAGCTCATGAGTAAAGAATACATGTTTATAATTTTAGTGATGGCTGGAATGACGGTTTATTTTTTGCTTGGCCATCCGGTAATGATGGATGACGGTTTTCATTACGAAGGTTTTGCGGAATCTTTAGCAAAAGGGAATCTTGATTTTAAATCTTTTTACGGTTTTCAGGGCTTATCTTTTTTTGCAGCCCCCGTATATTGGCTAACCCACTCTCATAATTCAATTATTATTACATCGATAATTTTCTCTCTCCTCTCTATCCCACTGGCCTATTTTATCGGCAAAAAGTTTTATCAAAATTCTCAAGCTGGGATTTACTTCCTGATTTTATTTTTGCTGATGCCGTATCCATACACTACTATGATGCGGGGATTTCAGGAAGCGGCGCTTTTGTTTTTTACACTCTTGATAATATATGGAAGTTTGAATAAAAAATTATGGACGCCTGTGGCATGGGCAGTTGGGGGAATCGTAAAGCCATTCGCTTTAGTTTTATTTCCCTTATTTATCAAAGACTTTTTAAACAATAAATTTTGGCTATTAATTGTTGCTATGATGATAGGTGCTGTTTATTTGGGATCTAGTTATTACCAAACAGGCCATTTAATAAATAATGCAGCTATTAATTCTTATCAAGGCAACTTTAATACCGGCAATCCGCCTCCGCTGGTTGAGAGTTTTGCTGTTGGTATCAAAGGTTTTTTGAGGGTCGGTGCCAATCTTCTGTTGCATCTCAGAAAAATAATGGTTTCTCCACTTGTAATTATGTTGGGCGTTTTGTCTTTAATGCTTAACAGGGCTCTGAAGCTAAGAAAAGAGATAATCTTGTCTATAATTTTTAACTTTATATTAGTTGGTAGTTTAACTTTCTCTTTTTCAAAATATCTTTTGCCGATGACGACATTATTTGCCTTGGTTTCAGTTGGTTGTTTTTTAAAGTATAAATGGCTGATGGTTCTAGTGTTCATTGATTCATTTTTTGTTTTTATTCCGATATGGAATTATTTCGGCCAATCATTTTGGTCGAATATTTATGTTTATTTACTACCCTTTTTCTTTGCCGTAATATTATTTATATATGAGCGATTACTCGCGAAGCATAATTTTAATCCCAACTCTTAATGAGGAGGAGAATCTAAAAGATCTGATTCCTGGAATTTTTGACTTAATGCCGGATATTTCGGTTTTGATTGTGGATGATAACTCATCTGACGGTACGCAGGAGTTGGTTGAATCTTTGGCAATGAATTTTCACAATCTTTTTTTGTTGAGAAGAAAAGCCAACTTTGGATATGGGCGCTCAAGCATAGATGGGTTTAGGTGGATATTGGAGAAACCATATGACCATCTCGTAACAATGGATGCAGATTTCTCGCATGATTATAATGAAGCGCCGGCCTTATTGGAAAATCTTAAAAACTTTGATGTGGCGGTTGGATCTCGCTATGTAAAAGGCGGGGGAGTAAAAAATTGGAATTTTTTCAGGAGAATTTTAAGCAGATTCGCTAATTTATATGTGAAAGTTATTTTAAACCTGCCCATTGTAGATGTTACGACCGGATTTAATGCCTACCGAGTGGATTCTTTGAGAAAAATAAATTTGGAAGAAATAAGTTCAGACGGGTATGCTTTTTTGGTGGAATTAAAATACCGGCTTTTTAAAGCCGGAGCCAAATTTTTTGAACACCCAATTTTATTCAGCGAACGCAGGGAAGGACAATCAAAAATGTCCGGCAAAATAATTTGGGAGTCAATTAAACTTCCTTGGAGGTTAAAGTTATTCAATTAGTATTGCTACTATTATTTTCCTGACCGCTGGAACATTATCCTGATTGTTTTAAGGGCTATTCCGAGATCTAAGATGAATGAACGGTTCTTAATATAATATAAATCATACTTTAATTTTTCGGCTGCATCGGCTACAGAAGAGCCGTAATGGAAATTTATCTGGGCCCAACCGGATAGTCCTGGTTTTATTAAATATCTTTCTTCATAAAACGGAACTGTTTTTAATTGTTTATTAAATTCCGGTCTTTCGGCTCTTGGTCCAATGAATGCCATCTCTCCCTTGAGAATGTTCCACAATTGGGGTAACTCATCTATTCTTGTCTTGCGCATAAATCTGCCCATCGACGTTATTCTGGGATCGTCTTGTGAAGCCCAAATCGCGCCGGTGTCTTTTTCAGCATCTTTGTTCATTGTTCTGAATTTAATTATTTCAAAAAACCTACCTGCTTGACCCACTCTTTTCTGCTTGTAAAAAATTGGTCCTTCCGAGGTCGCCTTAATCAAGAGAGCTATGAACGGATAAAACAAGAAGCTAATCAAACCAATAATAACAGCAAATACTAAATCGCTACCACGTTTAACTATCTCGTATGCTCTCTTGTTTCCCTCATTCAAATTTTCCAAGAACCAAACTTGATTGATTGCGCCCAAGGGAACCATGCCCGTCAAGCGTTCGTAAAAAGAAGCAAGGTTCATAAAACCAACCTTCTGTTCTACAGAGTTCCCGGGACGGGCTAAAGCACCGTCCCAAGAGCCTACTCCGAGCAGTGATTTATAAAAAATATCTATTATTTCAGGAACTTGATATGCTTCCGGGCTTAAAACGATGATATCAATTTTTTCTTCTTGAATTGTTTGGCCGATATCTTTGAGTTTGTCGGAAAAGATATCTATGACAGACTGAATTTTATATCCCAGCTGGGGGTTTTCTTTTATGAACAGGTCAAGTTCAAGGGACTGATTATTGGCTCCTACGATGAGTACCGATTTCTTAAAACCCTTTTGTAGGACATTGTTGAAAATAGAACGATTTACTAATTCTAATCCAGCGAAAATAGCCAAGAAAATAAACAAATTTGTTTTCGGCGTAATTCCATATAAGGGAACTAAATAAAAGAACAATACGGAAATTACAGCGGCTATGATAATTGCCTTAAAAAGGGCCGAATAAAAGTGAACATTATTTCTTAACAGTTTTGGTTCATATAAATTGGCAATATAAAAAACCAAAAGCCATGAAATAAAAATCAAAGAAAACGGATATATGTGTAGCCCGTATTGTCGTTGAAAATCAGCCGGATATCTTATCAAAAGTGCCACAATAAGAGATACATAAAGAGCAAATATATCCGAGAAGAAAAGTAAGAATTTTTTCATAGGGTTAACTATCCGACCTGAATTATAGCAAATTTGCATTAAAAATCAACCGTGCTATCATATTTTCAATGTCTAAAAACACATCTAAAACCATGGTCGGAATCGTTGGTCTTGGCATGGTTGGAGAGCCATTACGGAAATGGTTTGAGGAATTAATGGGATATAAACGAGGCAAAGACCTTTTTTGTTATGATGCTGACCCTCAAAAGGGCTATTTCGACGACATCAACAAGGCAGAAGTTGTTTTTGTGGCTGTGCCAACTCCACCTAATCGTGATGGAAGTTGCAACACTTCAATTGTAGAGGCCGCTGTCGGTAAAATAAAAGACGGTAAGATTGTGGTGGTTAAGTCAACAGTGGAACCAGGGACAGTGGAGAGATTGCAAAACAAATATCCTAAAAAAAGATTTATTTTCAATCCTGAATTTCTTACTGAGTCGCAGGCGTGGAATGATTTTCTTTCCCCAGACCGACAGATAATCGGCACTACCGCCAAAAGTGCCCCCGATGCCATAAGGGTTCTTAAGCTTCTACCCAAAATAAAGACCTTAACGCCAAACCATCATGGAGGATTTGTTAATGCGACCGAGGCGGAAATGGGCAAGTATGCTTCAAATATCTTTGGTTATATGAAGGTTGTTTATGGTAATATTTTAGCCGATATATCCCATGCAATGAATTATGAGCTTAAAAATAATAAAACGAATGCCAAGGTTAATTATAACAATATTAAAAACATTATCGGCGCCGATTTGAGAATAGGACATGCCTGGCTTAATGTTGAACATGGTAATTATTGCGGAGCCGGAGGATATTGTTTTCCCAAAGATATGAATGCATTTATTTCTTTCTCAAACTTACTAGCAAAAAACATTGAGAAAAGAAAAGTTAATAAAGAATTCATAAAAACACTTAAAAAAGGTATTTCAGTTTTGGAATCTGTCAGAGATTACAACACAGAGCTTCTCAATTGGCAGGGCCTTACGATAGAAGACGTGTCTAAGCACAATAAAGAAATTATTGTCCAAAAAAGAAAAGTAATTAGAGATTTTCATGGCAAAAAATAATCAAAAAAGAATAAGAGCTGTCGTGACCGGAGGGGCGGGTTTTATTGGTTCGCATCTTACAGATGCGCTTATTAAAGATGGTTTTGATGTGGTTGTTTTAGATAATCTTTCAACCGGTAAAAGGTCTCAGGTTAATAAAAAGGCTAAATTTATCAAGGTAGATATTAGAGATCTTAAAAAAATAAAACCTCATTTCAAGGGTGCAGATGTTGTTTTTCACTTGGCTGCAGTTGCTAGAATTCAGCCATCTATTCTAAATCCTGTTCCTACTATGGAAAGCAATGTCTTGGGTACGCTCAATGTTTTTCTTGCCGCACGAGATGCTGGCGTTAAAAGGATTATCTATTCTGCATCTTCTTCTTCTTATGGCGATCAAGATACTCTTCCTCTTCATGAAGAAATGGCACCGCACTTCAAGAGTCCGTATGCGCTATCCAAATATATTGGCGAAGAGTTCTGCCGGCTTTTTAGCAGCTTATATGGAGTGGAGACGGTTTCATTGAGGTATTTTAATGTATACGGCCCAAGGCAATTGGTAGAGGGTGCTTACGCGACAGTCGTGGGAATTTTTCTTAAGCAAATGAAAGCCGGCCAGGCGTTAACAATTGTCGGAGATGGTAAAATACAGAGAGATTTTACCCACGTATTTGATGTGGTTCGCGCCAATATTCTGGCTGCCAAATCTAACAAGGTCGGCAGGGGAGAAGTTATAAATATTGGGACTGGCAATAACTACTCTGTTAATGAGGTTGCGGCAATGATTTTAAATCTGGGTAATAAAAAAGTGACAACACTTAATTCGGCGCTCAAAACCAATAAAGCTATATATATTTCTCCTCGTCAAGGTGAAACTCGACGGACCCTTGCCGACATCTCTAAAGCCCGCAAACTCTTGGTCTGGAAACCTACCATCTCATTTGAGGAAGGACTGCGAACTCTCTAATTGTTGTTTTAAAAGACTACGATTTCCCAGACATTTGATTTTTTGTTATAAATAATTCATGAAGCTTTTATATGTTGCCAACCTAAGACTTCCCACTGAAAAGGCCTACGGTATCCAAGTTGTAAAAATGTGCGAGTCTTTCGCCCGTGCCGGCGCTCAGGTGACCCTGTTAGTCCCTTCTCGGAACAACTCTAAGATAAGTCAGGATGTCTTTGATTACTACGGAGTCCAGAGAATATTTCAAGTTAAAAAATTATCAACGCCAGACTTCTATTGGCCTGGTGCTTTGGATCGCTTAGCTTTCTGGTTAAAAAGCATGCTCTCGGGTTGGATTTTGGCCAGATATGCCTCTCATGCTGAAGCGGATGTAATTTACTCTCGCGATGAACCGCCACTTTACATTCTAACATTTTTAAATAAATCAAAAAAAATATTTTTTGAAATGCACAATTTTTCCGACTCTCGCAAGGTTTTTTATAATCGTTTTAAGAAACTTGGGATAGGGATTATAACTATTTCAGCTGGGCTAAAGGAAGTTTTAATTAAGAATTGTTTTTCCAAAGAAAAAGTAATCATAGCCCATGATGGCGTTGATGCTAGTAGGATTTTTGATGAAACAAGTTTGCCGACAAACAAAGATGCCGATAGATCTAAATTGAATCTTCCTCAAGACAAAAAAATCGTTGTCTATGTGGGCAGTTTCTATGAGCGAAAGGGGATATATATATTAGCCGATGCTGCTAAGATTTTAGGCGATGAAGTTTTAATAGTAGCGTTGGGTGGCAATGAAAAAGAACTAAACAGAATGAAAAACTATCTAGACTCTAATTCAATCACTAATTTTAAAATGATCGGCTACAATGTTAAAGAGGCAGCTATTTACCAGTCAGTGGCTGATGTTTTAGTTTTACCGAACACATCACGAGAGAAAGTATCGGAACTCTATACTTCGCCCCTAAAACTTTTTTCATATATGGCTTCAAGACGTCCTATTGTAGCTTCTGATTTGCCATCGTTGCGTGAAGTGTTGAGTGAGAATAATGCTATTTTGGTTAAACCAGATAGTCCATCTGACTTAGCCATGGGTATTAAAAAAATTATTTCTAATACAGAATTGGCAAACAAACTAAGCACTAGAGCGTTTACTGATGTCGAGGAGTATACCTGGGATAAACGCGCCGAGAAAATACTCGGCTTCATTAATATTTCATGAAATATTATAGGCTTAACGTTTTGATTGTTTCGACATTATTATTTTTGTCGTTTTTTATTTTTTCTGGAGTATATGCCGATACAATTGGCCAGACAACATTATTTAACGTTAATACAAAATATGATCAACTTGGGAGAACATCTTTGAGTGCTACGTTGAGAAATATTTCAGACCACGCTTATTTTTACGTTGAGGATAGGTATTGGGATAACTTAAATTCAAATCAGAAAGCCATTCTAAACAACAGTGTTTCCGCTCTTGGCCAGGAGTTCGATAACAATATTTATCTTAAAGAAACACAATTCTGGGGAGCGGAGCCGAATCCGGGGATAGATAATGACCCCAAGATTACTATTGTTCTGGAAGATCTTATTTCTGGAAACGGCGGTTATTTTGATACTTCCAATGAGTATCCAAAAACGATTGCTATCAATTCAAACGAGCGAGACATGATTTTTGTAAGTGTGGAAGCTGGTAGTTTGGCAAAAATGTTTTTAGGGCATGAATTTCAGCATCTTATTTCCTATAACCAAAAAGAACTTTTAAGAAAAGTTCAGGAAGACATTTGGCTCAATGAACTAAGGTCGGAGTACTCGGTTTCTTTGCTTGGTTATAATAATAATTTTTTTAATTCAAACTTAGAGAGGCGGGTAAGTACATTTTTAGATAATCCTTCGGATAGTTTAACTGAGTGGCCCAATGTTTCAGTTGATTATGCTCAAGTAGTTCTTTTTGGACAATATTTATTGGAACAGTTTGGTCAGACTATATTTAATGAAACTCTCCAAAGTTTGACAATAGGTATTGATTCTATAAACCAATACTTGCAGAAACATAATTATCCGGAGAAATTTTCAGATGTTTTTGAAAACTGGACTGTTGCTAACTACCTAAATAATAATTTTATAGACAAACGCTATGGCTACCAAAGAGATGAGTTAAAAAATATTCACGTAATTCCTGAAAAATCATTTTTATCTTATCCCTCTGTGTATGTATTTAATTACAACATAAAATCTTGGCAATCGACTTGGCATAAGTATGATTTTTCTTTATTGCCTTCCGATAAAGCGATAAAAATAAATTATAACCCCAATTATTTACTTAAAGTTTTATATACTGATAATTTGGGCCGGGTTGGTGTCCTGGGCAATCCAGGATATATTACAAATCCTGGAGGGCTGTCCTGGGTAGTGCTGATGCCTATTAGCGAGATTGAAACTGCTGATTTTGGCAACGAAGAAACCCCAAGAGCAATCTCTTTTAACATAAATTACGTGGATAATGCATCGGCTCAACCCATTTCCAATGGCGCATTGATAAAAAGGCCTGGAGAAGTGGAAATTTATGTTGTTGAAGGAAAATACAAAAGATACTTACATCCGGAGATAATTAAACTATATGGCCACTTAGATCCTTCAAAGGCAATAGAAGCCGAAGATAAGACATTTAATTCCTATACAACTGCCAACTATGTCCGCTATGTGAACGACAAGAAGGTTTATGCCGTCTGGCCCGATGGAACCAAACACTGGCTCAATATGACCGGAGATTACTTCACCCAATCAGGCCGCGACTGGGGGGCGATATTTACTATTAACGAATTAGAGTTTAATAGTTATAAAATAGGTGCGGAGATTACTAGATAATGAAATTTTACGAAAACATAGAAGCTGAACGCGACAGGATTCAAGCTTGTATAAAAAAATTTGGCTGGACATCAGATCATAATTTAGATTGGTGGGTTTGTGGGATTATTACCCCAGAAGGTGTGCCGGTGTTTGTTGAATTTGATGATGGTACTGGTCTTTTAACTCACAAATATCTTGACAAGTGGCGGATCTGGTCTGACCCTTTGTCTGGTCAAGATGTTGCTATTCAAAAAATTATTGAATTTACGGAATTTATTTTTAAGGAAGATATCAAGGAAGTTTGGTGCGATGATGTTTCAGATAAAATTTATCCCGAACTGCAAAAAACAAGCAGTCTTAGGTTGAACGAAATTTATTACTCTCTTTCGTGGCCGATAATGGATATTGGAATTTACAATCCGATGTTGCCAGGGGGTCACTTTAAGGGTATGCGTAATGCAAAAAGTAAATTTTATAGAGAACATAAAGTGGAAGTTATTGAAGCAAGTCAAATTGATAAAAAAGAACTCAATAGAATCGTGGATGATTGGAAAAGATTATGTGGGGAGCTTGAAAAGGGGGATGTCTATGATTTGCGGTACCGTCTTATTATTGACAAAGGCTTCAGTGGGTTTAATACAGCCAGAGTAATACTGGTTGATGGTCAGCCAATAGGATTTAATGCTGGTTACGAAGTTCCTAATAATCTAGGACTATTTGCGGGCGTGATAGGAATCCACGACTATTCAGTAAAAGAAATAGGATTGATAATGTACTTAGAAGACATAGAATGGATGAAGAATGCTGGTTATAAATTTTATGATATGCAGGGCTCGGGAGATGATGGGGGATTAAAATTTAAAATGCAGTTTGAGCCCACAATTGAAAGAAAAACAGATACATTTTCTATATTATCTCGATAGGATTTTATCTTCGGGATCATAAATTTTGTAATCAATAAAAAGCTCCTCTCCTTTTTTAATCGTTCTCAATGTTTTGAATACCAGACTACTTTTCGTGGATGCAAGATTTGGTTTTGGAGAATGATTAAGGTAAAACGAAATATCATTCCCATCCAATCCGTGGCTGGGGATATAATAATACCCGTTATCACTTCCATAAAATTGTTTTATCATCTTTAGTATCTCTTTGGGGATGGAGGAGATTTCTTTTTCTCTAAATTTAAACCATCTTACTTCTCTACAATTTGAGAAGGGATTAATGTTTTTGGGGATATCTACGATAGCGAATACGCCGATACCGTATTCGGATGGTTTTAGTCGGCAATAGGTATGGCGGAGGTTCTCTAATAGTTTGTTTTTAAGATTAGCCATATCCTTCTACATATATCCCCAAGTCATGAGTTTGTCACTGTCCTCACCCCAAGCCGCTCCGATGTCGGTTCTATAGAACATGTTAACTA
>Ga0209515_10003679_pt1 | contig 21502 bp, 21 predicted proteins | sample Subgroupgradi54m_FD_187454 | JGI IMG/M metagenome (GOLD analysis project Ga0209515, IMG submission 187454) | Subsurface groundwater microbial communities from S. Glens Falls, New York, USA - GMW60B uncontaminated upgradient, 5.4 m (SPAdes)... ... | reverse complement strand
CGGACCGATCGATGAACGAAGACCGAGACACGGAAGGAAGACCACTCGCGATGGTGAGGACGGGAAGGGTGTGGCTGACTTGACAAGTGACAGCCATATCAACGTGAGGCATCAGCCGCAGCGCGCTCACGATCACGCGCGCTGTCGGCTGCATGCCGTGTTGGGCCGCTGTTTGCTACCCGGCCTTTCGAGTCTGCTTTTTCGGAGCTCGTTTTGCGGAGAGAGCAACGACCCGTCGGCCATCAGCACCCTGCTTTCGCTTGAGAGCCCGAATGATGGCGTCGAGATCGTTCCCGTGTTCTGCGGCAATCGCGGCTCGGATGGCGCGCACTTCCTCGACGATCGGGTCTTTCGCCATGATCTCAGGGCTCCATCAGTTCTTCCGGCGTGCAGATGGTCGGCGTCGGAAGGCCAGCGCTTCGGCACGCGTCCTCAATCTTGCCACGAACCGCGGCGTTCGCGATGTGCGTACAATTCCACGTGACCAAATAGCTCACGTGATTCACGGCGGCGACGGCAATGTGGACGGCATCCAAATTCGCCTTCGAGGGCACGGCATGGCTGCGGAGCAGTCTCCGCGCGAACTCATTCACGTCGTCGCCCAGGTCAAGCACGGGAATCTGCGCCAAAAACGCGAGACGCCGCGCCGCCACAGCAGCGTCGCCGCGAGATACTTCATCGACAACCGCCTGAGACACAACGAGCTCGAACCGATCTCGCCTTTCCCACCATTCATGGGTGAGTTGTTGGTGTGCCGCCACGACGATGTCGCGACTTGGAGATGCCGCCAAGTAGCTTATAACCGTCGTTTCAACGTACGCTCTGGGTCTCATCGACTATTCGGATAGACCTTCGAGTAATGGTGATGCCACGCGTTTCTTGCTGTCGGCCCAACCGTGTATGGAGTAGACCGGACCGAATCGCTCGCGGGGTACAAAACCGCGAGTGCACCCCAAAGCGCAAGAAAAGGCCAGATGTTCAAAAGCAGGCGTCAAGGCCCACGCTAGGTCAACGCTAGGTCGACAGATGCTACCGGTGCAGCGAGTCGACTTTGGCGCTGAGCGAGACGACGCCTTCGGCGATGATCCGGATGTCGTCGCGAAGGCTCTCGGCGACGACGTCCATGTGACGCCTCGTTTCACCGATCTCAGCGCTCAGCGAGGTTTCCACCCGGGCGATCTCACCGGTCAGGGACGATGCCACACGGCCGATCTCTGCAGTCAGCGACCTTTCCACGCGGCCGATCTCAACGGTCAGCGATGTCTCGACTCGACGAATGTCGGTGCGCAACGACAGGTCGACTTGATGAATGTCTGCTCGAAGCGTGTCGACGGCTTCCGCGGTTTCGATGTCCATGGCGATCTCGCGTGTCGATCTTAACATCGTCGAATGCCCGCGCTGAAATCTTCGCCCGATTCTGTGCAATCCAACGGGCGCTTGATTGCGGACAGAAGCGTAGCGCCTGCTATCACGCGACGTAGGCTGATCGCAGATTCTGCAACACCGATCGAAGGCGAGATTCTACCGAACACACCGCAGGCCTGAAGGCCTTCTACATCAGATCTTCTTCGTGCTTTCGTGTCTTCGTGGCAAGCGTGTTCTCTGCGAACTCTGCGGTCTCTGCGTTGATCGTTGTGGACGATGTCCGGCTGAAGCCGGACATTACCGAAGCCATCCCTACCGTCCCTGGGCGCTGTTGATGGCCGCAAAGAGACGCTGCTTCGTCGCGTCCGACGCAACGAACAGATCGTCGGGAACCTTGGTGACGTGGCGCAGCATGTCGGCGTAGATCACGTCGGCTTGATAGAGGTTCAGCCCAAGACCCGCGAGATACTGCAGGCGCAGATTGCGATCGCGGTTGAGCGTCGCGTCGCGCAGCCACGGCTCGAGGTCGGGCTTGCGGCCGGCATAGGTCGAGAACAGATCGACGGCCGAGCTCATGCCGATCTCGCGGAGCGACTTCGCCATCGCCGCGTACTCCGGCCGCTCCAGCCTCGCTTGAATCGCGTCGACGTCGATCGTCGTCGGCTGATTCTGGCCGAGCAGGACGAGGTCGTACCCCTTGCCCTCGTTCGTGTTTCCCCACACGACGCCGTTCGGGAACACGTCGAGGAATGTGCCGATCTCGCTCTTCACCGCCTCGGTGTTGCTCTCGTACAGCTGCACGAACAGCGTGACGACGCCACCGGGGTTCAAGTGGCGCTTCGCCATTTCAAAGAACTCGACGGTGTAGAGCATCGCCGCGCCCTTCACCCACGGATCGAGCGGGTCGGACGTGATCGCGTCGAACGTCTCGTGCGTCGTCTCGACGAAATGCCGTGCGTCGTCGATCCGCACGTGCACCTTCGGGTTGCGGACGACGTCGAAGTTGTGTTCGGCGAAGTAGGTGGAGACAACCCTCGGCACGAGCGGCTCGATCTCGGCGATCGTCTCGTGCTCGACCACCGGATCGACCGACACCGCGCCGGCCGTGACGCCGGCGCCGCAGCCGATGACGAGCACCTTCTTCGCCTGCGGCGGAATCAGCGTCGTCAGGTGACCGAGCATGCGCTGCAGCCGCATGTCCTGCGGCTCGCTCGACGCCTGCACCTTGCCGGCGTTGTGGTAGTTGCGGACGCCGTTGGACAGCTCCGACACAGCGACCGACGCGTTCAACCCCTCGCCGACGTAGATGATCGTCGCCTGGCCGATGCGCGTCGCCGCGTAGCGGCCGTACGCGACCAGGAGGCCGGGCAGGGGATGAACGCTTCGCGCGAGCAGGCCGGCAGCCACCATCGCCACCGCGAGGACGATGGTGCCGGTTGCGTTCCAGCCGCGCTTGGGGTTCTCGCTCGCCTGAAGCCTCGCGCTGCCTGGACTCGCGCCACCTGCCAAACTCGCGCTACCGGCTGGGCTCGCACTACCGGCTGGGCTCGTGCTACCGCGGGCGCTACTGGCAGTCGCGCCCACGAACGACGGCTCGAGCATGATCAGCGCCGAGAGCGCCGACACGATGAGGATCACCTGCTCGGCGTGCGACGTGCCGATCCACGGGATCAGGATGAAGCTCGTCGCCAGCGAGCCGGCAATGGCGCCGAGAGTGTTGGCGGCGTAGACGCCGCCGGCCAGACGCGCGGCATCCTGCTCCGTTGTCGCGACCGCGGCCAGCGCCAGCGGAAAGCTCGCGCCCCAGAGCACGGCGCCCGGCAGCACGACCCAGAAGCAGCGCACGAGATCGAGCTGCAGGGTGAACCAGGGCGTCGTCGCAATGTAGGGGTTGATCGGCCAGTACGGCAGCGATTCGGTGAGCTCGTACGCCGCCCAGGCGATCGCCCCGCAGAGCAGCAGCTGACACCATCCCAGCGCGCGCTTCGGCGAGGCGATGTCGCGCGCGAGCGTCGCGCCGACGGTGCTGCCGATGCCGAGGCCGACGAGAAACACCGCGAGGATCAGCGCGAACGTGTAGACGGTAGCGCCGAAGTGCAGCGACAGCAGACGCGTCCAGATCACCTCGGCGGACAGCGCCGTCAGGCCCGAGAGCGCGATCGTGACATAGACCGCCGTGCCGCCCGCGGGAGCCGTGCCGGCATCGGGACGCGTGACGACGTCCGCTTCGTACGACGTCTGCCCCGCGAGCGCGTACGCGATCAGCGCGACCGCGAGGTTGATCGCCACGGCGACCGCCGTCGCGGTCGCGACGTCGAAGATACGCAGCAAATAGAACCCGGCAAGGACGCAACCGAGGACGCCGCCGGCGATGTTGCCCCCGTAGAAGAACCCGAGCCACGACACGCCCTCAGGCGTCGTCTTCACCCAGCGCGAAATGGCCGGAAGCGTCGCGCCCATCAGCACCGTCGGCGGCAGCAGGCAGACGCCGGCAATCACCGCGCGAAAGATGATACCGACGATCCCCTCGCCCGCCCAGGCGGTGTAGATGCCGCCCACAAGCGGCATGGCGACCAGGATCAGCAGTCCGAGGACGCCGATGCCGAGCTCCAGCGCGGCGTACACGCGCAGCGGATGCTGGCGCGCGGAGACCATCCGCGACAGCAGCAGGCTCCCTAGACACATGCCGCCCATGAACGTGCCGAGCAGGATGCCGAGCGAGATAGACGACGATCCGATGATCAGCTGCAGGAGCTGAAACCAGACAATCTCGTAAATCAGCGCGGCGCAGCCGGAGCCGACAAATAGAAGGAACAGCGCAGGAAGAAAACGGCGTGGATTCATGTGGAGGGCGTCATGGCTGATGACTAACGGCTGATGGCACACGGTTGAGCGTCAACCATGGTCCATAGCCATTAGCCATGAGCCATCAGCCATGGCGGGTGTTCTCTACTTGAGGTGCTTGCTCACCAGCTTGGTCATCTCGAACATATTGACCGTCGCCTTGCCGCCGAACACGGCCTTGAGCGCCTCGTCTGCCTTGATCATGCGCCGGTTCTTTTTGTCCTGCAGGCCGTTCTTCTTGATGTACGCCCACAGCTTCTTCGTCACCTCGGTGCGCGGTATCGGCTTCGATCCCACCACTTCGGCAAGTTTCTCGCTCGGCTGAACCGGCTTCATGAACGCTGCGTTCGGCTTCCGCTTCGCTGCTTTCTTTGCCATCAATCGTCTCCTTGTGAAGGACGCCCGCCGGGGCGTCCGAACCTGACGCGCCCTATTATGAACACTTCTGCACTCTTGTACCAGCGTTTTTTCAGAGGAGAAATGCGATGCCGTGACGATTTCCCCTCTGGCGGACGTGAATTCCTGGTGGTCTCTGAGGAGAAATGTCCGTTTCTCATAGGGAAAATGGCGCTTTCTTGCGTTATTTCCCTATCGAGGCGGCGTAGGCGGCGTGGTTCGTCGCCTTCCCGGCGGCGCCTTTCAGCAGCGCGGCTCGCAACGCGTCCGGCAGCGGCAGCTTCGTCAGCGTCCGGCCGTCCACGAGCACATAGACGGTTTCCGCAGTGACGATGACGTGCTCGTCGCCGGCGATCCGGAACGTCGTGCCGATCGTGAACGAGGTCGTCCCGAGACGGGCGGCGGCGATCGACAGCTCGAGCACCTGATCGAAACGCGCCGGCGCCTTCCATTCGATGGTCTGTTTCACGAGCTGAAAATCGAGCGTCCCCTCGAGGAAGTCCGGCAGCACGCCGACCGCGCGGAGGAATTCGTTGATCGATACGTCCACGTAATCGCTGTAGCGCGAGTTGAAGACGACCTTCTGCGCATCGCACTCGATGTAGCGAACGCGCAGGTAGTATCGAAACGGTGGCATGTGTGGTCGTAGGGGCGGACACGTGGGTCCGCCCTTACCTCGATCCGATCCAGGCGGCCAGCGCCTTCCACTCGGGATCGTCCTGCGACTCCCAGTGCTTGCCGCCTGGGTGGAACTCGGTCCCGCCGGCGTCGTGCGCGAGCGGCATCGTCAGCAACCGGCTTTTCAGCGGTACCCCGGCCAGGACCATGCGGCGCGCCGCTTCGAAGTTCTTTCGCGACTCCTCCTCGGTGTAGGCCGTGCGCCCCTGCGGGAGCCGGACCAGGCGGAACGCGGTGCCGGTCGAATGGCAGGTGATGCAGCGGGCGTGGCCCGGCCGCTTCTCGGTGAGCAGCGGCTGCACCGAGGCCTTGAAGGCGTCGAAATCGAGCCCGGGGGCCGGCTGGAACAACAAGGCGAAAAAGTAAATGATCCACATGGCCGGATAGTTTAGAGTGGGTTGCTATGAACACCAAACTTTCTCTGATCCTCGTGTTCTCCCTGGCCGCCACCCTCGCTCTGCGCGCCGCCACCGTCCGAATCGTCCAGACCAACGCCGCGGGCGACAGCGTGATGCTGATTGATCCGGTGTCGAACAAGGTGGTCGGCGAGATCAAAGGGATCGAAGTCAACCACGGCGCGGCGGTGGCGCCCGATGGCAGCAAGTTTTACATCACCAACGAGGCGGAATCGACGCTCGACGTCGCCGATGCGAAGACGCTGACGGTGACGAAGCATATTCCGCTCACCAATCACCCGAACAACGTCGCGGTCAGCAGGGACGGCAAGCGCGTGTACGTGGCGATTGTCGCAGGGGCCGGCGCCGTGGACGTCATCGACACGACCACGCTCACGCGCGTGAAAAGCATCCGGACCGAGGGCGGCATCCACAACACCTACGTCACCCCGGACGGCAAGTTCGTCGTCGCCGGATCGATTCCCGGCAAGAAGATCAACGTGATCGATCAGAAGACCGAAGAGATCGTCTGGACGATGCCGACCGACGATGGGGTGCGGCCGATGGCGTTCGACACGAACGCGGACGGATCGACGAAGCGGATCTTCGTGGAGCTCTCGAACTTCAACGGCTTCATCACGGTCGACTTCGCGACGCACAAGGTCGTCGACACGATCGCGGTGCCGGAGGCGCCCGCCGGGGAGAAGGTAACCGAGGGGCTGCAGGGCTCACCCGCGCACGGCCTCGCCGTGACGCCGGACGGCAAGACGCTGGCGGTTCTCAGCAAAATGAACACGCGCGTCTACTTCTACACGCTGCCCGACCTGAAGCTGGCCGGCGAGGTGAAGGTCGGCCACCACCCCGACTGGCTGACGTTCGCGCCTGATGGCAAGCGCGTCTACGTCGCGAACGCCGGCTCGAATTCCGTGTCGGTCGTCGACGTCGCGACGCGCAAAGAGCTGATGCAGATTCCGGTCGGACAGGTGCCGAAGCGGAACATCACGGCTGTGCTTCCGTGACAGGGCGGACACGCGGGTCCGCCCCTACGAGGCCCGCTCAGGCGTCGAGCACGTCGCGGACCTTCGCCATCAGGACGCTCAGCACGAACGGCTTCGCCAGGAACGGCCACGCGATCGGACCTTTGGCCCCGACGGCCTCCGTCGAGTAGCCGGAGACGCAGAGCACCTTCAAGTCGGGCTGGAGCTGGGAGAGCCGCGCGGCCAGTTCCAGACCGCTCATCTTCGGCATGACCACGTCCGTGATCAGCAGCGCAATGCGACCGCGAAACTGCTCGTGCACGATCAGGGCCTCTGGGCCGGAAGAGGCTTCGAGGACCGTGTAACCGCCGCGCCTCAGCGCCGCCGTCGTCAGGCGGCGTACGGCGTCCTCGTCTTCGGCCACGAGAATCGTCTCCGAGCCGCCGATAGCGGCCGCGCGCGCCTCGTCCGCGCCGGCGACGGGCGCATCGTCGACCCACGGCAGATAGACGCTGAACGTCGAGCCCTTGCCTGGCTGGCTGGTCACGACGACGTCGCCGCCGCTCTGCTGCACGATGCCGTAGACCATGGCCAGACCCAGCCCTGTTCCTTCGGCGGGACCTTTCGTCGTGAAGAAGGGCTCGAAGATGCGCGCCTGCGTCGCGGCGTCCATGCCGACCCCCACGTCGCACACGGAGATCACGACATAACGTCCCGCGCGAAGGTGGGGATGCGTCTGCGCGTCGTCCACGCGCGCCGAGCGGGTTTCGATGGTGAGCACGCCGCCGTCCGGCATGGCGTCGCGCGCATTCACCGCCAGGTTCAACAGCACCTGATCGAGTTGATTCGGATCCGCCTTGACGGCGCCGATACCCCTTTCGCTGTCAATCACCAGCTCGATGTCCTCGCCGATGACCCGCCGCAACAGGGCGTCGATGTTCGCGACGAGGGCGTTGGGGTCGAGAATCTCTGGCGCGAGCACCTGCTTGCGGCTGAAGGCCAGCAGCTGGCGCGTCAGCGTGGCGGCGCGATCGCCGGCCTTCGCGATTTCCGCAATGGACTTGGCGACCGGATGATCCTGCCCGAGATCGGCGAGCGCCATCTCGGAATAGCCCGTGACCACGGTCAGGAGGTTGTTGAAGTCGTGGGCGATGCCGCCGGCGAGCTGTCCGACCGCTTCCATTTTCTGCGCCTGCCGGAGCTGCTGCTCGAGGCGCTGTCGATCGGAGATGTCGTTCGCCAGCACGAGCCGCGCCGGCCGCCCGGCTACGGTGACCGCCATCGAGCTGATCTCGACCGTGATCAGCGTGCCGTCTTTCTTCCGGTGCGTCCACGTCTTGGCGCCCTCCGCGAACTCGTCGACCGAGGCGGCGACGCGGGCGCGGACTCGAGCGGCGTCCTCGGCCGGCCGGATATCGAGGATCGACATGCGCAGGAATTCCTCCCGTGTGTAGCCGTACTGCTGGCAGGCCGCGCGGTTCACTTCGAGGAAGCATAGCGTCTCGACGTCGTAGAGCCAGCTGGGATGCGGCGTGTGCTCGAACGGCACGCGGTACCGCTCCTCGGCGGCGCGCAGTTGGCGCTCCGCCTCGTCTCGCTCACGTTGGCGCGCTTCGTGGGCGACAGCCATCGTATTCACCGCCTCTCCGAGCTCGCTTAGACCCGGCACGCCCCGGGCGAGCTGCGCACGCGCGCTCAGGTCGCCGGCGGCCAGCCTGTCGGTAACCACCCGCAGCATTCTGATGGGACGCAGCACGAACAATTCCCCGCCCAGCAGGCCGATCGCCATCGCCGCCACCGTCACGAAGCCAAGCAGGGCGAGCTGACGACGCAGCAGCCTGTCGGCCCCCGCGAAGGCTGCCGTCTGCTCGATGCCCATGCCGACATAGAGGTTGGCCGTCACGCTGGATTCGACGGGCACCGTCACGTACAGCCGCCGCACACCGTCGACGCCGACTGCGTCGACGAAGGCCCGGCCGCTGGTGGCGGCCTCCAGCGAGACCGGCATCGTCTGGCCGATCCAGCGTGCATTGTCCGGATACCTCGCCAGAATCGTGCGATTGCGATCGAGGAGGATGAGCGTCGAGTGTTCCGGCAGCTTGATCGCGGAGACGACGGCGCCCAGGAGATCGAGGCTGAGGCCGGCGCCCAGCACCCGCTCCACCGCGCCGCCTCCGCCGAGCACCGGGTAGGCGACGATGACGTCGGGGCTGCCGGTCGCGCGGCTGATCTGGTAGTCGCCGACCACGATCGCGCGCGTCTGCATTGCGCGCTGAAACCAGGACCGATCGAGCACCACGAGGGGTTGCTCGTCGGATCGGCTGGAACATTCCACCGCGCCGAGAGGATCCACGACGAACAAGCCCGTGTAACCCGGGTGATCGCGTACGACATTGCGCAGTACCGAACGGCAGGCGCGGACATCGCTGCTCAGAGCCGGGAACTGCGCCAGCGTCTGCAGCAGGGACTGGGCTCCCTGGATAATCGAGGCGGGCTGCCGCGCCGCGAGCCGGGTCAATCGCAGGTTGTCGTCGAGCGCACGCTCCCGGGCCTGGCTGCGTTCGACCGACTGCGTGTAGACGATCACGCCGAGCGCGGGCAGTACACCGGTCAGCGACAGGATCAGGAGGCGTGTGCGCAGGCGCGAGGTGAGGAACGGCGCCATGTCGACCACTTTTCTTTCGAGGCGCCGGCGACTAACGACGGCGCTGAAAACGCATGTCCCAGACACGGTCCTGCACGACGCTGAATTCCGACGGACGACCGCTGCCGTCGCGCGTGAAGATGACCGTCCCGAACTGCGGCGCGCTGAACGCGCCGGCGTAGAGCGGCATCAGCGTGATCGTCGTATCCGGACGCCGTTTCAGCCTCAGCGTGCCGCTCTCCATCACCGCCGTGATCACCGACTCCGCATCGTCGCTGCCGTACGTGCCTACGTACGCCTCGAGATCCTGCCGCGTCGGTGTCCACCGCATCACGCGTTCGTACGCTTCGGTCGTGCCGTGCTCGTCGGTCGCGACCGCGCCGCCGTGGGCGTCGAACGCCCACGTCCGCCCACGCAGCGTGTCCTTCTCGCGGCTGACGATGAGCGCGAGCCCCGTGAGCGTGCTGCGATACAGCCCCGCGGCCGCGTCGATCTGCGCCGACGTCAACGTTCGCGCCGGCGGCGCCGTCTTCACACGATCGGCGAGATACGCGTCCGCCACCGCGTGCGCGTACTGCGTCGCCCGCGCGCCGGCCGAATTGCAGAGCACCGCGACCGACACGCGCTGATCCGGAAAGCGCGTGAGAAACGCGCTGTAACCGGCGGTCGATCCGCTGTGAGACACCTCGTGCAGGCCCTTGTATGTGCCAACGAACAGCCCCAGCCCGTACCCGTGCGGCCGGCCGTCGTTGAAGTGCCCCGGGTGCTGCTGCTCCGCGATCATCGCTGCGTCGGCCGCCGGCGGCGAGTCGTAGTGTTCGTTCCACGTCAACAGATCGCCGACCGTCGTCAGCAACCCGCCGTTGCCGTAAACGTTCTCGAACGGCATGTCGGTGTGGAAGCCATCGTCTTTCTGGCGATAGGCGATCGCACGCCCTTTTTCGATCCGCGTGTAGTCGTCGCGCCACGACGTGTGGGTCATGCCGAGCGGCATGAAGAGCCGCGTGCGCGTGAACTCCGGGAACGGCATCCCGCTGACGCGCTGCACGATGATCGCCGCGAGGTTGAACCCCGTGTTGCTGTAGGACCAGCGCGTCCCCGGCGTGAAATTCAGCGCGCGCTGGCGCGACACGATGTCGAGGACGTGCGCGTGAGTGTGGACGCGGGTCGTGCGCGGCCAGCCCGCGATACTGGCGACGCTGCCCCAGTCGCGAAGGCCGCTCGTGTGGTTCAGCATGTGGCGGATCGTCAGAGGTGATCCGGACGCCTGCGCCGCCTGCGGCTTCGGCGGGGCCTCGCCGTGGCCCGGTGCCGTGATGCCGGGCGGAGGCGGGTACTCAGGCAGCTCCGGGACGTACTTCCGCACCTCGTCGTCGAGCGACAGTTTCCCCTCTCGCGCGAGCAGCAGCACGGCGGCGGCCGTGAACTGCTTGGACACGGAGCCGGCCTCGAAGATCGAATCGGGCGAGATCCTGACGTCGTGCTCGAGGTCGGCCATGCCGTACCCTTTCGCCAGCACGGGCTTGCCGCCGGTGGCGACGCCCACCGCGCAGCCAGGCGTCGACGAGGTCCACTTCGCGAAGACGGCGTCGACGCTCGATTCGGCGTTCGGGCTTTGGCCGCCGATCGCGATTGGGAAAACGACGACGACGATCGCAAGGCTGAAGCCTTGCGCCACCTTGCGCCGCACGCCCTTAGCTCTAAGCCCTGAGCCCTCCCAGTGCCCTAAGCCCTGACGGGCGTCTTGAGTCATGTCAGCCTCGGATGTTTCAGGTGGAACCCCGCGCGCTCTTGATAGGCGCGGGCGAGCGCGAGCATCTCCGCTTCCGCGTAAAGACGGCCGAGAAAGGTGATACTCGTCGGCCTGCCATCGGCCGTGAACCCGTTCGGCACCGAGACGGCGGGATAGCCGCAGAGGTTGGCGACCTGAAAGTGATCGCGAATCGCGCTCGGCGGCGGAGTCGCCGCCGCTGCACCTCCCGCACCTCCCGCACCTCCCGCGCCTGCCGCACCGTCCGCACCTCTCCCCGCCCCCGCGCGCATGTCGATGTACGGTGCGATGTAGACGTCGTACTTCGAGACGGTCGCGGCGAACTGCCGCATGATCATCGCGCGCACGCGCTGCGTCTGCAGATATTCGACCGCCGGCACGAGACGGCTCTGCCGCATGCCGTTGCTGCGTCCCTTGTTCGTCAAGTTCGCGTCGCGCCCGCTGCGCACGAACTCGTCGAACGACGCGCCCGACTCGGCGCCCAGAATCCCGCCGGTCACGCTCATCGGCATCGCCGGCAGCGCGAACGGCTCCGGCGTAATACCGAGCGCCTTCACCGTGTCGAGCACCTGATCGTCGTTCCGCTTCCAGTCCGCGTTGCGGTTGGCGTCCTGAAACGCCGGTGCGAGGTAGCCAACCCGCAGCTTCCGGATGTCGAGACCGGCGTCCCAGTTGAACGGCAAATCGATCACGCTCAGATCCTGCTCGTCGGTCTTCGCAATCGCGTGGAAGACCAGCGCGCAGTCCTCCACGGTCCGGCACAGCGGTCCCAGGCGATCCTGCGTCCACGACAGCGTCATCGCGCCGTAGCGGCTGACGCGGCCGAAGGTCGGGCGCAGTCCGGTGACACCGCAGATCGTGGACGGGCTGAGAATCGATCCGCTCGTTTCGGTGCCGATGCCGAACGCGACGCAGCCGGCCGCGGTCGCGCTCGCCGGGCCCGCGGACGATCCGCTCGACCCTTCCGTCGGATCCCACGGGCTGTTCGTGCGGCCGCCGAACCATTGATCACCCGACGCCAATTCCCCCGTCGCCAGCTTCGCGAGCATGACCGCGCCGGCCTCGCGCAGAAAGCGCACGACGGTCGCCTCGGTGTCGATCATCTGGCCTTTGAACGCGCCGGATCCCCACTGCGTCGGAAAGCCGGGGACCGCGATGATGTCCTTGCACCCCCACGGCATGCCGTGGAGCGGGCCGCGGTACGTGCCCGCCGCGATCTCCCTGTCGGCCTGTTGCGCTTGCTTCATCGCCAGCTCGTCGGTGAACGTGACGACGAAGTTGAGCGTGGCGTTGAAGCGGCTGAGCCGATCGAGATACATGCGCGTGAGCTCGACCGACGTCACCTGGCGCGTCTTGAGCAGGTGCGCGAGGTGCGCGAGCGGCCAGAACGCGGCGTCTTCGATGTTCGCGGGACGACGGAGCGACGGCGGCGCGCTCGGGCGAAACGGCTTCGGCACGCGATCGAGCCGTGTGCCCGGGACGATCGGGCTGTAGTACAGCGGCGGCGCGATGTTCGGGTCGATGAGGATCTGCCGCAGCTCGGTGTAGCGCGTCAGGTTCTGGTTGATGCCGTTGAGGATCTGCTGTCGCTGTTCCTCGGTGAAATCGAGGCCGGCGATGGCGAGCGCGTCCTTCAGCATCGCGGCCGTGATGCGCTGGGCTTTCTCCTCCTGGACGCTGGCCCAGAGGACCCCGGGCAGCAGCGTCGAGGACAACCCGACGCTCGAAAAATACGTGAGGAACCGTCGTCTGGTCGTGGCGGCGTCGGGCATACGACGCAGATGCTACCACCGGCGCTTCGGCGTCATCGCTGCCATTTGATGCGGGTGTAGGCGATGCGGAACCCGTTGCGCTCGGCGTTGCGCTGCGAACTGCTCCCTGGCAACGCGGCCATCAGGGCGACGTCGCAGCCGTGCGTGGCGGCGTAGCGCAGGCGATGATCGAGCAGCGCGAGCTGCGCGCCGCGCTTGCGGCCTTCGGGAATCGTCGTCGCGCCGGCCAGGTGCGCGACACCGTCGCACAGGCCCAGGGCGCCGGCGGCGATCGGCTTACCGTCCAGCTCCGCCAGAAACAGCCGCAACCCTTCGGCGACCCCGTTCACGCGGCCGATCTCGAGGATGAAATCGCCGAGCCCAAATTCGCTCCATCCGGCAGCGGAGATCCGCGCGTACAACTCCTCTTCGCCTTGCTCGATCAATCGCACGCGCACCGACGCAGGCCTGAAGCCCTGCACCACACCTTCACTCTCGGACGCCGAGGCAGGCCTGAAGGCCTGCACTACATCTTCACCCTTAGGCGTAGTGCAGGCCTTCAGGCCTGCGTGATCGATCGGGCGGTAGAGCACGTTGCTGAATTCGAACGGGCGGTAGCCGCGCCCGGTCAGTAGCGCTGGCAGGCCGGCGTCGGCGAGCGGGCTGACCTCGTGAAACACCGGGGCGCATCGCTCTGCGTAGAACGCTTCGATCGCGTCGAGATCCGAGCCCGTGGCCGGCTGGAACAATCCGAGCCCGAACGTCTGCGTCATCGGCGACGAGGCGCCATCGAACATCGCGCGGGCGCCGGCGACCTCGATCCAGGTCGCGCCGCTGTCGGGAAACAACCGCGCGCGCGCGTCGACGAGGCGCGCGTTGCTGAGCGCCTCGGCGCGCTCCAGCCGCCGCGACAGCGCGAGATCGGCGAACGGAAATGATGGCTCGGTCACCAGGACACCGCGCGAGTCTGGTCAGGCGGGAAAAAGATCGCCGACCGGCATCGACCAGCCGGGAAGCGCGGGCTCGGCATCGGCGCGATCGCTACGATGAAAGACCGTCGGCGCCTCGGGATCGCTCGCGCGATATGCGCGCACGACCTGATCTCTCAGCGTGTCGACATCCCAGACGACGAGCGTCCCGGCCGCGAAATAGTCGGCGCGCTTCTCCGCCATCGCGCGCTCGGCGACCGGACCGTAATCCTCTTCGCTGCGCACTTCCGCCGCAAAGACCGGCGCGCCATCGACAAACGTTCGGGTCAGCGGCTGCGTGCAAAAGGCGGCGTCAGGACAGAAGGACCGGCGGTTCTCCAGATTGACCACGAAACCCACGTTGTCCGGAAGCGCGTGCCCAAGCTTCGTTCGCCGGCCGTAGTCGAAGAGGCAGGCGAAGATGACTCCAGCCGCATACCCGTGCAATCCGCCGCCAGGAGACATCAGGACAAGCTCCCCGCCGACGATCTCCGCCTTCCCCTCGACCCGGGACAGATCCTCGATGGTGGCTGCGCGGCTTGCCATGTTGAGCATCCTACCATCGTCCTCGAGTACGATTCGTGCGCTTCCTGCCATACACACCTCATTGTGATGGTCTCGACGGGGGGCCCAGCAAAATGGACGCCGCACGCTTCGTGACGCCGGAATTCGGGAACCGTGACGTCCGCCTTCGCCGATGAACGGTAGTGTCCGGCTTCAGCCGGACCGTGCAGTACGATACTCGTCCGTCCCCCGAATGCCTCTGACAGCCGGAACAAAGCTCGGCCCGTACGAGATCCTCGCGCCGCTCGGCGCGGGCGGCATGGGCGAGGTCTATCGCGCGCGCGATATCCGTCTTGATCGAACAGTCGCCATCAAGGTCCTGCCAGAGGCGCTCGAGGGCGACTCTCAGTTCCGCGACAGATTCGAGCGCGAAGCGCGCACGATTTCGCAGCTGAATCACCCCAATATCTGCATCCTTCATGACGTCGGTCACGAGCAGGGCGTCACGTTCCTCGTCCTCGAGTTTCTCGAAGGAGAAACGCTCGAGCAACGTCTGGCGCGAGGTCCGCTGAAGATGGACGAGGCACTGAAGCTGGGCTTGGAGGTCGCCAAGCGCAGGCGCCGGTCTTCTCGCCGGATGGTCGGCGGATTGCCTTTCACTCTGATGATGGGAAGCTCTTCGAGCAAGCAACGACGGAGACCACCAGCGACCAGTTGCTGCTCGATACGCCGGAGCCGAAGGTCGCCCTTGACTGGTCGCCGGATGGGCGCAGTCTTCTGTTTCAAGCTCTGTCCCCTCGAACAGGAATGGATTTGTGGGTCCTGCCGCGCGTTGGGGACGGCAAGCCCACCCCGCTCCTCGAAACGCAGGCGAACGAGGCGGCTGGGCAATTCTCGCCGGACGGGCGCTGGGTCGCGTATCAATCCGACGAATCCGGCGCGAACGAGATTTACGTCAGGGCGTTTCCGATCCAGGGCCGACAGCAGCGCGTCTCGATTGGCGGGGGGACTCGACCGCGTTGGCGACGCGACGGCCGAGAGCTTTTCTATCTGGGGGCGGACGCACGCTTGATGGCTGCCGCGATCGCGTTGGATTCTCGAGAGGCTCGCTTGCAAGTCGCCACGCCGGTGCCGCTCTTTGCCACACGGCTGGCGTACGGCACTGCCACAGGGCTGCCGCTGCCGAATTACGCCGTCGCCCCAGACGGACAGCGGTTCCTCATGAACGTCATGACCGAAAGATCAAGGGCATCCCCAATCACAGTGGTGCTGAACTGGAGGGCAGGTCTCGAAAGGCGTGCGTTAGATGGGAAATAGATCGTCGACCGGCATCGATCAGCCAGGTAGAGCGGGCTCCGCGTCGGCGCGATCACCGCGATGAAAGACCGTCGGCGCTTCGAGATCGCGGCCGAGTCGCGTTCCACGTTCGGCGACGTCTCGCGGGACGAGGACACCTACGAGCTATGAAGGACGCCGAGCGCACGGCTTCTATTGCGCGGTTGGCGCGATCGCCAACTCGCGGCCGTCGGGCAGCCTGATCGAACGGACGGACGAAGTGAGAGGCAACTCGTACAGAAACGCGAGCGTCGCGCGCGGGCCCGTTTCGATCGTGACGCTCGTGCTCGATCGTCGCGTGAGCGCGACGATGGCATCGGACGGGAGAATCTCGCCGATCTCACGGTCGATCGGCAGGCGATCGAGAGGAATGATCAGATCGGCGCCGCCGCCCGCGCCGATCGGCTCATAGTTGCCGGCCGTCGTGACCAGCACGAAACGCCGGACCTCCGCTTCGATCCCGTCCTCGCCCAGTGCGATGGTGACCACGTGCAACCGGTTGCCGGCCCTCGGCCGCAGCGTGCCTTTCAGGCCAAGCGACGGAATCGCAAACGGCAGTGCCTCGGCGATTCCCTGGCTCGCGATCAACTCCGCGGCAAACGCCTGCGATTCGAGCGGAAGCGCGAGCGTGACGACCACCGCGAGCGTAACGGCGAATCTGTACATAAAGAAAAAAGGGCGACGATCGTTTCGATCGTCGCCCCCAGCGAATTCTGAATTCAGAATTCCGAATTCTGAATTCCTACACTCCCGCGGCGGTATTCCGCGTCTTCTGCGGGAAGATCTCCTTGAATGCGACCATGAACTGCGCCATCTCGTCGGCCGTGCCGATCGACACGCGCATGTGCGTCGTCATCGGCGGGAACGGCCGGCCGACCTGGACCTTCTTCGCGAGGAACTCCCCGATAACCGGCTGGATCTCGCGGCCGATGTTCACCATGAAGAAATTGGTCTCCGAGGGGATCGTCTCGTAGCCGTAGGCATTCAGTTCGGAGGTGGTCTTCTTGCGGAGGTCGATCACCATCTTCTTCACGCTGGCCTGCGACGCCAAGTCCTTGAGCGCGGCCGCGCCGCCGTGCTTCACGAGGGCGTTGATGCTGCCCATGCTGTACGGCCGCATCTTGTCGATCGTCTCCTTCGAGGCGATGGCGTAGCCGAGCCGCATGCCGGCGAGCGCCGCGATCTTCGAGAACGTGCGCGCGACGATCACCGGCCGCCCTTCGAGAACGTACGGCACCGACGTCGCGTAGTTCGGATCGTCCACGAAGTGATGATACGCCTCGTCGATCAGCACCGGCATGCCCGCCGGGATGCCGTCGAGCAACTGTTTCACTTCCTGGCTCGTGACGATCTGACCGGTCGGGTTGTTCGGGTTGCAGAGATACACGAACCCGAGCTGCGCCGCGTTCGCGTTCGCCGCCTTGATCATCGCCGGGATGTCCTGGCGATAGTCCTTGCCCAGCGGCAGCTTGATCGCGCTCGACTTGATGCTGGTCGCGTGCTGGTAGACCGTGCTGTACGTCGGTTCGACGCCGAGCACTTTCTTGCCGGCCGGCCCGAAGGCCGTGCCGACGACGTCGAGGACTTCGCCGGAGCCGGCGGTCAGCAGGATGTTCTCCGGCTTCACGCCGTGGTGCTTGGCGATCTCCTGCACGATGTTGCCGTCCGGGTAGCCGTAGCGGTTCGAGTACTTCCAGGCGCTGTTCATCGCCTTCATCACCGACTCAGGCGGTCCCCAGCAGTTCTCGTTGCTCGACAGGTGCGCGAACGAATCGTAGTCGCCTGCTCCCGCGCGGGCCCCGCCGGGCATCGCGCCCTGCGTGCGGGTCTGCGCGAACAGATCGACCTCGGGTCCGACTCCCAGGTAGCCCAGTGCGGCCGCGAATCCACCGACGAAACTCCTGCGCGAAACAGTCATGGCTCCTCCGTTCCTAAGGGCCGACGAAACAATTCGAGGACATTCTACCCCGATTTGGCTACGTCTCACGATGTTTTCACTAGCGGCCGGCCGTCGCGCCGCGCGCCGGGCCTTTGTTTTCATACCACCGGATCGCACCGCCGGCGCCGGTGCAGACGAGATCGGGCCTGTGGTCGCCGTTCACGTCGGCAGCCACGCAGCTGTTCATCGCGGCCTTGTCCTCGATCCGTCGATACGGCCATTCACCCGTCGCGGCGTCAGCGGGCGCGAAGAACACGTGGACGCCGGGCGTGGCGTTGGGATTCTGGGCGGTCACGCGCCCGTTGTCGTTGGCAATCACGTCGTCGCGGCCGTCGCCGTTCAGGTCCACCACGGCGATCTCGTGCCCGCTCGAGACCTTGTCGAAAATCACGCGGCGATCCCACGTGCCGCCTTTGTCCGTGTAGACGACGACTTCATTGCCGTGCCACGGCTCGACCGAGGCGAAGAAACGCTTGCCGTCCTGTTTCCCGACGCCGATGTCGCTCGCGCCGAGACGCGGCGCCTTTTCCGCGTGCCCGGCCGACAGCAACTGCTTCTCGAACTTCATGGCGTCGCCGCTGCCGCTCGAACGATACAGCGCGATGCCCTCGAAGCTGGCCACCAGGAACTGCTCGCGCTTGTTGCCGTCCCACAGCACCGGCCGCACGCGGTGAATGATGCCGGGAATGTCGTTGGCGACGAGATGGCGCTTCCAGTCCTTCGGGCTGTACCAGAACAGCGACGCCTTATCCTGATCGTAGGTCGGCGCCGCGCTGTTCTCTCCGAGCAACGGCGCGTTGATCAATTCTTTCTTGCCATCGCCGTCGACATCCGCCCAGGCGACGTGGTGCGACGTCGGGAACTGGTCGATCTTTTCGACCTTCCAGGGCTGACGGGGATCGCCGTTGTGCCGCGCGATCCAGTTGAGCCCGGCGCTGTTGGCCGGTTGCATCGCGAACGAGCTCTGGAACGCGATCTCGGGAATGCCATCGCCGTCGATGTCGGCCATCGCCTGATTCACGATTTGCCGCGTCTCCGCCACGATGACGTGACGCGCCCACGTCGGGTTTTCGTACCACGCGAGCTCCTGGACCGCCAGTGAGTTGGCGATGACGTCGACCTTGCCATCCTTGTTGAAGTCGGCGACGCTCACGGAATAGCCGCCTCCAAAGTTGGCATCGATGTCGTGCGCGACGAAGTCCACCGGACCGGCGGGCGCCGCGCCGCGCGGAGCGCTGGCGGCCAGCGCGATCAGCGCCGCGACCGTCACGAAGCGAACGTGTCTTGAATGCATGGCGTCATCATCTCCGAGGCCTGACGGTTGTCAAGCGGCTAGGTTTCGGACCGCTCCTCGCAGGTGATGTTAACATCCGCGCGTGTCCACGCCGCGCCTTATTGCCTTCCTCCGCGCCATCAACGTCGGCGGCCATACGGTGACCATGGCGGCCCTGCGCAAGGAGTTCGAGGCGCTGGGATTGAAGGACGTCGAGACGTTCATCGCCAGCGGCAACGTCATCTTTACGTCGGGCTCGACTGATCGCGCGGCGCTGGAGCAAGAGATTGAAGCGCGGTTGCGCGCGGCGCTCGGCTACGAGGTCGCGACCTTCATCCGCACCGCCGCGGAGGTCACCGCCATCGCGGCGTACAAGGCGTTCCCAGAGGCGCAGCGGCGCGACGCCGGCGCGCTGTGCGTGGGGTTTCTGTCGGAACCGCTCGGGGCCGCGGCGAAGCGCACGCTGATGGCGTTCACGACCGACATCGACGCGTTCCACACGAAGGGGCACGAGGTGTTTTGGCTCTGCAAGAAGAAGCAGAGCGACTCGGCCTTCTCGAACGCCAACTTCGAAAAAGCCGTGAAAGCCCGTGTCACATTCCGTGGTATCAACACGGTTATGCGGCTCGCGGCCAAGTACGGTTCGTCATGACCCACACGCGGTTCGTCGGCACGATTGCCATGCTGGATGTGCACGGTGTACTGGAAGCCGAGTCTGGTCTGCGCCCGGCGATCCGCCTGGCGCTCGACAACGGCGCGCGTACGATCATCGTCAACCTGCAGAACGTCACGGCCTTCGACTCGTCCGGCGTCTCGCAGCTCGCGTCCGGCCACATGACGGCCGCCAACAGCGGCGGCCGTTTCAAGCTCTGCAATCTGTCGCGGAAACTGAAAGAGATCTTCGTCGTCACACGGCTGAACACCGTGTTCGACGCTTACGACACGGAAGCCGAAGCCGTCGGCAGCGCGGAACCGTAGGCGCGGACCCGCGTGTCACGATCCGAGCCGCCGGAGCGCATCGCCAGTGACGCGGAAGATCGACCAGCCGTCCATCGGCGTCGCGCCAAGGCTCTTGTAGAAACCGATCGCCGGCTCGTTCCAGTCGAGGACCGACCATTCGAACCGGCCGCACCCGCGTTCGACCGCGAGGGTCGCCAGGTGCGTCAGCAGCCCGCGGCCGACGCCGTGGCCGCGCCATTCCGGCAGCACGAACAGATCCTCGAGGTAGAGCCCCGGCTTGCCGAGAAACGTCGAGTAGTTCGCGAAGAACAGCGCGAAGCCGGCCGGCGTGTCGCCCGTGTAGGCGATGATGACTTCCGCGGCGGGCCTCGCGCCGAACAACGTTTCCCGCAGCCCCGCCTCGGTGACGGTCACTTCGTGCGCGAGCTTCTCGTACTCCGCCAGTCCCTTAATGAGAAGAAGGATCAGCGGCACGTCGCGTTCCGTGGCCCGCTCGATGCGAAACTCCGGTTTTCCACTCATCGGATTCTCTTTCCTTCCGCCGAGCTCCTGACGAGCACGGCCAGGCGGCGGAGCCGCGTCTCTTCCTGCTTGGCGCTCATGACCCAGAACGTCAGGACGCGCTGATAACCCGGCGGCTGCGCGCGGAAAAACTTCCAGGCGGCCGCATGCTTCTTGAACGCACCTTCGAGCCCCGCGTTGAATTTCGACGGACGGTTCTCGAACGAGTAGAGCTGGGTCTTCTTCGGATCACGCCGCTGGAATGCCGCGATCCCGGGCGCCGCCATCCGCTTGAGCGCGGTCAGCTCACCGACGCGCCGGGTGTTGACCACGCTCCACGTGCTGATCGCGCTGCGCGGCGTAAAGCGGTGCGTGTAGCGCTCCGCATCGACGCGCCTCTTCACGCCGTCGATCCACCCGAAGCACAACGCTTCATCGACCGCGTCCTTGTAGCTGATGCCCGGCTTCCCCGATGCTTTCTTGTAGAAGCCGACCAGCAGTTCGCGCTCGGTCGCGTGATGCGCGGCGAGCCAGCGCCGGAACTCCGCCGGCGACGTGAAGTAGTGCGGCGTCATGCCTTCTTCAGCAGCGCGATCTGGCCGCCGTGATACGTCCCATGCTCGACGACGCCCCGCAGCATGACGGAAACTGAGTAGTCCAAGCCCGGCACGAACGCATCCAGCCGCTCATCGTCCAGCAGACGTACGTCGGCCGCGAGCTGACGATGGCTTTCGCCGAGGCGCTCGACGGCCAGTCGCCATGCCGAGGCGTGGTCAGACGCGCCGGGGTCAGACCCCGACACAGGTACCGGTGGCCAGTCCTGCTCGGGCGTCGGATCGGCGGTCGCCTGCCCGTTGATCCGCTGCCGCGCGATGTCGGACCAGGCGGTGATATGGAGCACGAGCTCCCAGATGCTGTGCGCGCCTGCGACCGGGCGTGTCCGGGCGCGATCGGCGGTCACGCCCTCGAGGACCTCGGCCAGCGCCGGACCGTGCCACATGGGCCCCGTCACCGTGTGTTCAATATGCCTGGCCACTCGTGTCGGGCGGCTCATAAACCATTTGCTCCTCTACGACGTCTATATCGTTCACACCATTATGCCCAACCTGAAGTTCGCGCTCCGGACGCTGTTCAAGACGCCCTTCGTCACAATCGTCGCGATCGTGTCGCTGGCGCTCGGCATCGGGGCGAACGCCGCGAT
>Ga0209515_10003678_pt1 | contig 21503 bp, 17 predicted proteins | sample Subgroupgradi54m_FD_187454 | JGI IMG/M metagenome (GOLD analysis project Ga0209515, IMG submission 187454) | Subsurface groundwater microbial communities from S. Glens Falls, New York, USA - GMW60B uncontaminated upgradient, 5.4 m (SPAdes)... ... | reverse complement strand
GGTGTCCAGGACCCCGCTCTCGTCCCCGCAAGCCAGCCCTAGGTCGCCTAGGTTCCTGGCCCTCAGCCCTCGGGTTCCCGGACACTTCCGGTCCCGTTCCACTTCGCCGCACCCACCGCGGTTTCACACAGAAATCGCATCAAGGAGGGTGCGGTTTCAGTTTGTGTTAAAATAGTGTTGGATAGTAGGCTTGCCTCCATGCAGTCGGCGGTTACGGCTTCCGACGGCCGAATTCTGAAATTCCGCGCGCCAGAATCATCACGGTTAAGGCTTTGATGAGCGTGCAAACGGCTATTTCCAAAAATGAAAAAAAGCTTGGTCTGCCGTGCTAGGGCATTCAAGATGCCAGATACGATTCAATCCTGAGAATTTCTAAGGATGGTGTTCCGGATGGCATGGCAGATGTTTCCTCGATGAGGACGGCAACGAGTACGTCAGGTACCTCTACTGCAAGGACGGGCAGTGGAACTGGAACTACAACTGGCTCGACAACGATTGGAATGTCCAGAACCCCGCTCTCGTCCCCGCAACCTTTTCTCATTCTTCGCCGCCTTCTTAATGGGCGGCTGAAGTTTTGTTGCGCTCCTGCATTTTTCCAATCCATGCTCCTAGCATGCGTCCAATCTCGCCGACCTGCTCTGAAATGGTGATATACTTTTTCTGATCCAAGTCGCCAACTTCCCATGCTACTTGCAGAAAGCATTTCAACAAGTCGATTTGTGCGCTCGCTTTTAGCAAGGTTGGAATTTTTTTGTCCGGTGTCTGATAGGTGGCAATAGACAGCCACTCTATGCAACCAACGAAGGTATTGTCGATTTTGTTGCCAAGGGTGTGGCGGGATCGTTTCGGAAAATGTTTTTGGCACTCGCGCCAATACTTATAAGTAGCCGTCGTATGTTGCATGATACTCAGCTGACTTCGGGGGGGGCGATTACAGGAATGCCGGCGTGAGATTGCTCGACCATAGGTTCGAAGAAATTATTTCGTTAGAAAACTTGCTTGATGCATGGAACGAATTTTTGCGTGGTAAGCAAAAGAAGTCGGATGTTCAGGAGTTTCAAGCGCATCTGATGGACAATATCATCGCTCTGCACCAAGACTTGGCCAATCATAACTATCGCCACGGCGGGTATCAAGCATTCAAAGTCAATGATCCCAAGCCGCGTGACATTCACAAAGCTTCTGTTCGTGATCGTCTGTTGCACCACGCGATTTATCGGATTCTGTATCCGTTTTTCGACAAACGTTTTATCGCCGATTCATTTTCCTGCCGTTTAGACAAAGGCACACATAAAGCACTGGATCGTTTTCGAACGATGGCAAGCAAGGTCAGTAAAAATCATCGACGTACCTGCTGGGTATTAAAGCTCGACGTGCGAAAGTTTTTTGCCAACATCGATCAGACTATTTTATTAGATGAATTGAAAAAACATATTGTCGATAAGGAAACGCTCTGGTTGCTCAGCGAGATTATCGGCAGTTTTTCCTCAACGCGGCCAGGCGTCGGTTTGCCGCTTGGAAATCTTACCTCACAGTTGTTCGTTAACATTTACATGAACGTGTTTGATCAATTCGTGAAACACCAACTGAAAATCAACTACTACATCCGCTACGCCGACGACTTCGTCCTTTTCTCAACGGATTGGCTTTCGTTGTTGGGTAATTTTTCTTCGATCGATTTGTTTTTACAAACACGACTGCATTTAAATCTCCATCCAAAAAAGATTTTTCTACGGACGCTCGCTTCTGGCGTTGACTTTTTAGGGTGGGTCCATTTTCCAGATCATCGCGTGCTTCGTACAGCTACCAAGCATCGGATGAAAAAACGTCTTCAAGGAAACACAAGCGAGCTGGTTATCCAATCGTATCTCGGCTTGTTGAGCCACGGGAATGCCAGCAAACTCCAACAGTCGTTGAGAAATGATCATTGGGTGTTTAGGGATAAATAAAATTACCATTAAAACCTGTGGAAAGGCCGTGGATAGAGGCCTTGACAGGTTTTTTTGATTGCATTAAAATGCCGCCACACGAAATAAATAGGTCACGCCCTTCTTTGTCCCAAGAATCATCGCGGTTTTGGTGAGGGATGGAGGGAAGAGTGTGATTGAGAAAGGAATACAGTATGGCCAACCTGTTTTCGATCAATCATGCGCTTCTCGGGTAACCCTCGACTTTTTTAGACATCTCCCAAAACTGCGTCTTTTCGTTTCACAGGCACCCGTCGACCCCATTCAACGTACTAGATGTACGTCTCATGGTGATCGACAGCCCGTTCAACGAAAATCCATCAGTTTTGAGAAATGTCACTCAGTGAGTCGATCCCGCGAAGTTCGCGGGATTTTTGTTTGGTGCCAGAGACGAGTGCTCTCCAAGAGCTTTCATCTCTGATACGAACTGGTTCCCATACGAATCGTTATCAGACGACCTTTCACAATTGAATAACAACACGAGAGTAGTGAATTAAATAGAAACCAGAAACGACGATAACCGGAACTCTGAAAAATGGATGAGATGCGAAGGGCTGCCCGCCCGACTGAACGACGAGAGTCGTTCGGGCGGGGAGCGAGTCGGCTGCGAGGCGTACTAAACAATGTACGGTGAGCAGACGACAAAGCGAAGCACAAGCAGATCGCCATTTTGCAGAGTTCCAAGACGATTATTCGTTTCGTGGTTGGAGAGCATAAGAGCATACGGAGGATGGCTCGACAGCACGTGCCGATGAAGGACGTAGCAGCCTGCGAAAAGCTCCGGGGAGGTGGCAAGCAACCTTTGATCCGGAGATGTCCGAATAGGGAAACCTCAGTGGGGGAATGCCCACTGATTGTGCGCTGAATATATAGGCGTACGAAGGCCACTCGGTGAAGTGAAACATCTCAGTAACCGAAGGAAAAGAAAACATTAGTGATTCCCTAAGTAGTGGCGAACGAAAGGGGAAGAGTCCAAACTTATGGTGTGAAATGTATCCAGAGATCTCTTCGGAGAAGGATGGGTGTATGAAAGACGTCAGTCGTTGCATCATAGGTGTTGTAAGGTGGTAGCGTTTTTTGCTGACGCAAAAAGGCGATAAGTCGTTGTTTTTAGAAGAAGGAGTTGGAAACCTCCGCCAAAGAAGGTGATAGCCCTGTACACAAAAAGAACAACGAGATCGCGGTTACCAATCTTGAGTACCACGGGACACGAGAAATCCTGTGGGAACCTGCCGTGACTATACGGTAAGACTAAATACATGTGCTGATCGATAGTGAACCAGTACCGTGAGGGAAAGCTGAAAAGCACCCCGAGAGGGGAATGAAATAGTATCTGAAACCGTATGCTTACAAGGAGTCGGAGCCTGGGCGCAAGCTTGGGTGACGGCGTGCCTATTGAAGAATGAGCCAACGAGTATGCGTATGTCGCTTCGGTTAAGTCCGATAGGACGAAGCCATAGTGAAAGCGAGCCTTAATCGGCGAAATAATAGTGGCATGCGTATGACCCGAAACCGGGTGACCTAACCATGTGCAGGGTGAAGCGGGTGTAACAGCCCGTGGAGGCCCGAACCCACCAGCTGTGCAAAACTGGGGGATGACATGTGGTTAGCGGAGAAATTCCAATCGAACTCGGTGATAGCTGGTTCTCCCCGAGATAGCTTTAGGGCTAGCGTCGGTAAATAGTGTGTTGGGGGTAGAGCACTGATAGGGATCACCGCCGCAAGGTAGGTGTCCCTGCCAAACTCCGAATACCAGCACACGTTCCCGGCAGTCAGACCATGGGGGCGAAGCTCCATTGGTCGAAAGGGAAACAGCCCAGATCTCAAACTAAGGTCCCTAAATCAGTGTTAAGTGTAGAAGGAAGTGGAGCGACGGAAACAACCAGGAGGTTGGCTTAGAAGCAGCCATCCTTTAAAGATAGCGTAACAGCTCACTGGTCAAGTTTCTCCGCACCGAAAATGTACCGGGGCTAAACACTGTACCGAAGTTGAGGGTCCGGCCCGCAAGGGTTTGGGCGGTAGGGGAGCGTTTTCAACGCGTTGAAGTCGTACGGTGACGTACGGTGGAGTGTTGAGAAGTGAGAATGTTGGCATAAGTAGCAAAAAGACAGGTGAGAACCCTGTCCACCGGAAACCCGAGGTTTCCTGGGCAACGCAAATCGACCCAGGGTTAGTCGGGAGCTAAGGCGAGGCCGAAAGGCGTAGTCGATGCACAGCAGGTTAATATTCCTGCACCACGTCGTGTTTTCAACGGGGTCACGTTTTTCCACACGTCCCGCATCCTATGGCTATGATGTCAGGGGTGCGAAGGTGTCTGGTAGGTAAATCCGCCAGACATAAGCCAACGCACCGTCGCAAGGTTGTCGCAAGATGATCAAGGGGACGGAAGGAAGAACCAAGAAAAACCTCTAGAGCTAAGCGCGATGTGCCCGTACCGCAAACCGACACAGGTGGGTGGGTATAAAAGTACCAAGGTGTACGAGAGAACCATCGTTTAGGAACTCGGCAAAATAGCGGCCGTAACTTCGGGATAAGGCCTGGTTGTCCTCGCGAGAGGACGACCCGCAGCTAATGACGTCAAGCGACTGTTTATCAAAAACACAGGTCCCTGCTAAACCGTAAGGTGAAGTATAGGGGCTGATGCCTGGCCAGTGTCCGAACGTTAAAGAAGGGGGTTAGCCGCCGCAAGGTGGCGAAGCTTTCGACTGAAGCGCGGATGAACGCCGGCCGTAACTATGAATCCGTTGTAGTTGTGAGGTGCAACACCTCTACCGAACTTCGTATGCCACGAAGATGTAGGTAAAAATTCGGCCATATGCTGGAATATCTGAGAATCCACTGGTACCTTCAAGGTAACAATCCATGTGGTGCAGACAATCAGCAGGAAAGACCCTAAGAGCAATCAAAGGGAATCCTCAGAGACTTTACGCCGAACTCGTCTCTTCTCTAAACTGGGGGAAGAGGTAGCGAGATGATAAAGTCCGAACTTGTAAGCGATTACAAGCTCCGTATTCCAATCGGAGACTCATATTGTGAGTTAACACATGAACGGTCCTAAGGTAGCGAAATTCCTTGTCGGGTGAGTTCCGACCTGCACGAATGGCATAACGACTTGACGACTGTCTCAACGATGGACTCGGCGAAATTGCACTGTGAGTGAAGATGCTCACTACTCGTAGTTAGACGAAAAGACCCCGTGAAGCTTTACTGTAGCTTGCTATTGGGTTCAGGTTTTGCATGTTCAGTGTAGGTGGGAGCTTCGGCGCCAATGAGACACCACCCTTGCATTTTTTGAATCCTAACCGGTCTCCATGAATCTGGAGGCTAGGACAGTAGCTGGTTGACAGTTTGACTGGGGCGGTAGCCTTAACAATTGATTTCCTTACGCCGGAAATCATGGGGGCTTCAGGCAGGAATGCTTGAAGATTACCGCTGTTCCGTGGAAGTTTTTACTTCCACCCCAGAATATCCAAAAAGGAACAGAATATTTGGCTATATGCTGGAACCTCCTGGTAAGATGTGAGTACGGAAACGTAAAAATCTTGCATCAGATCGAAAGATCACAGGACAATCAGCAGGGAAGTCTTCGTGACCCCTCAACGACTACACGCCAAACACCTACAAAAGGTGATGATATAGTCTGATCTCTGGCGAGAGTCAGAGCCCAACGCAACCCATGCGAAGGGATCAAACCTATCTTATGTATAGTCTCGAAATTGAACGAATGAAACGGCAGCTCAAGTTAACGTCTCGACAAAAAGAGATTTTGCTTGGTAAGTTGCTCGGGGATGGTCATCTAGAGACGCGCGACAACGGAAAGACTTACCGACTGAAAATTGAACAGTCCAAGCAACAAAAAAGTTATGTTGATTGGATGCAATCGGAGTTCAAGGAGTGGGTCAGAACACCCGCGCAACTGAAAGAGCAAAAACAACTGTACCATGGAGAGGAGCGAACGTATTACAAGTATTGGTTTAATACTTTGAGCTCTGGTGCTTTCAGGTTTTACGCTCAACAGTTCTACAGAAATGGCAAAAAAGAAGTACCGAAAGCGATCTACAAATGGTTCACACCACTGGTACTCGCTGTCTGGTACATGGACGACGGATCGATCAAATCAAAGACACATCGAACCGTATTCCTGAACACTCAAGGATTTGATTACAAGTCTATCCAGTATCTACAGGAAGCATTATGGAAAAAGTTTGTAGTGAAAACAACGATCAGAAAACAACGTGATGGAATGCAAATCTATATTCCATCTGAATCTGTCGATCTGTTTCTCACTACGATCTCTCCATTTGTCCTGCCTTCCATGAGATATAAATTGCCCAAGGTTTGGTTAACACACATGCCCAAAAGGTAACGGAGGCGTTTACCAAGGTCAGCTTAGTCCGGATGGAAATCGGACTGAATGCGCAAACGCACAAGCTGGCTTGACTGCAAGACTGACACGTCGCGCAGCTGCGAAAGCAGAAGTTAGTGATCCGACCGTACGACGTAGGACGGCGGAAGCTCATCGGATAAAAGCTACTCCGGGGATAACAGGCTGATCGCGCCCAAGCGTCCATAGCGACGGCGCGGTTTGGCACCTCGATGTCGGCTCATCGCATCCTGGGGGTGAAGAAGCTCCCAAGGGTTTGGCTGTTCGCCAATTAAAGCGGTACGCGAGCTGGGTTCAGAACGTCGTGAGACAGTTCGGTCTCCTATCTACTACGAGCGTTGAATATTGAAGGGACCCATCCTCAGTACGAGAGGACCGGGATGGATGAACCTCTAGTGTACCGGTTGTCCTGCCAAGGGCATTGCCGGGTAGCTACGTTCAGTTCGGATAAGCGCTGAAAGCATCTAAGCGCGAAGTCGACCCTAAGATTAATATTCGTTATGAGACCCCTCAGAGATGATGAGGTTGATAGGCACTAGGTGGAAGTCCGGTAACGGATGGAGCCAAGGTGTACTAATAGGTCCAGCTCTCCTTCTACGAAATGAATAATTGTCCAATTATTCTACTTCTTACGATCGTGTTGTTATCAATTGAAATAAAAAGCGTCAAAGTTTTGGTGTCATTTCTCTAGAGGCCACACCCGTTCCCATTTCGAACACGGAAGTTAAGCTCTAAGAGGCCGATGGTAGTCCGTTTGGGCGAGAGTAGGTAGACGCCAGAACTTTGACGCTTTTTGATTTGGCGAAGGCGAGCGCGTTTGGTAAGATGCTCACGCTTTATGGGAACGCATCACAATCTTAAAATCGTCATTTTGGCCGCTGGGAAGGGCAAGCGCTTGGAGTCGCTCGGGTTTGATCTTCCCAAGCCGCTCATTCCCATTCATGGTCGCCCCATGATTGCTCACCTCATTGATGCAGTGCGCGAATCGGCCGTGGATGGTGAGCCGGTCATTGTCACAGCGCCAGATAATCGAGCGCAATTTTGCGATCTGCTTGGGGAGGCATCCTGTCGTTATGTCGTGCAAGATGCGCAACTTGGCACTGGTCATGCGGTCATGTGCGCGCAAGATGTTTTCAACGGCGCGAAGGACGTGATGGTGCTTTATGGAGATCATCCAACGGTCTCTGCACAAACAATTCGTCGGCTTGCACATGAGCATCAATCATCTGGCGCGACACTCACCATGGCGACGGTGAAATTTCCAGACTACAACAGTTGGCGTCAGTGGTTTTATAATTTTGGGCGCATTGTGCGTGACGAGCATGGCAAGATTATACGTATCGTAGAGCTCAAGGATGCAACAGAGCAGGAAAAAACGATTACCGAAGTGAATCCTGCGTACATGGTTTTCAATCGTGCGTGGTTGTGTGAAAACGTGAAACTGCTTTCAAACAAAAATGCGCAAGGTGAATATTATTTGACCGATTTGGTTGAGCTCGCTGTTGCGCAAGGTCAGCCTATGCATACCGTGATGATTGACAATCCGATTGAGGCGATTGGCATTAACACTCCAGAGCAGTTGAAAGCGGCAGAGGAGGCGCTGTCCGAGGGTTTATGAGAATTATCACTGACTGGCATGTCCATTCTCGCTTTTCACGAGCGTGTTCCCAGCAGCTCACACTCGAAAATAATGCGCTGTGGTGTGAGAAAAAGGGTGTGCAGATTTTAGGAACAGGTGATTTCACGCATCCAAAGTGGTTCAAGGAGATTGAGGAGAAGTTGGAAGAGGTAGAGCAGGGAATGTATCGGTTGCGCGGCTCGGATTCGACGACACGTTTCATGCTCACCACAGAATTGTCGCAAATTTATTCGCGTGGCGGTAAAACGCGGCGCGTGCATAACATCATTCTCGCGCCAAGTCTGCAGACCGTGAAAAACATCATCGCGATGCTTGAGCGTCGGGGCTGCAATCTCACTGCAGACGGACGTCCGATTATTGGTGTCGATTCTGAGGAACTCGCAAAGGAGTTATTTGCGATCGATGAAAAGATTCTGCTCATCCCAGCACATGCGTGGACACCGTGGTTTTCTATTTTTGGTTCCAAGTCTGGGTTCAACACGATTGAAGAATGCTTCGGTACGATGAGTTCGCGCATTTATGCGATTGAAACAGGGCTTTCGAGCGACCCCACGATGAATCGAACCATTTCTACTCTCGACAACATTTTTCTCATTTCAAATTCTGACGCACATAGTCCGCAAAATTTTGGTCGCGAGGCGAATGTATTTGAGATTCCAGAAGGGCAAGTGACGTATGATGAGTTTCTAAGGATTTTTCGCGAGCACGACACGTCGCGGTTTGTCTCCACGATTGAATTTTTTCCAGAAGAAGGGAAGTATCACTACGACGGCCATGCAGACTGCGAATTTTATTGCGCCCCCACAGAAACGAAAAAACTTGGCGGAAAGTGTCCAAAGTGCGGCAAAGCGCTTACGATTGGTGTGCTCTCTCGTGTGTCCGAGCTTGCTGATCGTGCATCTGCACACTCGACGTTTAAATCCATCGTTCCTCTTCAAATGGTCATTGCCGAAAGTTTTGGGCTTACTGGTGTTGCATCAAAAAAAGTGCAGGCGCTCTACGAAGAGCTCATCACAAAGCTCGGCAATGAGTTTGCGATTCTGCTCGACGTACCTGTGGAGGAGATTGCCAAAGTCCATGCAACGGTTGGTGAGGCAATCGCGCGCGTGCGAGCTGGAAAACTCGACATCCGTCCAGGCTATGATGGTGTATACGGTAAAGTAAAAATTTTTTCTGACGATCGACCAAAAAGTCAGAAGCAGGTATCTTTGTTATAAGTATGTGTTTTTCTGCCACAGCGAGTTTTACTGCCGCAGGAGTGCTCGCGGCAACGGGAATCGTTGCCAGTCGCCACGCGCTCAAGCATCCGACCTTTCGCGCCTACGCCGCTATCCCTCTCTTTTTTGCTCTTCAGCAAGCGATCGAAGGAGCTCAATGGCTTGTGGACAAACCAAGCGAGCTTAGCACTCTGCTTGGTTACGGTTTTATTTTCTTCGCATTTTTGTTTTGGCCCGCGTTTATTCCATACGCCGTTTATCGGTTGGAGACCAATGCCAAACGCAAACGCCTTTTGCGTGATGTGATGGTTGTGGGGATGATGTGCTCGTTGTATCTTTTGACCGCACTGTTTTACAACCCATTGACCGTAGCCGTCCTTGGTCACAGCCTTGATTATCGCATTTTCGTTGCCTATGAGGACGTCGGTGTTGCTCTTTATGTCTCTGTTGTTTGTGGCTCGGCCATTTTGTCCACCCGCTATCGTGTCAAAATTTGCGGCCTCCTTACGCTTGTCGCATTTTTGGTCACCACGTGGGCTTTTAACGAAACATTCACTTCTGTGTGGTGTTTCTTCGCCGCCGCGCTTTCCCTGCTGGTGATTTGGGAGGTGTTGAAACCGAACAAATAGAAGCTTCTCAAAAAAACAAAAATCTCTCGTCATGCTTGTGCAAGTCGAGAGATTTTTTTCGCGGTTCCGTCACTAGATGCGCTTTGCTGCCTTGCGCTTCTTTGCTGGCTTGCGCTTTGCGGCTTTCTTGGCTTTCTTCTTGGCTGCCATAGGTTTGTTGGAGAGAGTCGTAAGCATGGTGAGACTCTCTCTAGATTATGGGACCTCTGCAAAACGCGAACGTTTTTCAGAGCTCCCTTTTGAATAAAAATTTCCCGTCCTCCTCATGCGACGTCGACGACCTTTCGCATGAAAGACATGTGTATTATACGACGAAGATTTATTTGTGAATAGATGTTGCAACTCTTGTCAAGGGTTTAAGTGCTTACTTCAACTGGCATACCAACGTTCGCCCACGCATAGATCCATTTCATATTTTCTAAATTGACATTCACACACCCATGACTCATAGGATGTCCAAAATTATTATGCCAGTAGGCGTAATGAATGTAGACGTGCGAAAAAATTTTCAAATTATAAGGAACGAGTCCGAGCGCATAGTTGCGTGGATCGTTTGGTCCGTAATTCCACGTGTAGTCCACGTACGGCAATTTAGCGAGCACAGAAAGATCTCCAGTCGGGGTCATCCAGGGCGCCTTGGCGCTCGAAATAAGGAATGAATTAGCCAAAATTCCGCCCTCATAGGCGTACAGACGCTGTTCTGATAAATCGACCTTGATGCGAGTTTCTGTCACTTCATCAAACAGTGGACGATCAGCAACCGTCACAATTTCTGTCACTCCATGGCCATCAAGATCGCTGCTTGCAGCGTTCACACTTCCAAATGGAACGTTCGCAACAAACGTCGTTGGTCCAACAATATATCCATCTTGCAACGAACTTGTAGCGAGCACGTCATCAACAAAAAAAAGATTGGAAGTCTCCATCGTATTATTTGCAACAGAATTTTCACGTGTTGGTTCCCTGTGGATAACGTACGATTCAATCATGTGGTTATGATCTGTTTTTTGCAGTGTGAGAAAAAGTTTTCCATTGTGAACAGCACTCACGACTCCTCCCGTCTCCTCTGGCGCGAATGCAAAAAATTCTTCGCTCAATTTTTCTTTTTCATTTTTCCATTCCCAAATTTTCACATGCGGCCCTCCGCTTGGCCCCGGCGTCGTCACGATTTCTGCTTTTCCATCTGCATCCAAATCGCCACAACTCACATGTACTCCACCCCGAAACGATTCGTCATAAGCAAAGAAGCGAGCTTGTGCATTCCACTTTTTGTCTTGGTAATGCCAGACACCAATCTGCGGCCCTCCACCATATTGCGTCCCCGTGATAATTTCCGCCTGCCCATCTCCATCAACATCGCACACAGCAACGGTAATGCCCGTGCCCATGGATGAGTCATAGGCAAGAAAAGAGTCGACGAGCGAGCCGTCAGCGCGATAGATGCTCACGCGTGGTTCGTTTCCAAGTCCGTTGCCCAAGATAATTTCTGGAACTCCATCGTGACCAAGATCCGCAACAGCAATTTTGGCACCTCCCGCTTCATTGGCGGTTGCAACCGTGAAAGAGTTTTTGAGCTCTCCTGCAGTTGAGTAAATCGAGACGGTGAGGCTTGGCGGGTGATAGGCAAAAGCGAACCTCGGTATGAGGCTCGCAAGCAGGAAAGAAGAGATTATCACGCCTTTTTTCCAAGGACTCGACATAGATCGACGCTTTCATTATACTGGCGCAACGTGGGCCGTTAGCTCAGTTGGTAGAGCACCTGCTTTGCAAGCAGGGGGTCTAGGGTTCGAATCCCTAACGGTCCACCAAGACTTCCCTAAGGGGAGGTTTTTATTTTACCGCGTTAGGAGGGATTTTGTTGGCAAGGAAAGCCAGGATATTGGCGGCGGCGGCGCGGGACATGGCTTGGCGGGCGCCAACGGTAGCCGAGGCGGTGTGGGGAGTGAGGATGACATTTTTGAGCGCCCGCAATTCTTTTGTTTGACGCGGGTTGCAGGCAATCAACGGTTCGCATTCGAAGACGTCGAGCCCGGCACCGGCGATTTCACTAGACTTCAAGGCTTTAACGAGGGCGGTTTCGTCGACGATTGGGCCGCGAGCGGTGTTGATCAAGAAGGCGGTCTTTTTCATCATCTTGAGTTCCTTGGTGGAGATGAGATGACGCGTCGAAGGTAAAAGAGGGACATGCAAGCTGACGATGTCGGCATGCTTGAGCAAATCATTCTTGGAAAAAAACTTGGCGCCGAATTTTTCCAAATCAGGATTGCGTTTCAAGTCGCTATAGACGATCTTGACGCCGAAGCCGTCATGCATGCGGCGAGCTAGTGCGGTGCCGATGCGTCCGCCGCCGATCAATCCCAATGTTTTTCCCATCACGTCCGTACCAAGCAGCATCATTGGTCCCCAGCCATGGTATTTTCCGGCGCGAGCAAAAGAATCCGCCTCGACAACACGATGCGCCAAAGCAAAGATCATTGCCACGGCGTGCTCGGCCACAGCTTCAGAGATTTCGTCGCCGGGAGTATTACTGACAATGATCCCGCGCTTCTTAGCTTCGGCCAAGTCGACGTTATCAAATCCCACCGCGTAATTGGCGATCATTTTGAGGCTTGGCCCTGCCGCGTTCATTACTTCTTTGTCCATTTTGTCTGTCAGAATCGACAAAATAATATCGGCGCCTTTGACGCGACGCAATAATTCTTTGCGCGGAATCGCCTGATCTTTTTCGTAGATGTCAACCACCAATCCTTTTTTCTTGGCCAGCATTTTCAACCCTTGGTCTGGAATTTCTCGCGTGACAAAAACTTTCATAGCATTTTTACTTCTATCGTTTTGAGCGAGTTTTTTGCCGGCCATTTTTTTAGCAGTCCTGTTTTTGCGCCGAAGTGTTGAATGACAGACTGCGCGTTGGCAAGTCCAAGGCGCATGGCATCTTCCACTCCCCAGTTTTTCATGAGCGCGGCTACCACCCCAGAGCCAAACGCATCGCCTGCGCCCGTGCGCGAGACCACATTTTTTTTCTGACCTTTAACAAACCACGTCGTGCCATTAAGATGCGCATGAGCTCCGTGTTCACCATCTGTGACAACAAGCAGCAGAGAATCTGGAATACGAATTTCTTTTCCAAATAGCATCTTTGCCTCTTGCAGATTCACGTTGAACATGAACAGTTTTGAAAACAGCGGTTCAAATGTTTTGAAGCCTGCTTTGAGGTCAGCCGCTCCGGGATTCCAAATGATTTTTACTTTAGCGTGAAGTACGTTTATTATTTTTGCCGCGAGTTTTACATTGCCTCCGAACGACGTGAGGTAGAGCCAATCGCATTTTAGTTTATGGATTGCTACATCCTTGTCAGAGAGCTCACCTGAAACGCCGCGATACACGAGTGCCGTACGCTCGCCGGTTTTTGGATCTGTAAGAAGCGTTGAGTATCCCGTCTGGCCGCCCTTGACGACGGACAACAGTTCGGTTGAAACGTGGTGCGCCAGTAAGTCATGCATCACGTCCTGTCCAATCGAGTCGTCAGCAACGCGAGCGATCGTCGCCGTTTTGAAACCAAGATTGCCAAAAGTCGCCGCCGCATTTGTGGCCCCACCTCCTGTGGTTAGGGCGATGTGATCGAGCTCGATTTTACTGCCCAGCGCCACGCACTCTCCAACGCCTGTGGGGAATTTTTCAGATGGAATGAGCTTGATTTGTTTGGAGACTAAAAACACGTCCCGTGTCGCTGAGCCGATAGTGATGATGTCAAATGGCATAGTGGTGCTATTGTACCAAAAACCGGCCTAGCGGAGTACCGCTGGCCGGCTTTTTACGTTTTTACGTGGTAAGGAGCTGTTTGAGGCGTTCTTGCATCTTGATGAGTTCGCGCACTTCTTCCGCTTCGAAGCCCAGCGCCTCTTTCATTGCCGGGAGTGCCATCTTCTCTTCGATTTGGCGAATGCGTTCACGCGTCACCTCATAGCGCTTGCCGCATTCTTCGAGTGTGTGTTCGGAGCGACCAAATAGGCCGAGTCGCAAAGTGAGGATTCCACCCGTGCGTGGCGGAAGAGTCGCTACCCACGCCTCGATTCGCGCTACGACCCCTACGATTTCTGCCAACTGCTCTTTGGCGTCCAAGACCGTATCAGGACGCGGCCGCGGATCAGGAAGAATTTTCATCGGAGCGGCTCCATCATTCTCTTCGTGCGTAGCAGTATCTGCCGACACCACACGACGTTGAAGAATTTTGAGAGCATCTCCAACCGCCTTGAGTGACGGCGGCGGCCTGTCTGTTTTTTTTGCCATCTCTTGAAGCTTCTGGAAAACCTCGTAGGGTGTTGGTTCGCGGCCCTGTTCCTGTTCAGACGACCTTTGAGCCTTTTTCACCCAATTGCCGAAATCCTGTGCATGGACAGGGATGCGACCTCCTTGACTCTGGTTGGCATCTGCAAGAGCGCGCATGATTGCTTGTCGGATCCACGATGTCGCATAGGTCGAAAACTGCTCCACCCGACTCGTGTCGTATAACTCCATAGCTCGATGAAGTCCAATGGCACCCTCGTTGATGAGGTCACTGTAGCTAAATCCAACTATAGCACCATAGCCTATATATCTTTTGGTAACGCTCATAACAAGCGGCAGGTTACGCACCCAGATTTCCTCCCAAATCTGTGATCGCCGTGGCTCTCTTGATGCCTCCATGGCAAGGAAAAGTTGACGCGTCTCATCGTCTTTGCACCCAGGAATGCGTCTGCACTCTTTGATGAAGGCGACGATGACGTCTTTGCCCCACTTGCCACGGCCATCGTCCGCATCGGCCAGAATATTTTCATTGAGTCCCATGGGATCCTCCAAAGTGTTTGAGAAACGCTGTGCGGCACGCGTCGACTTGGGCGGCTTTTTTGCTTGCCCCTTGCCCGCGTTCGCAAATCTTTGCCGCGTAGACTTCGACCACGAACTGTTTTTTGTTTTTGTGATCAGGCCCTGTTTCGGAGATGGTACGGAAACGTGGAGTGATCCCGTACGCACCTTGCGTTGCCTCTTGGAATTCATTCTTGTAGTCACGTAGCCGCTCGCTTGTCAGCAGTTCACGAAACCGTCTGATGAGTAGGTGATCAAGCAGTAGGCGCGCCTGTCCGATCCCTTGATCTTTATAGATCGCGCCGATCAACGCCTCAAAGGTATTCGCCATCAGTCGATCTACGGAGCGTCCTTCTGTGACCATCGCCTCGCCGCGGCTCCTACGCAGAAGGTTGTTGAGCCCAAGTTCGCGTCCAATGATCGCGAGCGTTTCCATCCGAACGAGTTTGCTCCGCATCTCGGTCAGAACGCCTTCAGGCTCATGCGGGAATTGGTCGAACAGAAAATCTGTCACGACGGTGTCGATCACCGTGTCGCCCAGAAATTCCAGGCGTTCGTTTTGACCCACGTGTTCTTCGGGCTCATTCTCGTTGAGCCAGGAACGGTGCGTCAATGCTTCGAGCAGGAGCTCCGGCCGTTTGAACTCGATCTCAAGCCGATCGAGAAGTTCTGCAAAAGGGCCTAAATCAGCCATGTGCGTTTCCTCGACAAATTGTGAAAGGGCTGGTACAGGATCTTTTCATAAAACCACTTTTTCGTCCAGAGAGTGTCGTGAAAGGAAAACCCGAGGTCATGATTTGACCCCGGGCGTAGTCGCGTTTGTAATGCCGAGAAAGCCGTCCCAGCCGCCGATTTCTTCCCATCCACGGCTGTGGTACCAGATGTCCGGACGACTTTCTAGCTTGCGATCAGCGCGCTTGCATCTTTGTTTGTACTCTTCAGGAGTACGAAATCCATGACGTTGCGCCGCCTGTGAAGCCTCTGCGACTGTTTGATACGGCCGGTAAGCCATGTTCGCTTCGTAACAGCCCAGGTATTTCCACCAGCCGCATGCGCCGAGGCGTTTCCAGGCTTCCTGCCCGTAGAACGTTTTTGGATCTGATGGTAGGCGGGGATCCTTGTGACGTCGTTCAATGTAGTGACGAATATGGAAACAGCGCAGGAGTTTGGCCGCCGTCGAAGCCTCTTCGATCGTCGGATAGTAGAAGCCCTTCTCATGGCGAGTGCGTATTGTTTGACCAAGAAAGCCACCCCAGCCGCCTCGCTCCTCCCAGACCGCGGCGTAGAAGCGTTTCGGATTCTTTGGGAGCCGAGGGTTTTCGCGAAATCGTTTTTTGTACTCTTTTGGGTTCTTGATGTTGAGTTCCTTGGCGGCCGTCGACGCTTCGTCGTATGTTTCGAACGGCTCTACATTCATCCGTTCCACGAGTTTGATGACGTCGCGCGCCTCCTCGCTGAAGGTGAAGTCGAGCCCGATCCCTTCAATGTGCAGGCGGTCAAGTTTGTGGAAGACGCTGCGTTCACGGGCAATGCGTTCGACGAGACCTCGCAGGTGCTCGACACGCGTCGAGTTGCCAACGAAGTCGAGTACGGTGAGCGAATGTTTTGTCGCTGTCTTGCGCATTCCACGACCAAGCTGTTGCAAGAAGACGATTTCTGAACAGGTTGAGCGCAGGAAAACGAGGACCTCCACTTCTGGATAATCCGCCCCCTCGTTCAGTTTGTTGACACTGATCATCGTCTGGAGTGCGCGGCTTCGGAATGCCGCGTCAACGCGCTCCAAGGCGGCGGCATGCATTCCGCTGTGGAACGGCTCGGCTTCTGGAAAGTACGGCCGAACGCGGCGAATGTGTGCGACCGAGTTGCAGAAGATGAGTGTCTGCTTCCCTTCAGCTTGTGCCTCTTTTACTTGGCGAGCGATTTCTTCAACGCGCTCACTCAAGAAGAGCGTGGAATCGATTTGGGAGCGTGCCACTGCTCGACCCGTAACGCCGAGCTCTTGCAAGTACTCTTTTATTTTTTTGCCTGCAAAGTGGTCGGTCCGTATTTGGTAGTTCACGTGAGCAAGCCAGCGGCCATCAGCGAGCGCCTTTTCAAGCGGGTATTCGAAGACCGGTGGGCCAAAGATTGTTCGAATGTCTTTTCCGTCGCGTCGGCGCGGGGTGGCGGTCATGCCGACCAGAAACTTGGGTTTGAACCAGGTGATGATGTCGCGGTAGCTCACGGCTTCTCCGTGGTGCGCTTCGTCCACGATGACAAGATCGAATGCATCGCTTGTGCAGTTGAGGTTTTTCACAGACTGCAGAGTGCAGAAAATGATCTGCGCATCAATGTGCTCGCACGTTGTTCCGTTGACGAGTCCCATGCGCGTTTCGGGAAACGTTGTGCGAAATTCGTTTCGCGCTTGAGTCACAATGAGCACGGAGTGAGCGAGGAAAAGGACGCGTCTGCCCCCTTGCTCGATCCACTGCCGTACGAAACGAGCAACGAGGAAGGTTTTTCCAAGCCCGGTAGCGAGCACGATAAGGCCGGATGGTCGACCTTCTTCAACGCAGGTCGAAAGAGCAACGTTCGCTTCTTCTTGATACGGGCGTAGGGTTTTCATCTGTCCCCCAAAGAAAAGTGGTGGCCCCTTGTGGGGGCCATTAGCTTAGAAAAATTTTGGAAAAATGTCAACGCCAGCCGTGAAGTCGGCTGGCGTTAGAGTGCGGCAGTAAGTTCCGTGGCTTGCGGCGTTTCAGGAAATTCTGGGTCGTCCGTCTCAAGTTCATCCTCAAAAAGCGGAGGCGCTGCGATCGTAAAGTTGAACGGCTCTAGTCCCGGCAGGCAGATGAGGCACCGCTTGCTACGACCGTGCAGGTAGAGGATCCCCCAAGCCTGAACCAATTGCGACTGGACGTAGCCCACCAATTTGAGATGGAATTTTTTTTCGGGCAGATCAGGATACGACTCTTGGATCCATGTCTGGACACGAGACATCGTCGTCTCCACTTCTGTCTGTGGCCAGGCAAATGCGCGGACAGCTTGCAACACTTCCGCTTCCTGTGCCAGCAAGGCGACGGTCGACCTTTCCAAAATGCGCACGGCGTGGCAAGCATTCGGATGAACCATTAAGCGGTGGCGCCTAGGGTTTAGTGGGTCAACCGGCAGAAGCATTCCAGCCGTGATGAAACGGCACAGCGCATCCGTGTACTGCAGGCGACCACAGCTCGGGCGGCCGGTGTTGCCAGCAAGATCAAACGCCATGGGGTCCATGGGCAGATCAAAGCCGTTGTCTGTGAGAGCTTCCTCTTGCACGCGAACGAGATAGCGCCAAATAGCATCCTCAAGCGGCGTGAGGTAGATCACGTGGGCCATCTCAAGAGAGACAGGGTCTGTGACCACGTGAGGGGTTGTTTGTTGTCCGCCCACAGGCCGACTTAGAATGCTTGCAATCGTCAGTCGTAGCGTCGCGTCTTTTTTGCATTGCTCACCAACGACTGCGCACCCATGCATGATGGTCGAATGTTCGCGGCCGAGGAGTGCACCAATGGCAGGAAAGCTCAAACCGGTTTGACGCAGTAGATACATGAGCACTTGGCGAGGGACGACGAGCGTGTGTTCTCGGGAAGTGCTAAGCATCTCATCTGTTCGTACGCCGTAATACGTTGCAACGAGCTGACAGAGTTGCTCTGGGTTGTTTCCGCCACCCGGAATCGATGGTAGCAGGCTCAAGTCTGGCGTTTTGCGAGCCATGGTCCAACCACCCTTTACGGGATGATTTGCAACCGCCACATCCTGCGCGGTTTGATCTGGCAATTTTTCTGTTTGCTCGTGTTGTTCAAGGGAAGCGAAGGAAAATCTGTGTTCCTGTCCGTGTGCGGCAATGCGAGTGTACGCCTGCACCTTACCGAGTAGAGCCTGAAGATGCGAACTGGATTCGGTCACTTCAACCAACTCGCTCATCACCATCTGACAGTTTGCGCAGTAGGGAGTTTCGGCGCCCGCTTGATGATTTTTGTGACAGCGTTTGCAATACGCGGGTTTGAATTCGGCTTGCGCGCAGATGTCACAGCGGCCTTCTTCGGGTCGCGTTGAAGGACGCACAAGGCATTTTTCACACAGGCGGGTCCGAGCATTACAGCCACGGCACCCGCTGACTCCCTGCTCGCTTGAACAGAACGATTCAGGAATCGCTCCGCCAAGCATTTGGCAGTAGACCGTGGGTTCGGGCATCACAGGCCTCTCGTGTAGAGATTGTGAAAGGAGGTATTTAACTGGGACTTTGCATCCTAATCGGTAGAGGAGGAATAGTCAATAAATCGAAACCCCAGCGGCGTGCCCGCTGGGGTTTGAAGAAGAGGATGGGTCAGTTGGCGTTCAGGCGTCGCCACGCTTCGAGTGCGACGGCAACTTGGTCAGCCTGCTCTTGCATCTCTGCAAGGCAACCCCTCATCTTTTTGAGTGTGGCTTCAGCCTTTTCCGGATCGTAGATCGCGAACATCTCTGGTGTGATTTCCTCGCTGAAGGTGAGCTTTCGAGCGGCCATGAGAGGCACCACTGCACGAACGAAGGCCGGGAGCCTCGGGCGTCCGCGCATGCCCGAAGCGGAGTGGCGAGCGGACTTCACGGCGATCTCGAGCTCGCGGACCGACAGACCTTTCTCGACCGCCAAGGTGGCGAGATGGAGCTTTGTGTCCGCATCGTGCACACCAAGAAGGACGGAGTGCGTGCTGATCGTGAGTGCGCTTCCGATTTCTGGAGGCAGGATTTCCATTTGTTCGAGCACGGCCACGCAGCGGTAGAGGTACGTGGTCGAACACAGCAGGTCCGGGTGCTCGGCCACTTGCCGTAACGCCATCGTTTTTTTGCCTTTGCAGTGCAGACGAGCTGGATCGTTGTTGTAGAAACGCTCCAGTACGAGTCGTCCAATCGCCATTGCTTTGTCGAGATCTGCTTTCACATACAGCCGGTTGATCTCGGCCACGGTTTCGGCGATTTGCCTTTCGTCCATGGTTGGTGCGGTGCTACTCAATGAGTCAGTGGATGGTGGAAGGTCGTTTGCCAAAGGGGACTCCAAGCTTTTCTGAAGATAACACCTGTTGACATTTTTGTCGATTCTTGTAAGGATTGGGGCGCCTGGGAGGTTCTCATGTACATTCAAGGAGACGGCAGAAAGCTGTCCAAAATTGAGTACGCCTTTTTGATGCGTCTCAAAGAGTTTGCACGACTTTCTTGCACCCCGCTTCGGATCGCTTCCAAGCCGTTGCAATTTCTCTTCACACTCACGTTTGGCAACTCGGTTGATCCCGAGAAAAGTATGGAGAGGTTTGTGGAAGATGGGCATCTGCTCTTCCACGATGGGCGTTGGTACATCACCGAACCAACGCAGCAGGCAGAAGATTGCGAAGGCCAAGAACCGGCAGGTCTACCGCTTGATGGGCTCACGCATCTTGCCGATGCCTGGAGGGCGGGAGTGCGTTCTTTGAAGCGCGAGCACTTGTTACCACCAGACAAACGGATAAAATCTGGATTGGTCACGCTCGCAGAAGGAGCGGTCATCGATCCAGACAGTTTGGAGAAGCTGAAGTTGTTGTGGAACGGCCCTACGAAGTCCTTTGACGCAGACGTTGCGCAGACTTCTGGTATTTCCTCGTTTGAGCTCGACGCGCTAAACGCGGAATCCACACTCGTGCGTCAGTTGCTCGCAGATTTGTGGGTGGCGGAAATATCCCACGCAGGAGCCTTGCCCTGGCGTCTGTGCCGCATTTTTTTCCGTCGCTACTTTGAGACGGACATGGAGATGGCGGAAGTGCGTCGGCAACTCATAGCCGTTCATCTGCTGAGCCGGGAGGTTGGTCCTCATTCTCAACGGGAACCATTTCGTTTCCCCATCACGGAGCAGGCGAAGGCTTTACTCAAAGAGCGAGGCCCCATCTCGTCGCTTGGTGAGGGAGAGCTAGAAGTCATGCTCAAGGACGATTACAAGTTTGTCGTTGACACGGACGAAGCACGTCGACGCGTGGCGCCGCCAACCGTGCGTTTCATGCGTCCTGATGCCGACCTGCCGCCCATTCCTTTCCGCGTGCTTGAGGCAATTCTCGTTGACCATCTGTTCGTGCAGAGCGTGAACAAAGGTCCGCTCACCGTTGCCGTGTCCAGCATGGTTTTTCTGTGGCATTGCGGGAGCAACAACAATGTACGAGCGGCACGGCTCGCCCTGCAGACTATCGGACTGTACGAACGGACACAGGAGTCGGGTTCAGGTGGAGTGACCGAGCTTGGCCGTGAACTTGCCGCAACGCTTGATCGCAAGCCGAGCTTCGGCAACGCCACCGCGAAACAGCTTTTGCTCGGCTACGCTCCCATGGTCATTCCCTTCACCCCAGAGTGGCAGCGCAAGCCGCCGGAACAGGTCGCTCATGTGGACGAGGCAGAGCTAGAAGCGGTTGATGCTTCGCTTGTCGCTCCACCGCACCTGTTGCCAAATCGTACTCGCCCCGCTTCCATGATGATTCCTCCTGCCTGGCGGCAAGTGTTGGTGGACCATCTTTTCCTGGAAGAGTTGAGCGGCAACTCGCTGAGCTCGGACGTTTCCAACATCGTTTTCAGTCGTCATCGGCAGGAGAATCCAAAACTCAATCGATCTCAAATCAAGGCCCGCGGATTTCTGGTGGCCTTCGACGCGAGCGGTCGCCAAACAAACAGGAAAGGCGTGAAGCCCCACGCGTGGAGCGTTGAGAGCGCAACGCGTCATCAGCTCGCAGCCCTAGGCATCAAGCCATCGATTCCCGAGGCGGAAGGGAGGACAATCCCTCACTTCATGCAGGGACAGACCACTTCGAA
>Ga0209515_10003677_pt1 | contig 21504 bp, 9 predicted proteins | sample Subgroupgradi54m_FD_187454 | JGI IMG/M metagenome (GOLD analysis project Ga0209515, IMG submission 187454) | Subsurface groundwater microbial communities from S. Glens Falls, New York, USA - GMW60B uncontaminated upgradient, 5.4 m (SPAdes)... ... | reverse complement strand
GCGCCCGATAAATCCACGTTGCCGGTGGCATTCAGATTGGATGTGCCGAAGTCCAATCCTCCGCTTCCGGAGACCGCGCCGACATTGTGGGTCATCGAAGCGCCCAAATTGAAAGTTCCCGATGTGAGGGTGAGGTTCCCGGCCGTGAGGGCGTTGGTGGAAATCGTGGTTCCCCCCGCTCCGTTCTGCGTGATGGCGGGGAAGGTGGCGCCGGATTTGGGGTAAAAGGTTTGCGCCGTGGCGGATGTGAAAGCCAAGGCGCCCGTAGCGGCGGTAATGGTGCCGCCCGAGCGGAAATCGGCGTTGCCGGAGTTGAGGGTCAAGGTGTTGGCGGAAAACGAGAAGACACCGGTATAACCCGAGGTGAAAACGATGGACTTGACGGATTCGGCTGCATCCAGGGTGGCGTTCTTGGTGGAGGTGGCGTCGAAGGTGACGGCGTCCAAGGAGGTAGGCACATAGCCGCTGGCCCAGTTCCCGGCCGTAGTCCAATTATTGTCGGCGCCGCCGCCTCCCCAGGTCACCGCGAAGGTCCAACCGGTATTGCTGCCGGCGTTGGCGCAATTGGTGCAGGAACCGGCGGTAACCGAGGCGGTACTGAAGGACACGCTGGCCAAGGATCCCGTGAGCGCCCCGGTGACGGCCAAGGTCCAGGCGGTGCCGGGATCCAGGTTCACGCGGTTGGCGTTCGAAGTGCCCGTGAAGGAGGCGTTGCCGGCCACGGTGAGAGTGCGTCCGGCCAATCCAGTGAAGGAAGTGGTGGTTCCGTTGGTAACCGTGAAGTTACCTGAGGAGACGGTGGTGACGTTTTGGCTGTTGAGATCGAACGTTCCCGCGGACTGCGAGAAGGAATTGCAGGAAAGGGCATTGGTCGCGAGCCGCAAGGTGCCCGCGCCTGTATGGGAAACGGCCGGATGGGTGGTTGCGGCTTTCGGCGTCAAAATCTGGGTTCCGCTGGCGGCGATGAACTGAAGCGTTCCGGACCCGGCAGTCAATACGCCCAATGAGGAGAGATTGGCGTCGCCGGAGGTAACTCGCAAGGTACTGGTGTTGAAATCCAAGGTGCCGCCGCTCGATGAGACGATGCCGGCGTCGTGGGTCAGGGAGGTGCCGAGGTTCAAGGTTCCCGCCGTCATGGTCAGTGTCCCGCTTACCAGGAGGTTATGCCCGGTTACGGTCCATCCGCCCCCGGTCCCGTTCACGGTCACGTTATTCAGGCTGGAGATGATGTCTATGGTTTTGCTGGCGGCCGTGCCATTGAGGGTAAGCGTACCCGTCGACTGGATGAAGGAAGTGCCGGCCGCCTGGGACAGGTTTCCCGTGACCGTAAAGGATCCTCCGGAATTCGGGCAATTGATGGTGCCGGAAGGGGAGGCGGAAAGCGTGACGTTCCCGTTGACGGCCAGCGAGCCGCTGGTAGCCGTCAGGGTAGCGCCTGAGACGGTTAGGTTGCCCCCCACGGTGAGAGTCAGCGTGGAGACATCCAAGGTCCCCCCCCCAGTAACGTCAACGTTACCAGCGGAAAGGTTGTAGGTGGCCAAGGTGGTGGTGCCCGGGCTGCTTTTCTTGATGTTCGGGTGGGTACCCGCGCTCTTGGGCGTGAAAGTCTGGTTTCCCGCGAGGGTAAATTCCAAGGTTCCGGTGCCGGCGGTCAAAGTGGTAAGAGAAGCGAGATTCACCGTGGCGCCGCTTACTTTCAAAGTAGAGGAGCCGAAGTCCAATCCTCCCCCCGAGATGGAAAGGCCCGTGGCCGAATGGACCAATCCCGAACCCAAGGTCAGAGTACCAGCGGATATCGTCAAGGTGGCCGTGGTCAGGCCGTTGGTGGACAGGGTAGTCCCACCCGTTCCGCTTTGGATGACGGAGGGATGGGTGGTCGAAGCTTTGGGTTTGAAGGTCTGGGCGGAAGCGCCGTTCAACTCCAACGTTCCCGTTCCCGCGGTCAAGGTTACCAGCGAGGTGAAGTCGACGGTCGCCGCCGCCACCTTGAGGGTGGAAGAGGAAAAGTCGAGACCGCCTCCACCGAGGCAAATGAAGCTTATGCCGGATGAAACGGTATGGGTGCGGGAGGTGCCTAAGTTAAAGATGCCCGTGTTGATGGTCAAGGTGGGTGTGGTGAAATTGTTGGTCGCAACAGTGGTGCCTCCTGATCCGTCCTGCGTCAGGTTCAAGGCGGTGACGGAAGCCTTGGGCGTGTAGGTTTGCGCCGAAGGTCCGATGAAAGCCAAGGTGCTGGACGCCGTCGCCGTGATCGTCGCGCCCGATAAATCCACGTTGCCGTTGGCATTCATATTGGACGTGCCGAAGTCCAATCCTCCGCTTCCGGAGACCGCGCCTACATAGTGGGTCATCGAAGCGCCCAAATTGAAGGTTCCCGATGTGAGGGTGAGGTTCCCGGCAATGAGGGCGTTGGTTGAAATCGTGGTTCCCCCCGCTCCGTTCTGCGTGATGGCGGGGAAGGTGGCGCCGGATTTGGGGTAAAAGGTTTGCGCCGTGGGGCAGGTGAAGGTCAATAAACCCGTGCCCGCGGAGAAGGTGCCTCCCGAGCGGAAATCGGCGTTACCTCCCGAGACATTAAGGGTGCTGGAGGAAAATGAGAAGGCGCCTGTGTATCCGGACGTCATCGTGATGGATCGAACGGTTGAGCTGACGTCCAAGGTGACGTTCTTGGTCGAGGTGGCGTCGAAGGTGACGTTATCCAAAGCGGTGGGGACGTATTTGCTGGCCCAGTTTGCGGCCGTGGTCCAATTGAAGTCGGCGCCGCCCCCATCCCAGGCCACGTTGAAAGTCCAGCCCGCATTGCTGCCGGCGTTGGCGCAATTGGTGCAAGTGCCTGGGGACAGCGAGGCGGTATTGAAAGAGACGCTGGCCAAGGCTCCCGTAAGGGTTCCGGTCACGGCCAAGGTCCAGACGGCGCCGGGATCCAGATTGAGGCGATTGGTTCCGGAAGTGCCGGTGAAGGAGGCGTTTCCGGCCACGGTGAGCGTGCGTCCGGCCAGTCCGGTGAAGGAGGTGGTCGTCCCATTGGTAACGGTGAGGTTACCCGAGGAGACCGTGGTCACGTTCAATGCATTGAAGTCGAAAACGCCGGCGGATTGCGAGAAGGAGTTGCAGGAAAGCGCGTAGGTGGCGAGTTGCAGCGTGCTTGCCCCGGTATGGGAGATGGCCGGATGGGTGGCGGCGCTTTTGGGCGTCAGGATTTGCGTTCCGCTGGCCGCGGTGAAAGCCAAGGTTCCCGTGCCCGGCGTCAGGGTGCCCAGGGCCGAGAGGTTGGCGTTTCCCGAGGTAACGCGCAAGGTGCTGGAACCGAAGTCAAGGGTTCCGCCCGTGCTTGTGAGCGTACCGGCGTCGACGGTCATGGCCGAGCCCAGGCTCAGGGTTCCATAGGTAACGGTCAAGATATTGCTCACGACCAGGTTGTGCCCCGTGACCGTCCATATGCCCGAGGCTCCGTTCACGGTCAGGTTGTTCAGGCTGGAAATAATGTCCAAGGTCCTGCCCGTCGCCGCACCGTTCAAGGTCAGGGTCCCGTTGGAGGCGTTCAAGGTGCCGCCCGATTGGGTGAAGTTGCTCGTAAGGGTGAAAGTTCCGCCTGAACCCGGGCAGTTCAAAGTGCCCGAAGTAAGTGCGACGTCCCCGGTGATGCCCAAGGATCCGCTGGTGGCCGTGAGCGTTCCACCCCCTATGGTGAGGGTGCCCGTCACGTTGAGGGGGAGCGTGGAAACATCGAAGGTACCGGCAGTAACATTGACGTTGCCCGTGTTCAGGCCATAGGTCGACAAGGTGGTGACGCCTGATCCGCTTTTTTTGATGCTGGGATGCGCGTAGCCGCTTTTGGGTGTGAAGGTCTGGGCGGAAGCGCTGGTGAACTCCAAGGTGCCGGTTCCCGCGATAAAGGTCAAGAGGCCGTTGAGGTTGACGGTGGATCCGCTGACTTGCAGGGTCGAGGAGCCGAAATCCAGCCCGCCCGCCGTGGTGGAAAACGTGGTGGCCGAATGCGTGAGGCCGGCGCCCAAATTCAATGTTCCGGACGAAATGGTCAAAGTGCCGGTTGCCAGCCCGTTGGTGGCGATGGTGGTCCCGCCCGCGCCGTTCTGGGTGACGTTCGGGTGGGTGGCGGCAGCCTTGGGCGTAAAGGTCTGCGCCGTGCCGCTCGTGAATTGCAAGTTACCCGTGTTCGCATTGAGGATGCTCAATCCCGAGAAGTCCGCGTTTCCCGAAGTCACCTGCACCGTATTGGTTCCGAACGTCATGGTGGCGCTGCCCGAGGTGACGATGGAAGCCACCGCGTGGGTCAAAGGTGAAGCGCCCCAATCCCACGTACCTCCGCTCACGGTCAAGGCTCCCGCGGTCAAAGGGTTCGTGGTTATGGTGACGATTCCACCGGCGCTCTTGGTAATGACCGGAAAGGTCGCGCCGGTTTTGGGTGTGAAGGCTTGGGCGGAGGCACCGGCAAAGGAGAGGGTTCCGGCATTCGGCGTAAAGGTTCCTCCCGAACGGAAATCGGCGGCGCCTCCGGTGATGGTCAGGGTGCCGGTTCCGAAATTGAAGTTCCCCGTGTAAGCGCTGGTGAATGTTATGGTGGTAACGCTCACGCTGACGGAAAGGCTGCAGTTGACGACTCCGGTGCCGTCGAACACGATGTCGTCACCGGTCGTCGGGGCCGCGCTGCCGCTCCAACTGGTGGCGGTGGCCCAATTCGAACCGCCTATGCCGGTCCATGTCCGGGTCAGGCCAAATGCCTTGAAAGGGAGGAGGATGCAAACGGCCAGGAAAAGCGATGGTAACATATGCGTTACTATCGCGCGCACATCCGTGGCGCCGCGGAAAAGGCTTCCCGCGGATCTTTTTGCAAATGTCCCTGGATCCTTCATTCTCAAATACCGCCAAGAGCCTGTTGGGTGCTAGTTATTGTATCGGCAGGCGGAAAAATTTGAGAAGGATGAATACCCTGTTTGCGTGACTACCGGATGATCATGTGATATAGAGCACTTGAAAAAGGCGCTTGGAAAAAAAAGGCGCTTGGAAAAACTTGACTGAGGGCCCGGCCAAGGTCTAATCTCTTTACAAGCCTTGTCTTTCCAAGGGTTGCGTAGAGGGTATTTCACCCTGTTTTCCCAGGCCGGCTTTTCCGGACAAGTCCCGAAATACCGATTCGCCGATATAAATTCAGGAGTCCCCCGGGTCTAAATTATATCTTCTGGTGTAGGGAACAGATCCATCCCCGGGAGGTTCATGCTTTTCAAATGGCTCCCTTGGAAATACATGGTGCGGCGCGTCGCGCGCCATCACGGATTCCTCGATCCGATTCTCGTCATGTCCCGCCTGGGGAAATTCGCCCAGCCTTCGGAAGTGGGCGAACCGATCGAGCTCCTGCGCGCCGGCCTGGTATTCCACGCCCGCGGCCTCATGAACACCCGGGCCATCCAGAACAATCTCGATTGGATCTGGCCTTATTGGGTGGAACGCCAGTTCAACCCGCATGATTCCTCCTTCATCCCGCGCGCGTTCTCCATCAGCCATATCAACCTGTCGCACCGCAACTGGACCTGCGTGGGCGTGCCGGACTCCCCGTACCTGCCCATCGTCGATCCCAGCGGCCTGGTCACGCCCTATTACGACGGCTGGTCCCTGGACGCCTGGATCCTCCAGACGGACGGCACCCGCCTCATCCCTTCCAAGTCAAAGGACGCGGCCCAGACCCTGGAGCTGGAGGCCGCCGGAGTGGCGGTCGAAACCGTCCAGGGGGAGGCGGGCATCCTGCTGGAATCCCGAGTGGAGGCCGTTCCGGAGGGCAAGACCGGGGAATGCCGGGTCCGCCTGCAGGCCTCCTCGGACAAGCCCGGTTGGCTGGTGGTTTCCTTAAGGCCCTACAATCCCGAAGGCATCAGTTTCATCCATGACGTGCGCCTGGAGGCCGATCGCAAGCGCTGGACCATCAACGGCTTCCCCGCGGTGGCCTTTTCCGAGGGCGCCCACCTGCACTTCTCCTCCGAGTACCATGTCGGGGACGTCTTCCACAAGTTACTGGACGAATCGAAGGCCGAGGACATGGGCAGCCATTGCAAGGTCGGCCTCGCCACCGCCGCGGCCATGTTCCCCCTGGAGCCGGGCAAGCGGAAAATCCTGGATCTCCGCATCGATCTCGCCGGGGACAGGGAAACGCCGAAACAGTTCCCCGTCCGCCACCCGCCGCAACCCTGGGGCCCCGCCCTGAAAGGCCTGGCGCGCGTGGATACGCCGGATGCCCGTTTCAACTTCCTCTACGACGCGGCCATCCGCACCTTGATCCTGCACTCGCCGGGCGAGGTCTTTCCCGGTCCCTACACCTACAAGCGCTTCTGGTTCCGCGATGCCGCCTTCATTCTCAACGCCATGCTCGCCGCGGGCATGGACGATCGCGTGGAGCGCACCTTGGATACCTTTCCCGGCAAGCAATCGCTGGGCGGCTATTACCTTTCCCAGGAAGGGGAATGGGATTCCAACGGCGAGGCGCTGTGGATCCTGCAGCGCTTCTGCGAGTTCACGGGCCGCAAAGCGAAACCGGAATGGCTGTCCTCCATCGCCAAGGGAGCGGAATGGATCCACCGCAAGCGCATCGGCAAGCACAAGGATCCGCGCGTGGTGGGGCTGTTCCCCGCGGGCTTCAGCGCCGAGCATCTGGGCCCCAACGACTATTACTTCTGGGATGATTTCTGGGGCGTGGCCGGCCTGCAGGCCGCGGCCCGCCTGCTCTCGGGGACGGCACATGATACGGCCGCCGCGCATGCGAAAACCGGGGCCACGGATTTCCTGGCCGCCATCGATCGGAGCCTGGAGGCCGCGGCCGCGGGCCAGAAGCTCGAAGGCGCTTTGCCCGCATCGCCGCTGCGCCGCATGGATTCGGGAGCGATCGGATCCCTCGCCGTCAGCTATCCGCTCACCCTCTGGTCCGGGGACGATGCGCGCGTCAAGGCGACGCTGGAGTTCCTGCTCGGCCACTGCATGTTCAAGGGGACCTTCTTCCAGGACATGATCCATTCCGGCATGAACGCCTACCTGACCCTGCATATGGCGCAATGCCTGCTGCGCGCGGACGATCCGCGCTTCTTCCAGCTCATCAAGGACACGGCGGCGGTGGCCTCGCCCACGGGGCAATGGCCGGAAGCCATCCATCCGCATACCCTGGGCGGTTGCATGGGCGACGGACAGCATGTCTGGGCCGCGGCGGAATGGGTGCTCGTGCTGCGGAACATGTTCATGCGCGAAGAGGATCGCGTGCTCGTGATCGGCTCGGGCATTCCCGAAGAATGGCTGCGCACCGGCAAGCCGATGTCCTTCGGTCCCGGACCCACCACCTTCGGACCTTTAAGCGTCTCCATCCGTCCCGGCGCGGAAGGCGTGCGCGTATCCTGGAGAGGCGAGTGGCGTTCCCGGCCCCAATGCATCGTCGTCAAATTGCCCGGACGCAAGGCCATGACCTTGGTCGATACCGGGGATGGCGAGGTGGAGATCGCGGGCGCGCCGGAAGCGATCGTGCAGCCGCAAGCAACCGTTCTGTCCTAGTAATGGATCTGCTCTGCTTCGGATCGTGAGGAGCCGGGATTCTTCGCCTGGGGATTTTTCCGGGAAGGTTCCTGGTAGGTTCCAGGGGGATAAAGCAACCGGCTCGCCTTGGGGACGAGCCGGTTAAGAAGGAGACGGACGAAGAAAAACGGGTTTTGGGGACCCTGTCTCCACTCCTCAGTCTATCATTTTACCCGCCGAAAAGCAATTTTTTCCGTCCGCGGATTGGGCGTTTTGCATCCGCGCGTAGTGCGTAACCGGGGATTCCGCGCATTCTATTGGTTCAACCGCACGACCATGGCTTTTCCGCCTTCCCCGGCGTCGGTGAACGCGGTGTAGACCACGCCGGATTTGCCGATGGCCAGGTTGATGGATCCGGCCCTGCCCTTGGAGAATCCCGGCCGGCATGCGTAGACCCACGCGCCGCCCGAGAATTTCATTACGGAAATCCTGCCCTCGTGGGCATCATCGGCGAACGCGACGAAGAGAACGCCTTTCGCATCGACGCGCAGACAGATGGCCTGGATGCCGGTCTCGCTGAAACCGGGCTGGCCCACCGGGGACCAGCCCCATCCGCTGCAGGAAACAACCGTGGCCTTATATTGATAGCTGCGATCCGGGAATGCGGTATAGATGAGGTCGCTCGACGATACGCCCAGAGGCAGGCGGCCCGGAGTGGCGCGCGCGAGCATCGCGGCGGGATCCGCGGCCGTAACCCACGCGTTTCCGTCGAAGGCCATGAGGACGGGGGTAATGGCCCCGATGTTTCCGTTGGACAGGAGCGGATGGTTGGCTTTGCTGAAGGCCAGGGCGAGGCCGCCGGGAGGATTGGTGGAGAAGCCGGTGGCTCCCACCTGCGCCCATTTGGACCCGGCCAGTTTGCGCGCGGAGACGTGGTTGAAGTGAGCGGAATCGTTATACGCGAAATACGGGATGCCCAAGGCGTCGATGCCGAAGGCGACGGTCTCGACCTTGGCGTCCGTGGCCGCCGGTTCGCCGATCGTGGACCAGGCCGTGCCGCCGAAGGCCTTCACGGTCAGCTTGCCGCCCAGATCCGCGTCGCCGTAGGCCAGATAAGGCATGTCGCTGGGGCCGGTTTCCAGAAAGCAGCAGACGCCAGGGGAGCGATCCGCGGGCTTGCCCTGCGGCACCCACGATCCGGCCTTGAAGGTCAGGACGCGGAGCAGATCCGGAGTGGCGTTCAGCTTGCCGCGATCCACGAAAGCCACATAGAGCCGGTCGGATCCATCGAGGGCCAGCGCCAGTCCCGTTGCGGTGCTGTCCGAAATCCCGCCCTTGCCGATGGAAACCGTGGATGAGGCGTACACGACGGATTGCGGCAGGCTCAAGGGGCCGGTGAAGTCGGAACGGACCGCTTGCACGGCGAACGTATACAACCCGCTGTTGTCGAGGCCCGTTATCGTATAAGGCGGCATCACGTTGGGGATCCTGATGACCTGCTTGTCCATGCCGCTGGCGGCCGCATAGTTGACGTTGTAGGCGGGATTCCCCGGCGTCACGTCCCATTTCAGCGTCACCTTGTCCGTCTCCGCGGTGGCGGTGAAGGACGCAGGCGGGCCGATGGGAAGTCCCACCACCGGCGGACCCAGGACGGATTCCCCGAACGCGTTCTCGGCCCGCAGCACGAAGGCGTAGGGGCTGTCGTTGACCAGGCCGTTGAGGGTGGCGCCCAGCTCCTTGAGCGTGACCTTGGCGGTCGCGGTATCCACGGAGTTGCCCTGGCCGTAATAGATCGAGTACTGCGTCGCGCCGGGAACCGAATCCCAGCTCAGAGCCACGGCCCCATCCAAGGTTTCCGTCCGCGCCGCGCCCGGGGCCGCCAACGGAGAGACCCGCAGGGAATCGCTCAGGAACGATTCGAACCCCGTGTTGGTGGAGGACACGCGGAAGGAATACGGCGTGCCGTTGGGGAGGCCTTTCAGTTCGAAGGGTGGAGCGGATGCGGAACCGCGTACGGTGGCGCCGGTCGCGGAATGGTAATACACCAGGTAGGACAAGGCGCCTTCCGAAGGCTTCCAGGACAGGCTGATGCGGCCCGTTCCCACCTTGGCCGTCAGGCCCCTGGGGGTTGCGAGCGGCACGCATCTTCCGTTGGGGCCGAGGGCGGAGACGCCTCCGGAAACCACGGCCTGCGCGCGCCCGGAGTAGAGCGAGCCGTTGCCCAGACTTTTGATCGTATCCGGGGAGACGCGGTTTTCCCGGAAGGTCCCTTCCGTGCCGGTGGAATCCCCTTTGGACCAGAAGAGGTTGTACGACAACGCCCCGGGCACGCTGTCCCAGGTCACGATAATCATCCCGTCGCGCGAGGCGACTTCCGTTTTGGCGGGCGCACGGATGGGCATGGCGGTAACCGTGTCCCCCAGAGGCGATTCCGCTCCGCCGCTTACGGACGTCAGGGCGAACGCGTAGCGCGCGCCGTCCTTCAGGTTCATGACGGTGTATGGAGAGCTGACCGCCGTGATCTTGCTGTCGCTCAGATCCACTCCGGGTTTGGACGCGGTTTTTCCCGGCTCCGCGGCGCCTTGGGTGATCTCGCGGAAATACAGGTTGTAGGAGGAAGCGCCCTCCGCGGCCGTCCATTGCAAGGTCACCTTGGCCGTGCCCGATGCGGCCGTGAATCCCGATATCGCGCCGACCGGAATCGCCTTCGCCGGCGCCGACAGGGCTGATACGCGATCGCCGTAAGCGGTGCGCACCGCGAAGCTGTAAGCCTTGCCGTTGCCCAATCCGCCGACGACCCGCTCCGGCCGCGCGTCCTCGATCTTGATGGCCGCGGACGGATTGAAGAACTCGCCTTCCGAATACAACAGGGTATAGCGCGCCTCTCCCGGAAGCAGGTCCCAGGTTACGCGGACCTGCTTGTCGCCGGGAATGGCGAGGATGGGCGCGGGCGCATACATGGCGACGCAGTACTGGCCGTCGGCGGAAACCATCTGGCGGGTGGAATCCAGGGGGGCGCAATCCAGGAGATCGGAAACCTTGTCCCCGTCGTCGTCCGGATCCGTATCGTTGGGCTTGCCGTCCTTGTCCGTATCCACCAGATGGGACAGGTCGGGAATCACGGCGTTGGAACCCTTGCTCTTGGCCCAGGCCTCCAGGTTTTTCCGGGCCTTGTCCGGATCCAGCGAGGTTTCCGCCGCCGCCAGGGTCTTCTTCAGGCCTTCGCCCAGCTTGCCGTCCCGCTCCAAATCCGCCGCGATGGAATCGAGCAACACCTGCATCTTCTCCGCCGATCGACCGGCCTGGCCGCTGGCATCCTTCAACGCCGCCTGGCCCAGGATGCCGCTCACGCCGAAGAGATAGAGGGTATGCGGATTGTTACCCCCCAACAGATCCAGGGCGGTTCCCGCCGCGGGCGCGCCGCCTTCGCCGTTGGCGATGCCGAGTTCCTTGTGCAACTCCGTTTCCGCCTGGGCCGTGGCCGCCGCGAATCCTTTGCCTTCCACCATCAGCCTCTTGATGCGCAGGCAGGCCATATGGGTGAACGCGTTGATGTGGAGGATGCGCTTCCCGTCCTCGGGCACCTGGGCGACCGCATCCAGGCGCAAGGCCGTGTTTCCGACGGTGCCCGTGACCTCATCGAAGTATGTCCCGGTGCAGGAGAACTCCGCCACGCCTCCCGCGACCGTAACGTGGAAATCCCCGGAGTCGTTCTCCGTGGACGTCCGGTAATTCCTGCCGGTCGGTTCCCCGCTCTTGTTCAGCATGGAAATCCGCACGTCCGAGTTGGCCGCAAAAGGCCCCTTGCGGAAATCCCCGCGCATGCGGTATTCCGTATCCGCCTCCGCCGTCTTGTCCGTGCCCAGGCAACCTCCCAGCAAAGCCGCAGCGCCGATAGCGGACAAGGCGCAGGCGAGCAGCAGGAGAACGCGTAGGGCAGGCCTATGGGAATTCATGACAGTCGATTATAGAGGGAGGGAACGGAATGATCCCGGACAACTTTTCGTCGGATTATAGGCCCTGATTTCCAACTTATGGAATCAGACCGGGTTGCATTGAGAATAGATCCCAAACCCGACCGGATAACATGTGATCCTGCGCATACGCCCTGTCGGCTTGGTACCATTTTATGGGGTAATTCGGATGCGGGCGAAAAGAACTGAAGGGGCGGCAGCGGCTAGGGCTGAAAAAAGGGTAGGGGAGTAAAGAAAAAGGCCCTTCCCGCAGCCAAGCGGAAAGGGCCTTTTGGCGTTCCCAAGGGGATTCGAACCCCTGTCGGCGCCGTGAAAGGGCGCTGTCCTAGGCCTCTAGACGATGGGAACCGGACCTGAGGGGGCAAAAGTTAATTCCAAACGCCATAATTTAAAAGCCCTGGGGACCCGGTTCCGGCCCTCTGGCGAAAAAAACCGCCGGGACGGTCCGTTAAAGCTCAAATTCAGGGCTCCAAATTCAGGTATTCAACGGGGAGCCGCCGGATAATCATCAAGGATTGGGGTCGTAGATGCGGCTGTCCACGAAAATCCGGAAGAGCTCGGAATCGATTTTGCCGGCCTTGACCTCGAAGTTGATGATGTCCAGGGCCTTGTCCGCGGCCATGGCCTTTTTGTAGGGGCGGTCCGTCGCGGCCAGGGCATCGTAGATATCGACGATGGTCATGATCTGCGAGGGCAGGGGGATGGCGTCGCCGACCAGCTTGCGCGGGTATCCGGAGCCGTCCAGCTTTTCATGATGGGCGAAGGCGATGTGCGGCACGTTGCGCAGGTCCTGGGTCCAGGGGATTTGGGACAGGAAGCGCCACGTGTGCGAGACGTGGGAATTGATCTCGTCGCGCTCCGCAAGGCTCAGGGTGCCGGAAGGGATCATCAGGCGGGTCAGTTCATCGGGCTTCAGGAATCCCACCGGCGCTCCGGAGGCGTCCAGATAGGTGCGCAGGCCCAGGGACTTGAGGTATTCCAGCGTGGCATCGTCCAGCCGCATGGGCTCGTTGGCCTTGATGATGGTCTGGTAGAACGCATCCACGCTCGCGAGGTTCCGCTTCTCCTCCTCCTCCATCCCGCGCATGGCGGCTTCCGGATCTTTTTCCAGTCCCGGCATCCCGGCCATGCCCGCGCGGAGCAGGGCCACCTTCGCCTTTTCCGATTCCCAATTGATCGTGCGCTTGATGAAGTCCGCGCGCTGGCGGATGCCTTCCATCTCATCCGGGAACAGCTTCTTGGCCTTGGTCAGGATATGCTCGCGCACGCCTATCTTGCCGAAGTCGTGCAGCAGGGCGGCGTAGCGCATCTCCCGCACCTGGGTGTCGTTCAGGCGCACGTCCCGGAATTTCCCCGTCGAGTTGCGTCCCACGCATTCGGAAAGCCGCACGCAATAGTCGGCCACGCGGTGCGAATGGCCGGAGGTGGTGGGATCACGGGATTCGATGGCGGTTACGCTGGCGTTGATGAAGCCTTCGAACAGGTTCCGGATGTCCCGCTCGTACTGGGCGTTGAGCAGCGCTACCGAAGCCTGGGAGGCCAGGGACAGGGAGAGGTTGAGATCCTCCTGCCGGTAGGCCACCACCTGCTCGTCCGCGGCCTTCACCGAAGTGATGGGTCGGACCTTATTGCGGCATTTGTTGATCAACTGGATCGCGCCCACCACCTGGTTGCGGTGGTCCTTCATCGGCAGGGTGAGCATGGAGCGCGTGCGGTAGCCGGAGCTGGTATCGAAGCCGTGGTTGTGCCGGAACTCCGCCGCCTCCGGGATGGCGTACACGTCCGGGATGTTGAGCGGCTTGCCTTCCAGCATGGCGAATCCGCTGATCGAGGACTTGCTGGGGACCATGGTCATTTCCGCGAAGTTGAGCCGCACGGATTCATTGCGCGTGAGCTTGAAGCGGATGCGCTTGTTGGCCCAATACTTTTCCGGCACGTCTTCTTCGCCGTCCTTGGGTTCCACCAGATAGAGGCAGCCGGCGTCGGAGCCCGTCAGCTCCATGGCCTTCTCCAGGATCATGTTGAGCAGGTTGTCGAGGTTCTTCTCGGACATCAAGGCGATGCCCACCTGGTTCAACTGCCGGTTGCGGGCTTCGGTGATCGCATTGGCGTTGTGCAGGACCATGCACTGTTCCTTGAGTTCCAGCAGGCGGATCATGTGTCCGCAGGCCATGGAAAGCTCCATGGCGGTCGGGTTGCGGGTCAGGCGGATGTCCACCCAAGGAGGCGTAGCGGAACCGATGGTTTCGGAAGGGTCCCACAACATTACGCCGACATGCTGGAAGAGGAAGTCGTAATCCTCTCCCGGTTCCAGGGAATCCGGTTGGATGACCAGGATGCTGAACGGGTAAATGTCTTTGAGCGACAGGGACTTCCGGCTTTCCAGCTGGTGTCCGGAAGGCAGGCGTTTGGGGAACTCCAGCGCGGTGAAATTATGGATTAAAACCGCCGGAAAGCCAGCGTCACGGCCGTGGTCGGCGTTTTGAGGAATGGACGGGGCCACGCCGGATTATACCCTTATCTTATGACCGGTTTCAGCCGCAAAATGGTTTCCGGCATCGGTCTTTTAGGGGGTAGGGGAGCCGCTTGGGGTTGCTGGAGGGCGGGCCATCAAGGGCCTTTATCTTTCCCCAAAACTATTTTAAACTATAGTCTTATGAAAAATAGGCTCCGGGGAAGGGTGAGCGCCACGTGAAATACGGCATTTACTCGGACATCCACAGCAACCTCGAAGCCCTGGAAAAAGTCCTCGAAACCATGGAGACCATGGGAGTTGAGCGGCGCATCTGCCTCGGCGATGCCGTAGGATACGGCGCCAACCCCAACGAGTGCGTCAATCTGATCAAGAACGTCAGCGCCGTGACCCTGCTGGGCAACCACGATTCCGTCGCGCTCGGCCGCGAGTCCTCGGAGAACTTCAACTTCTACGCGCGCAAGGCCATCGAGTGGACCAAGGAGAATCTCGACAAGCCGTCGGTGGATTTCCTGGACAAGCTCCCGTACGTGGTCGATGAGCCGCCGCTCACCTTCGTGCACGCCAGCCCGCGGTCGCCCGTCGATTGGTACTACATCACCAGCTTCGACGACGCCATCGACGCCTTCTCCTTCTTCAGCGAAAAGATCTGCTTCGTGGGCCATACCCACATCCCATCCATCGTCGTGATGGAGAACGAGCAGTCCTTCTGGGTTTCGGAAACGCTTTCGCATAAGCTTCTGCCGAACCAGCGCATCCTCGTCAACGTGGGCAGCGTGGGGCAACCGCGCGATCGCATCCCCCTGGCCAGCTGGTGCCTGTGCGACACCACCGCCATGACCGTGGAAATCGTACGCGTGACCTACGACATCCCCAAGACCCAGGATCGCATGCGCCGCCTCGGCTTCGCGGAGTTTCTGATCAATCGGTTGGCCGAAGGCCGCTAGACCTCAGGTTCCGCTGAGTCCTTTCTCCGCAAGGGGTTAGGGATTAGGGGCTAGGGTTTCTCCGTCGCTATCACTCCCCGGTAAGCTCGCCTGCGTTCTTCTTTCCGACTCTTCGTCTTACCCTAACCCCTAATCCCTAGCCACTAACCCCTTCTTCAATCCCCCGCGTTACTCCGCCGCAATTTTACTCTCCGCTTCCCCCGCGCTTTCTTACATTCTCCCCACCGCATGAAGCCCTTCCGACCCCGCCGCTCGACTTCTTCCTCCGCCCCCGGCGCCTCTGATTCCAAAACCGCCATGGCCTCCAAGCCCCGTTCCACTAAGCCTCGCGCGCCATTACCGCCGCACGTGCTCAACGGGATTTCCGACCGGCTTGTGCGCGAGTTGAACGCGGAACAGGCCGCCGCCGCGGTCGCGCCCCCCGGGCCCGTGCTGGTGTTGGCCGGAGCAGGATCGGGAAAGACCCGCGTGCTCGTCACGCGCATCGTGCATCTGCTCGCGTCCACGGGGTCCACGCCGGATAGCATCGTGGCGCTCACCTTCAGCAACCGCGCCGCGCGCGAGATGGAGGCCCGCCTCAAGTCCTATGCGGGCCGATCCGCGGATGGCGTTTCCATCAGCACCTTCCACTCCCTGGGCCTGCGCCTGGTGCGCGAGCATCCGGAGGCGCTGGGCCTAGGGCGCGATCCCGGCATTCTCGACATGCACTCGCGCCTCTCCCTGATCGTGGGCCAGGCCGCCAAAAACGGGGCGCGCAACAAGAAATTCGATCCGATGGATCTGGCTACGGTATTGTCCAACCTCAAGGAAAAGGGCGTCACTCCGGACACGTGCCCAGACGACACCGAGTACGGCACGCGCTTGGCGCGCATCTACAAGGGCTATGAGAAGGCCAAGCACGCGGGCAACCTGGTGGACTTCGAGGATCTCATCCGCATGCCCATCCGTCTGATGCGCGAGCGGCCGGACATCGCCGCGCAGGTGCGCGGACGCTGGAAGCATTTTCTGGTGGATGAATTCCAGGACACCAACGGCGCGCAGTTGGACATGCTGCGGCTGCTGGTGGGAGAGGGCGGGGTCGGTCAGGGACCGGTCGGTCAGAGACCAAGCGTCTTCGTGGTCGGCGACGACGATCAGAGCATCTACGGCTGGCGCGGCGCGGAGATGCGCAACCTGCTGGACTTCGAAACCCATTTCCCCGGCGCGTCCCTGATCAAGCTGCAGCGCAACTACCGCTCCAGCGGCAACATCATCAGCGCCTCCAACGCCGTCATCCACAAGAACACCCTGCGCCGCGCCAAAGAGGTCTTCACCTCGCGCGATGACGGCGAACCCCTGTACCATCATGTCGCCGACGACGAGAAGGGCGAGATGGATTGGCTGGTGGCCAAGGTCAAGGAGCTGAACGCGGTGGAAAAGCTGGACTGGCGCGAGATGGCCCTGCTGGTCCGCACCAACATCCAGTTGCGCGAATACATGGATCAATTCATCGTGACGGGCGTGCCCTTCATGGTCAAGGGCGCGAACAACCTGCTGGAACGATCGGAAGTGCAGGCCGTGCTCGCCTACGCCAAGCTCATGGCCAATCCCCAGGACGAGATGTCCCTGTCCAAGGTGCTGCAATTCCCCAAGCGCGGCTTCCCCAAGGATTTGCTGGATCTGGTGCCGCGCGGGGAGGAGACGCCCATCCTCGCGTCCATCCGCGCCCATTGCGACACCCTAGGCACGCCGTGGACGAAAGAAATGATCGGGCTGTTGGACAAGCTGGACGCGTGTGCGGCGGCGGTCAAAGAGGGCGCCTTCTACGCGCCCCTCAGCGATCTGCTCGTCTACGCCAAGGTGGTGGAGGCCTTCGAAGAGGGCAGCCCCAAGCGCAACCGCGTGGAGGAATTCCTCCGCCTGTTCCAGAAGGAGGAGACGCGCAATCCCCAGGCCCGCTTGGCGGAAGTGCTCAACGCCCTGGCCCTCAATACCCAGGCCGACGACGATACGGAGGAGAAGCCGGGCTTGCGGCTGATGACGGTGCATGCCGCGAAGGGACTCGAGTTCCACACCGTGTTCCTGCCCCAGTTGGACGACGACGCGTTTCCGGCCAAACCCAACCATACCGATACCGGCATCGAAGAGGAGCGGCGCCTTTTCTACGTGGCCATGACCCGCGCCAAGAAGCGCCTCTTCCTCTCCTGGCCGGCGACCAAGGTCCATTACCGCGTGACCAAGGATGTCATGCCGTCCCGGTTCCTTTTCGAAATCCCCGAGGACCGGTGGGACGGGCCTTTGGGCAAGAAGGACAAGGAGGAGAAGAAGGAGTTCCTGGACAACTTCTTCGCTTCCCTGCGTTCCTCCTTTTCCGACGAACAGGCCTGAAGGCCGTAATTCCGCGCTCTCCGCGCCCGATGGCGCCAATCCCCGCCCGATGACGGCAATCCGCATCCAGGTGCGCCGTGCCGGCCCGCTCCTGCTTGGGGCTCCCGCCGAAAGTGCCTACCTTTAGCCGCATGTACAACGAGAACACTCCCGGCCCCGCCGCCCCCGAAGCTCCCGATGCCAAAGCCCCGCAGGCCTCTTCCGCCGCTACGGACGCGGCCGATAAGGCCCTGTTGGAACGGTTCTACGCCGCCTTCGCCAAACGCGATTACCGGGGCATGTGCGCCTGTTACCATCCCGTCATCTCCTTCCGCGATCCCATCTTCAACCTGAAGGGGAAGGCCGCGTCCGCCATGTGGCACATGCTGTGCGAAGCCGGCAAGGACATGCAGGTGGAAGCCTCACGCATCAAGACCGCGGACGGGAAGGGTTCCGCCCGCTGGGTGGCCACCTACACCTTTTCGGCCACGGGCCGCAAGGTCGTCAACGTGGTCGATTCGAACTTCATTTTCCGGGACGGGCTCATCCTCGACGAGCACGACGTCTTTAATTTCTGGAGATGGTCCCGCCAGGCGCTAGGCCTCTCGGGCTGGTTCCTGGGTTGGATGCCGCGCCTGTTGCAGACCGTGCAGGGCCGCGCCAAGGGCAACCTCAAAAAATTCATCGAGGCCCATCCGGAATACGCGGGCTGATGAAAATCCGTTTCGTGTGCGTGGGAAAGCTCGCCAATGTCCATCTCAAGGCCCTGGCCGACGATTACCGCAAGCGCCTGGATCGCCTGTTCGATATGGAGATCGTGGAAGTGAAGGATTCGGATGATCGGGACGGCGCGTCACGCCTGGCGAAGGAAGCGGAGCGTATCCGCGCGGCCGCGGAGCCCTTGTCCGAGTGCGCTCTCTGGGACGAACGGGGCGACGCCCTGGATTCGCCCGAGTTCGGCAAGCTGCTCGCCAAGCTCGAAAACCAATCCGCCAAGCGCCTGACGATGATCATCGGATCATCCCACGGGGTGGCGGACAGCCTGAAGGCCCAGATCCCGCGCAAGCTGCAATTGAGCCGGTTCACCTTCACCCATGAATGGGCGCGGGTGTTGGCCTTCGAGCAATTGTACCGTGCCCGTTGCATCCAGAAGAACCTCCCGTATCATCACTAGGGACGGGAATCCCGCCGAGCCTATGCCTGAAAAGCCCGCCTCCTCCGAACCCGTCCGCGCCTATCTCCTAAGGGAGCTGGCCGTTCCCGCATCGGATCCGAATCCGGATCTCGCCAACGCCATCGCCGGCTTCCTGCGCATCAAGCGTTCGCGCGTCGGCGACGTCAGGATCCACCGCAAGTCGCTGGATTCGCGCAAGCGCAATCAGCCCTTATGGCGCTTCACCCTTGAATTCACCTTCCCCGGTGAATTGAAGCATCCCAAGGTCACGGCCATCGCCAATGCCACCACTTCCGCCGCCTCCGGCGCCGAAGCAGCCATTCGAGGCGCCGGGACCGCCGGGGCCGCGGTCGCGCCGGACCATCGCAAGCCGTCCGCGCCGGAAGCCCCCGCCGTGCCCTATCGACCGGCAGGCCCGCGCGTGGCCGTGATCGGCAGCGGCCCCGCGGGCATGGGCGCGGCCATGGGGCTTTCACGCAAGGGTTACCAGGTCACCGTGTTCGAGCAGGGCAGCGATGTGGGCCGCCGCTTCGGCGACATCCGCAAATTCCTGAAGGGCAATGTTTTCAACGCCCATTCCAACATCCTCTTCGGCGAAGGCGGGGCCGGCACGTTCTCGGACGGCAAGCTCACTTGCCGCACGCGCAACCGTTTCACTGACGCCTTCCTCAAGGAACTGGTAGCCTGCGGCGCGGACGAGGACATCGTATACCTGTCCCATCCGCACATCGGCACGGACAAGCTCCAGTTCATCGTCAAAGCCTGGCGCGAGCGCTGCCAGGCCCTCGGCTGCGAATTCCGTTTCAACACGCCGGTGGAATCCATCCTGGCGGAATCCGGACGTATCACCGGAGTTACCGTGGGCGGCGCGCCCGAGGCCTTCGACGCCCTGGTGCTGGCCGCCGGGCATTCCTCCCGTCCCCTCTACCGCCGCCTGGCGGAGCTGGGCGTGGCCATGGAGCGCAAGCCCTTCTCCGTGGGCGTGCGCGTTGAGCATCCGCAGGACATGGTCAACCGCCGCCAACTCGGCGAACGGGTCGACGCGTCCGTGACCGGCGCGGCGGAATACTATCTCACCTGGAACGCGGAAGCCGAGGGCCTCAGCGCCTATTCCTTCTGCATGTGCCCGGGCGGTGTCGTAGTGCCCTGCGCGGACGAAAAGGACGGCCTCTTCACCAACGGCATGAGCTATTCCAACCGCGCGGGCGCCTTCGCCAACTCCGCGGTCGTGGTTCCCGTGGGGCCGGCCGATCTCCCCGGCGCGGACGTCCTCGCCGGACTCGACTATATCCGCGATCTGGAGGTCAGGGCGTTCGAACTGGGCGGCGGCGACTTCGTCTTCCCGGCCCAGACCATCAAGGCCTACCTGGAGAACCGCGTAGACGACGGCCCGGCCCCGCGCACCTCCTTCGCCAAGCCCGTGAAATGGGTCAACCTGCGCCCCCTGTTCACGCCTAAGGTCGCCCTCGCCATGCAGGAGTCCTTCCGCAATTTCGACCGCAAGCTCCCCGGCTTCATCGAACAGGGACTCATCATCGGTCCCGAGTCGCGCACCTCTTCTCCCGTGCGCATCCTGCGCGACGCCCATTCCCTTGAATCCGTTTCCACCATAGGCCTGTTCCCCCTGGGCGAAGGCGCGGGCTATTCCGGCGGCATCGTCTCCTCCGGCGCGGACGGGTTCAGGCTGGCGGAAGGCTGGGGAGAGTGGGCTGCGGGGGCGATGGGGGAGAACTCAAAAGTCCGGTCCATCGGTTCGATGGGATAGAAGTCAAAAGTCAAAATGCAAAATGCAAAAGTCAAAATTGGAAGATCTTGTTCCCCTCATCAAATGAAGGCCGTTAGCAGTCGGCGTGCTTATTTTTGCATTTTGCATTTTGACTTTTGCATTTTGCGTTCTCACCGAAAGGCCACGTAGTCCTTTGCTCATCGAATTCACCGTCAGTCGCAACGACGCGGGCCAGCGCGCCGAGCGCTACCTCCGCAAGCGCCTCGCGGCCATGAGCCTGGATCGGCTGCACGCCTTGTTCCGCCGCAAGGAGATCAAGGTCGCCCGCAAGCCCATCAAACGCAACCATCCTCTATTGGAAAACGATTTGATCCAGGTTTACGGCTTGCGTCCCGAGGATATCGAAGGCGGGGCGCCAGCGGGAACGGGCGCGATCGGATCCGCGGCGGAAGGGAAAGGGGGAGCGGAAGAAACGGGATCCTACGACGCGGAGGATGAAGGCGGGCGCCGGGACTTTGCGGCTGCGCGCGTCGGCGCGGGCCTCGGGCCTGAGCCGCACCGTCACGACCGCCCCTATCTCGGCATCCCCATCCTGCACGAGGACGCGGACCTGCTGGTGGTGGACAAGCCGGCGAACCTGGCCGTGCATCCCGGAACCGGCATCATAACCGGCGATACCGTGATCGAAAAGGTCCGGGCGTATCTGGCAGCCGAGCGCGATCCGGATGAATTGTTCCAACCTTCCCTGGTGCATCGCCTGGACAAGGACACTTCCGGCGTGCTCTTGATCGCCAAATCCGGGGAAAGTTTACGCAGGCTCACGGAATCCCTCCGCCAAGGCGGCTTCGTCAAACGCTATCTCGCGCTGGTCGAAGGAGTGCCCAATCCCCGCGACGGTGAGATTTCCGGACTCCTGAACCGGGTCGACAACCGATCCGCCGGGCCCAAGGCGGAAGTCTCGCAAGAGGACGGAAAATGGTCGGTTACGCGGTATCGCACGGTAAAAGATTTCGGGAATTTTAGCCTGCTGGGTGTTATTATTGAAACCGGCAGGATGCATCAGATCAGGGCACATTTGGCTAGCCAGGGACACCCCCTGGTCGGGGATCCGCGCTACGGCTCCTTCGAGCGTAACCGCGCCTATCGGAAAACCCTAGGATTGAAGCGCACCTTCCTGCACGCGGCCGATCTTGAAATCGATCTGGGCGACGGGCGGAAGTTGGAATTCCATGCCCCGCTGCCCCGGGATCTCACTACCGCAATCGAACGCCTGCCCACCTTCCCCATGGACCCGGCATGAACGCGCAGGTTCCGCCGCAACCGCCGCAGCCGCCGTTCAATCCCAAGGGGAGCGCCGG